>Ga0206961_1133_pt1 | contig 15792 bp, 8 predicted proteins | sample Alteio_BWOrgHeat_30_FD_153238 | JGI IMG/M metagenome (GOLD analysis project Ga0206961, IMG submission 153238) | Enriched cells from forest soil in Barre Woods Harvard Forest LTER site, Petersham, Massachusetts, United States -... | ecosystem: Environmental > Terrestrial > Soil > Temperate forest > O...
CAGCACTTTTCCCAGACCCGGGTATGGCCGGGGCAGCGAGTTAATATTGGGGATGTTCGGCGACGTACATGCCGCCTGCAAATACACGTACGCCGGGTTTTGCGGGGTGACGATGGTTCCGCTTTGAAGCAGAAATGGAGTCGTACCATCGCCCGGGACGCCTCCACCCGTGATCGGAGAAACGTCGCAATCGGACAGGGTCAGAGGCTCGTTCGGACCGAACGGATTCTCGCTGGCCGGAAGGGGCCGCAACTGGTTAAGCTGCAACTCCGTCGTCAAGTGGGTTCCCTTGCTGCCTACATAGGAGAAGGTAGCGACGAAGCCGCTGGGCAATTCTTGCTGGACACCGAAACTCCACTGCTGGGCATAGGGCCAGACTGCTGTGGTCGGGATACCCGTTACATTGAGGGGGTACACCGATCCCGGGAACGGTGCCGGATGATTGGCGTTCATGCAACCACTGTTGGTCTTATCGAAAGCCGCGCCGTAGCCGACGTTGCCAATACATTGATAGTTCAGAGGAAACGGCTGAGTCATGCTCAACACCAGGGGTGCGCTGGCCTCGAGCGAACCGGTGTTGGCCTCGTTACCTGTCCCGTGCTCGAAGAAGACGCCATAGCCGCCACGGATTGAAGTTTTGCCGTTACCTTTCGGATCCCAGGCAAAACCAACCCGAGGTGCTGGATTGAATAAGTGTCCCTTCATGCAACCGGATGGCGTCCCGTTCACTCCGCACTGCACCAGGCCGAGCGAGTTCACGATGCCCGGGTTCAACTGGAAGGTACTCGGATTAAATTGCACCGGCGCTTTTCCTGCGCTCTTATCGAGAAGGACGCCAGTAAATGGATCCACGGCGAATCGGGAACTGTCGAATTTTGTCGCATCCCAGTTCCAGGCATTGTGATTCTTCTCACTGAAGGTGCCAAATAGACTTACCCGCAATCCCAGATTCAAGGTAAGGCGGCTTGTAACTCTCCAGTCATCTTGAAAATAGGGTTCTGCAATTTGGTAACGCTGGTAATAGCGGTGCTGTGCGGAATCCTGGGTGAAGCTTTGGATGAATCCCTTGGTGTTTCCGTTTGACACAGTTTGAATCAGGAAGTCCGCGAAAGCGTTCCCCGTACTGTCCGCCAGATTGCTAAAAGTGAGCAGACCCTGTAAGTCGCCGGAAGCGGCGCCAATGGCATTGTTTGTTTGATTGCGCTGCGAATAGAGGTACTGCCCTCCGAACTGCAGTGTATGCTTGCCGATCGACTTACCCACGTCATCGCGCCAAGAGTAGGTAGGGTTGGTGTGTCCCCAGGGCTCGAACGAGGGGTCCACCGTGAAGCCCCTGCCACCATAGGCGGCATTTGTCCCAAGGAATTCGACACCTGGCATTTTTCCGCCAAAGCCGTTCTTAAATAAATAACCGATCGCGCATTGAGGGATTCCGGTTACCGGATCCAGGCTGAGGACTGGGTTACATTGCCCCGGCGCTGCAGGGTCTGGGACTAAGGGCTTATCAAGCGTTGGATTGCGTTGAAAATTTGCGCCCCCAGGTCCGTTCTGATCTGTCAAAGTGATGATCGAATTGGTATAGCTCAAAACCAAGGTATTGATCAGCGTGGGCGAAATTGTGTGCGTGAGGGTGCCCACGAGGCTGATGCCCGGGCCAACAAAGCGGTTCTGCACAGTGGGGAAGGTGTTGCGCACGATGCCCCATTGCGGGGTCAGCACGGTCGTATCCCAGGCATCATGGATATAGCGAAACGAGGCTTTAATCTTCGGGGTCAAGATCTGGTCAATCCGAAATAACTCTTCCCGCCAGTAGGTGGAAGGGGAAACCGTAGCGTCATAACAATGATTAGGATCGTTTGGGTTGAGGGTGGCCACGCTAAAGTTGCAACCGATCGGGGAATTTGGCAGTGGTATCAGATTTGAATTCAGGATGGCCAAGGCGTTTTTGTCAACCCCAACTCCGCCGCCCAGCGGTTTGACCAGGTTGTAGAGCGGCTGAAGGCCGTTGACATTGCTTTGAATTGACGGGCAATCGGGAAACTTCTGGCGGCTAAACCCAAATGAATCCGAGGTACCAACGATCGGGCATACATCGCTGAAGTCAAAAACCTGGTCCAGCTGTCCACTGACATCGGGAATCAGGTTTTGCACGATCCCCTGCGGGGTCATTTTCAGGCCTCGCTCGTTAAGCGAGGGCACGGCCTGGTTGTATTCCGTCGGGGTTTTCTCCAGCCGAAACTCTTCAGAGAAAAAGAAGAAGGTTTTGTCCTTATTGTTGTTGTAAACATGCGGAATGTACACCGGACCACCGATAGTTCCGCCAAAATCCTGACGGCGATAGAGCGGTGCGCTGCTTCCGATATCGAAATAGTTGCGCGAGTTAAATGCCTCGTTCCGCACGAAGTCGTAGAGGTTCCCGTGTATCCGGTTGGTCCCGGATTTCGTGGTGACCTGTACCGTGCCCGAGGCGGTGCGCCCGAATTGGGCCCCGTAGTTGGAGGTGAGGACTTTAACCTCCTGGATGGCATCGAGGCTGGGGTAAACCATAAGGGTGGCAGCGGCCCCATTCAAACCGGTATTAAGTACGTCGCTGCCATCGACCTCGAACGCGTTGTACTCGACCCGCCCACCATTGACGCTGTACTTCACGCTGCCGACTACTCCGACCTTGGCCTCATCCTGTCCAGTCTGATTGCTAACGCCGGGCGCAAGCGCGATCAGCTGCGTGAAATTGCGTCCGTTGAGCCCGATCTTCACGACCTCTTTTTCGGTGATCGTGCCCGAAACAGTGGCGTTCTCCACCTCCACCTGTCCAACGCCGCTGGATTCGACGTTGACTTCAGTTTGCGCGCTGGCAGGTTGCAGCGGGGCATCCAGGGTAAGTTCAAAATCGGGAGGCAGCATGACGTTGTCGAACGTTTTCACGGCAAAGTTCGGAGCCGTGACCGACAGGGTGTAGGTGCCGGATTCGAGTCCAGTAAACGAATAGTTTCCCTTGTCGTCTGTCTGAGTTTCCTGTTTCAGCCCAGCCGCATTACTCAGCACCACTTTCGCGCCGGCTACGACTGCCTGGGTCTGGTCCGTCACGGTTCCGCTGACGGTCGCCTTGCTTGTTTTCTTTTGCTCTTGTTCCTTTTGCTCCTGGGCATGGCCCTGGAACGCCATCAGAAGAACCAGGCCGACGAGACAACTCGCAGCATAATGGCGAACACGAAAAAGAGTCACACGTATCTCTCCGGGTGCGGGCACTTTTGGAGGCATCTGGAAAACCGCGATTCTATAGGACTGCAATCGATCGCAATATTAAAAACGCGTGAAAATTTGAACACAGCCTCACGACTTCGCTTCGCATTCAATTTGTTACCAACAATTAACGAAACGGCTGACAGTTTTTAATACTCCTGTAAAACCCGCTCGATATAGTCACGACAGAATTTCCAAGCGCAATCTTGTGAGCTGAATCGGGAACAGCACACGCAAGTGCGTCCACTGCCAAAGATGCGGCTGTGGGGTATCGAAGGAACGCAGGCTTGAACTCTGGCGCACGGAGAGTTCCGTGTGCACTCCAAAAGGACGGCTTCGCAACCTCAAGAAAGGAACATCTACTATGTCGCGTATGAAATCAATCTTCGCGGTGCTGGTGTTGACCGCGATCGCAGGCTTTGTGCCTCAGGCACATGCTGCAGGCCCGGTCACTTTTAAAGCAGTGATCGCTGGCTCTTCGGCTATGTGGCAGTCCATGGCCCTGGCCGCTTATAAGAGTGGGGCATGTGTCACCGGTGGTACAGGTGGCTGCGCCCACTACACCCACTCAGGTTTCAATCTTAACGACACCCGGCCAACCGAGCTTACGGGTGGCAGCACCGTTACCGACGTCAACACCGTCTGGATTGTTTGGGACCACGTAAGCACGGATCCGACCTGTGCCACAGCGTGCAACGTTTGGGCTTATATCAAGGTGGACTCGTCCGTGGGAGATCGTTGCTACTTTGCTCAGCCGCGTTGCAACCTTAATGTAGCTTCGTTCCCGGCTCCCAGCGTCCCGAACCAGATCAGCCCGACGCTATGGGGTGATGGTTCCAGTGACTCGACCGTGCCGGCACCGATCCAAAATGCGTTTATCGCGTCTGTCGGACCGCTCGTCAGCGCAGCTGCTACCGATATTCGGGCGGAAGATAGCTTGTTCGCTACCTGCCGTGCGAATTCGAAGTCGGGCGGCGGCGTCGATGGAACGGCCGGCCTGGGATACAACGCCAACAATACGACCCCTGGTGCCTGCGCAACCGTCCGCGATGTCGCGCACTTGGTAGGCTCTGATATCCAAAGCGGCTACACGAGCGACGCAACGGCTGCAGCGCACGTCCTGGCCTTTGGCATTACTGCCGGAGCACTCGATCCCTTTGAGATCACCGGTGGCAAACATTGCCTGAGCGGGGTCACTCATGTGGATTGCAAGATAGTTGCAGGAACCACCATTCAGGTGGGGGCGTCTCCGATCGTCTTCATCACCGAAGTCGATGGAACGGCCGAACTGGCCGGTGTGCAAAATGCTACCGATGCGCAACTGCAATCGGTGTTCAGTGGAGCCAATTGTGACGCCAGCGCGTTTGGGTCTTCGTTCTCGGGTACGATCGAAGCTTATTTGCGCGAGCCACTTTCGGGCACGATGAATACAACGGAGGCTACCGTATTCCGCTATCCAGATGTGTCTGGGACGAGCCAGGAAACAGGTGTGTTTGCGGGCGGCGGCGTCCCCAAACTCCAAGGCCTGAACTGCACGACGGGCGGAAACCGGTATCGGGCTATTGGGACCGGCGACGAAGTTAAGTCAGTGCGCGACTCCAACTCTCTGAACGGCCACAACGGTATTGGTTACGCGTTCTTCAGCTATGGAAACGTGAGCGCCATTGCCAACAACCCGGCCTACCGTTACCTCACCTTGAACGGAGTCGATGGTATTTTCCACAAGTACGGTACCACCATCGATCCTGGCCAACCTGCTACCGCAGGCGTTCTGCCGGCAGCAGCGAATCTGCCTGGAACTTGCGCTGGCGGTGCGGGCAACTTCCCCTGCAAAGAAGGCGATATTTGGAACAGCGTTCCGGCCGGTACGGGGTTGTCGTTCCCGAACGTCCGCAGCGGACAATACCGGGCGTGGTCCATGCTTCGCCTGGTTAGCGACGGCGTGGCTCTCGGAAACATCCGACTGCTGGCGACCGGCGCGCAAACCTTCCAGGTCAATACCGTTCCTGACTGGATTCCTGCTGTCGCGGTGTCAACCACGGATCCGGGCCTGAAACTCCTGCGCTCGCACTACACGCAGTCAGGCGTGGCTCCGTTGAATATTGCTACCACCGGCGACAAAGGTGGCGACATGGGCGGCTGCATCCTGTACAGCAGCGGCACTGAAGCGACCTCAGACGGCACAACCAAACTGGCGCAGACCTTCCCGGGCACTGAGTGCGTTCAAGTCCCGTAAGCTGGTCTAAGCAATTGCATGAGAACGACGGGCGAGCCGTTCCACACGGCTCGCCCATTTTCTGGTCACTCGCAGATATATAAACTCTTATTCAAGTTTTTTGAGGGACAATTATTTCGATTATGGGGAATTTAAGGATGCGACGACGTCTGACGGCATTTTGGCAGAAGAAGGCATTTGGTTTTGGAATCGTACTGCTGACGCTCACCTGCCCGAGCCTTGCCCAGTTCGTGCCAGCATCTCCGCCGATCGCTGATCCGTCCGATAGCCGGTTCCGGGCGGTGACGGAGGATTGGAGCGTGCCAAGCTTGAGCACGAGCGATCTGAGGCCGGTACAACCGCTGAGTGCTTACATCACCGATTACGCCACCTACACTCTGGAATTGCTCCAGGTGCAATGGCGGTTCGGCGATCCCCTTGATCTGTACGTAATCAAGCCCAAGGGAGTTAAGAAGCCTCCGGTGATCCTGTACCTCTATGGATATCCCTCCGACACGGAACGCTTCAAGAGCGAAAGCTTCCAGGAATCAGTGACCAAGGACGGCTTTGCCGCGGTGGGGTTCGTATCCGCGCTGACCGGGCACCGCTATCATGACCGTCCCATGAAGGAGTGGTTTATCAGCGAGCTGCAGGAATGCCTGGGGAAATCCGCGCACGATGTGCAGATGGTCCTAAATTATCTGGCCACACGCAACGATCTCGATATGAATCGGGTAGGGATGTTCGCTCAGGGGTCGGGGGCGAGCATAGCAATCCTCACTTCTGCAGTTGATCCTCGCATCAAAGTGCTGGACACGATGGATCCGTGGGGCGATTGGCCGATGTGGATGGCTACGTCTCCGTTCGTGCCCGAGGATGAACGGGCCGACTACGTGAAACCTGAGTTCCTGAAAAAGGCAGCGAGCATGGAGCCCATCGATTGGCTGCCAAAGATACAGGCAAAGAAATTTAGAATGCAAGATGCGACCTTTGAGAGCAACACGCCCGCAACCTGCAAGGCAAAATTACGGGCCGCGGTTCCGCGCAGCGGAACGGTCGTAATCTACAAGACTCCAGATGAGTTCAACGCAGTGATAAGGGACAAGAAGTCTCTGTCATGGATTCAGAGCGAGTTGCGTTCTCTGCCGGAAAGCGATTCCGACAAGGCCGTGTCTGCTAACCAGCAGTAAGCTCGGCTCGCGGCGTCTGCTACTGTGAAATGCTGCCTCATGTCCCGCTTTCCGCGCCAATTACGGAGAGCGGGATTCGGACCGGATGATCACAATTAATCAAACATTCATGTTCTGGTCACACGCCTGCAGACAATTGCGAAATACACTCCGGCTTCTTGGTTTTCTCGGGATTTGGTGGACTCTGGGGGGTACGGCTACGAGTTCGCGTGATCCGGCTGGGAGAACCGCTTCAAGTTGTACGGCGAAGTATAGAGGGGGAGACTGTCCATGCACTTGCCGGAAATCGCGCTTTCGAAGGGGCCAGTTCTCCTGCTCGGAAGTGCTCCGAACCCTCCGTGCCAAGCTCGACGGCAACAATTGCGTCGCGCTGGCTTCACCGTGCGTTGGATACTCGATACGTTTAGCCTGGTGCAGGGGATCGAGGAGCTGCGTCCGATTCTCGTGCTGGTCAACGCACCCAGCGTCCGCAGATCTGGAACGGCAATTTGCCGTAAGATTCGTGACGCTGTGTCCTCGGACAATATGAGGCTGGTGGTATTAGGGCCAGAGATTTCCGAGCCAGCATTAGTGGAATGGCTCGAATGTGGTGCGGATGACTACATCGCGGATGGGGTCGGCGCGATTGAATTCCTCAGCCGAGTGAGGGCGATCCTGAGAGGAGTTGGGTCCCAAACATCCGCCTGGAGTTCGTCTGCGGCCCCTTCGAAAAACGTGACTGCCGGCGACGTTGAGCTCGACCCATGTGGAATGAGACTGCTGGTTCGAGGGAGAGAAGTGGCCATTACAAGTCTGGAGTTTCGCCTGCTTCAGTTCGCAGTGCAGCATCATGGCAAGGTATTTACAAGAAATGAGCTGCTGAAGATTGTGTGGCGAGACGATAATTCTCGGACATCGCGAACGGTTGACGCGTGCATAAGGAGAATTCGGCAGAAAATTCAAGCTGCGGGTGGGCAGTCAATTCGACTGACCACCATTCGAGGGGTCGGTTACCGGCTTGATCGTTCGGCCCCCCCTACCTCACTGAGAGGAAGCGCATGGGACCACCAGGGCACTCTGGTCACGGAGGAGATCGCGTGATCGACGTTGGGCCCGCGCAGTCGTTTGCCACACCTTCGCGCCTGTCAACCCAAGAATCCGGTCGAGTCATTCTGCGACGAGATAGGTGAACGCCAAGTACGCGGTTGCAGTCACAAGTACGAGCAGGGCGATTGCAGAAAGCACGGCCCACACTGGCCATCGAACGCGGGATGCTACTTGTTTGAAATCTTCTCTTGTCGCAATTTTCCCTGCAGGTGTTCTTTCCGATTTGACATCTACTTCTAAAGGTACGGAACAGCTTTCCTCGAACTGTATCGCCTCGACGCCCAATCTCGTCATCCTGATTCCCCGCAGTCTGCGTGAAGTGGCCTCATCGTCCATCGAACGGGGTAGAACCTGGTCACCCTAGCGTTGGGATGCAGACGTTGGCAGCCAAGATTCAATCTACTGGAGAGTTATGAACGGAGTGTGATTGCACGGCGACAACAATATTAAAGTTGCGATTGTAACGCACTCTTTTTTCACAGATACGTTCGCGATCGCGCGCGGGTTTTTTGCCTGCGTCTTGTTTTATTGGGTGGTGCTTGTGGAGATGCCGTCGCGAGTCTGTCGGCAACATTTAACACGCTGTGAGAGTTTATCCGTTGACAAACCCTGCGACGTGAACGATAAGTTGAATCCATAGCATGTAGCAGTGTGATTTTCGCCGCTGCGGTTGTAATTTCCTGGTTCTGTTCGGTTGGTCATCGGACGCGATACAGCAAGGTTCGAGAGGTGTGATCGATAAAAAGATAAAGAGAAATGTGTTTGGAGGTTTGAATGACACGCACACTGCTGATGCTTTATTTGGCCGTTCTCCTGCTTCCCCTGACCGCTGTCGCCGATTCCAATTCCGACTTTTCCAATGGCGGTGGCACCATCGTTGAGAATACCAGTGGATCGAATTTCGTCCTGCAAATGGGTTTCCCTACTACGGGCACCGGTGGTTCCGCACTCTCCCAAGTAGCGGGAGTTGTCGGGCTAAATTGTGGCGGTCTGCTACCCGCCTGCAGTGGAAACGTGAGTTGGATCACACCGAGTACGAGCAAAGCCGGGATCGACAACGTGGGGTTGGGATTGAACGGCAGCACCCAACTGGGCAGCGGTGGCCAGTTCACGATTTCTGAGCAGGGAGGAAATCATGGTGGACTTGTGTTTGTTGGAACGTTCACCAACTCCGCCTGGACGTACGTTGGCACCTGCAAGGTGTCGGGATGCACAGGCGGACAGTATTATCAATGGGAATTGACCGGGCACGTTAGTGGGATCTTTTACGTGAACAATCAGGCAGTGAGTGTGACTGGGGTGGTCATAACAGTTTTGACCAACCAGTTTACCGGCGCCGATCCCTTCAAGAATGGAAATGGCAACATCCAATTACTCCTTGGAGATGCGGCAGGTCTTCCAGCGGTGACTCCCGAGCCGGGAACCCTGGTGTTTTGGGGCACTGGACTAGTCGGGATCGGGCTCCTTGCCAAACGCCGGTACGCAGCTCAACTCTGGGGTTAAGGGTTGACAGCTTTCCTGAGGAGCAGAGGGGGCCCGTGACGTACCAGCCGCTCGCGGCCCCAGGGGATCAAGATTGCGCAATAAAGTTCCTGGCTAACCACCGCCGACTCAAAATCCTTGCGAAACACCGCGCTCGCAAGTAATAGCAGAGCGCTGGGATTCCACTTCACAAAACAATGATTCGCGATTTTGCTGCGACACGCTGAACGCAGCCGTCGTGCGCAAAAAGTTTCGCATTTGAGATTAGTTTTCTTGTGGGGATGCTGTCGCAAATCTGTCGGCAACTTTTAACATACATTGAGAGTTTATCCGTTGACAAACCCGGCAGCTTAAACGATAAGTGATGAAACCGGGCGCGGGCTGCGTGATTCGCAGCTGCCAGCGAGTGTATCTGTGGTCGTGTTCAAGCCGTCTCAAAGGCCGTGTAATTTATCCGGAGCAAGAACAAAGAAATGAGTTTGGAGGCTTCATGACACGCACACTACTCATGCTGTACTTGGCGGTTCTTCTCTTTTCAGTGACCGCGTTCGCGGATTCCAATGCAGTCTTCACCAATCAGCTCGGCACGCTGTTTTCAAAAAAGAGTGGGACGAGCAACTATTTTCTGCAAATGGGTACGCCGGGTACGAACACGGGTTCTGCCCTTAACCAGATCACCGGAGCGGCGGGGCTCAATTGTGGCGGTTTGCTTCCCGCGTGCAGCGGAAACGTGGCTTGGATTACTCCGCTTACGAGCAAGGCTGGAGTCGATAACGTCGCTTTGGGATTCGGCGGGGTCACCTCGCTAGGGGCTGGCGGACAGTTCACGATTTTTGAAACGGGCGGAGACAATGGCGGACTGGTGTTTGTTGGAACCTTCACCAATGCTCTCTGGTCATACATCGGTACCTGCACGGTATCGGGATGTGCGGCGGGGCAGTACTATCAGTGGCAGTTAGTCGGCAGTGTGTCGGGGATTTTTTATGCGAACGGTCAGCAAATGATGGTGAGTGGGAGTACATTCGAATCCACGACGCAGAAATTTACGAAGGGCGATCCCTTCAAGAGTGGAACCGGCAGTATCAGCTTCGCGGGCGGTACGTCCACTCTGCCGGGCGTAGCTCCGGAGCCGGGAACCTTGGCGCTGTTGGGTACGGGGCTGGTTGGGATCGGCCTTCTCGCCAAGCGCCGGCTCTCGAGTCACCTCCGAGGTTAAGAAGTTCCGGCGATTTTTTGGGATGAATGAAGGGTTCGCGGTCGCGTCCCCCACGTGATGGAACCCTTCTTTGGCGACAAGCACGCTGATTTCGCCCGGGGATGAGCGGCTAGTCTGGGCTGGTTGTGGAAGTTTTCTTTGGTCCTGTTGTTTCCTTGAATCTTGGTGCGTGTAGGGGCCTGCTTTGCGTCCCTGCGGATCGTGGCAACGAAGACGAGGATTGGGGAGGCATGTTGATTCGCACAACTTTGGCCTGGTGCTTAGCGGTTCTATTTGCTCCAGGCGTGGCGATGGCTAGTTCTAATTCCGTCTTCACCGATACTGGGGGTTCCATCCATTCGTACCGGGATGGGCGCAAGGGGTTTTACCTGGAGATGGGAGACCCCAGATCCGGAAGAGGTGGATCTCAGCTCTCTGGCGTGAATGGAGCGGGAGATCTCGACTGTGGCGGCAGCCTTGAGGCTTGCAAGGGAAGGGTGTCCTGGCGGACTCCTGACACGGTAAAACTGACTCGAACCCTTATCAATAATGTTAGAACCGGGCCGACTAATCTCGGCAGCGGCGGACGCTTCACGATCTTCGAAAGAACCAGCCATGGCGGCGTGGTCTTTCGCGGCACCTTCACTTCCGCCACCTGGTCATATATCGGTACATGCACGGGCTTTCCCGCCTGCGGTGTGAGAGGTGGGTACTACGCGTGGCAACTAAGCGGAACCGTAAGCGGCACTATCACGGCAGATGGTCATAAGTCATGGGTAAGCGGAGTGACGGTGCAGTTTACGACTCAAAGGTTTTGGAGGGATCCGTTCCTGCGAGGTTCAGGCGCGATATGTTTGACGGATGGCAGTACAAGCATGCCGGGAGTCGCTCCGGAACCCGGGGGCTTAGCTCTGATGGCCAGTGGAATACTCGGAATGGGATTCGCTGCGGGGCGTAAGTACTTGGCACGAAGGGGGACTTGAAAGTACGGTTCTGGCGCTCGACCGTGACTGCCCTTGAACCCCAGCAGCGGCAACGAACGCCAAGGAACTAGGATTTCAACTGCTCAAGCTGCTCTCTGACTTCTGCCGCGTGTACATAGTTTGGATTGACTTTCAAGACCCGCTCCAGTTGTTGTTTAGCGAGCCGAGGCTGATTAAGCTTCTGATAGGCCATACCGAGATGATAGTGGACCTCAGCATCCTCCGGGGCTCCGCTCTTGTCGGCCAGCCTCAAGGATTCCTGCATCAGGTCCGCAGCGGCTTTGTAAGCTCCCTTCTGGTACATGATCCACCCCAGCGTATCCGCGGCATTGGGAGAATCAGGCATGCCCCGACGGGCCGTTTGGGCAAGGGACAAGGCAACATCGAGGCTGCCACCAGTCTCCAATATCACACAGGCAAGATTATTCGATGCCAGACCGTTCTGTGGGCTGATCTCCAGTGCCTTCTGATACATCGTGCCCGCATTGGTTAAATCTCGTTTCGACTCAAACAGCTCTCCGGCCAGAATATAAACGCGCGGATCGCGCGGATTCTCCTTGAGGGAATTCTGATAGGTGGCGATGGCACTATCAATCTCGCCGCTGGCGACCTGGACTTGGCCCAGTTTCATCAGAGCGTCAACGTTGCTCTTGTCGAGTTCGATAGCTTTCTGGAATGCTGCCTCGATTGCGTTCTTGTCCTGCGTCGAATGCAGCATGAGGGTGCCGAGCAGATCGTAAAAAGAGCTACTGTTAGGAACTTTCTCAATCTGGGCGCGCGCCGCATCTGCGGCTTTGTCAGGTGCATTCAGGGCCAGGTACGAGTTTATAAGGCCGCCCAGCGCGTCCGACGAACTGGCATCCCGATCGAGCGCCAGACGATAAAGTCGCGTGGCCTCGCCGTATTGTTGCTGAACAAAGCGGAGACTGGCCATTTGCAGGTAGCCGGCCGGGTTTTGCGGCCCCAGGTCTATTGCTTTGCGGGCGTCCTGCTCGGCCTGACCGAATTGCTTAAGGTTAATATTGGCTAATGCGCGCATGGCATAGGCTTCGGGCAAGTTCGGCTGCAAGGCTATTATTTGCGTTGCTTCATGATCCAGGACGGGCATGTCACCGGTGCGCAGCGCTGCTTCAGCCAAGGCGCGGTGGGCCTCGACAAGATCGGGACGCAGGCGCGCCGCGTCACGCCATTCGCCTTCCGCGCGCTGCAGGTTGCCCGTGCGGTCGAAGGCGATTCCCAGGTGGTAATGCGCAACCCCGTTGCCGGGCTGGTTTTGGATGGCGCTCTGCAGAGCACGGATCGCGCCGTTGGAGTCCCCTCCGTCGTTGCAGATCTGACCGCGATAGATCAAAGCATCGACATCGCTAGGGTTTGCCTTTAAGATCTCGTTATCGAGCGTGCGCGCCTCATCGAGGCGATCTTTCAGAATCAGCAATTGGATGTAGTTCTTTTTGACCTGAGAATCTTTCGAGTGCTGCTTGTGGACGACCGCATATTCCGTCAGGGCTTTGTCCAAGTCTCCGGCTGCAAAGTAGAAGTCACCCAGCATGCGGTATCCGTTTGAGTTCTCTGGGTACTCGCTCTTGACGTCCTTGAGCAACTCTTCCGCCTGATCTTTTTTCCCCATGCCCAGGTAAAGCTGAGCCAAGGCGGCGCGAGGAGCGGGGTTGCTCGAATCGTCGGCGATTGCCTGTTCAAAATGCTTCTGGGCATCCAGCATGCGCTGGTGCGACTCATAGAAGCTTCCCAGGGACATCTGCACGTCCGCTGCCTTGGGATTCAGCTCGGCGGCCTTGTTAAAACTGGCCTCTGCCGCGTCTGGCTGATCGGACTTCAACTGGAGAATCGCCAAATTTTGATAAAGTTCCCATCGTCCGGGGGATTGGGTAATTGCCTTCTGTATTTCGAGGATGGCGCCTGGAACATTCTGTTTTGCCGCAAGCAAGTTCGCGATCGCAGCGTGGACTTCGGGATTGTTCGGGTCTTTCTGCCGGATATAGTCAGTGTGCTCCTGGGCCTGTACCAGGTCCCCTCCTCCAATCAGGAGGTTCGCCAGGTCCAGATGCGCAGAGAAATTGTCCGGCTGAAACTGAAGAGTACGCTGTAGCTCCTGATACGCGGGAGACCACTGCTGCAGCTTGAGATAGGCTTGGGCGAGATGATAATGGGCGTCCGGGAACTTCGGATCTACTTGCAGCGCGTTGCTGAACTGAATCACCGCCTCGCCGTATTTGCCCTTTTCAAAATAACGTTGCCCGCTCTCCAGATATTTTTGTTTACGGACATTGGGATCGCGTGAGCAACCAGACAGAAGAACAATGGCAAGTCCCAACACCACAGTTTTCGAAATGAAAGGAACAAGCCTCATCGTTTTCCTCATTGTTGTTGTTCCAATTTGCTGGTTTACAACACCCCATAACGGAACGGGATTATTCGGGCAGACTTCTCGAAGTGACGAGTGTACGTAGCTCGCTCAAGCCGGAGTTGATTCCGGCCACGCTGGAGCCCAAATAAGACAAGCACCGCGGCCCAAGCCCGGCGAGGCACAAGACTGCCTTTGCAGAGCCCACTCTCAAGGGGTCATGCTTGCATCCAGTCAGGCGCAGGTCAAATTAAAATTTGGCTACAAATGGCAGATCATTTGCACACATATTGCTTCTATCCCGGGAGATGCACAGCCAGGCTGGTAATCAGCACGAACAGACAAATTCGGGAACATAAAGAGCTTTGCACCGGCCCTTCTGCGCGAGTGGACTCATGATCTGGGTAATGATTTGTGCGGTGTAACCAAAAATTAACAAATCTGCCACCAGAAACTATTCAGCCTGTGTTACTTGAGTTGATACGATTAATAAATCGGTGATTGGATTGCTGCCACGCCCGGGGTCGGGGGCAGGGGTCCCTCCCGAATGCCATCCGCTGCAGCGGATCCAGGTGTCCTGGGGCCATGCCGCAGGGGCGAGAAAGCTCTGCCGGACTTGGTCGAAGTATCAGATCCACGGACGCCGTGGAGGTTAGAACACCAACGCTAGCTCGAAGGGTCGAGGTCGGAATTGATCCGCCTTTTCAATGTTTACTATCCTGTCCGCACGCTGCTCCTCGTCCTCGGTGAGGCGGTTGTGGTTTGGACTTCACTGTTGTTTGGGACCCTCCTTCGATACCGCCAGGACAGCTATCTGCTGCTCAATTTTGAGAATGGATATCTCAAGCTGCTGGTAGCCACCGCTCTCGTGATGCTTCTATCCCACTGGTTCGACCTTTACGATTCTGCCCACATCCAAGCGCAGGTGGACATTTATTTTCGATTGCTTCTGGTTCCAGGTCTGCTTGCGCTTACTTTGGCCGTCGTGTCCTCAGTGTTTCCAAATGTGCTTCTGGGACGTTCTGCGTTTGCCGTCGGACTGGTGTTCTTGACCTTTGCGCTTTTATGCTGGCGCGCGTTCTATTCCTGGCTGGCGCGACAACAGTGGTTGCGAGAACACGTGTACGTTTTAGGCACTGGAACACGCGCGCAAAGGCTGGTTCAGGGGTTACGCCGGTTCCAGCATTTGGGGATTGAAGTGGTGGGTTGGAGCGGCGCTCTCGGGGCGGGATCGAGCCGGGATGCTCTCGGTTCGCATTTGACTGAGATTGCAGAGCAACAGGTCGTTCATCGGGTTATTGTGGCCATGGACGACCGAAGAGCTACCATGCCAATGGCCGAGCTTCTGCAGGTTCGGCTGGGCGGCGTTTGCGTCGAGGAAGCCACGTCCTGGCTCGAGCGAATTTCCGGGAAGATCGAACTGGACCAACTTCATCCCAGCTGGATCATATTTGCCAAGGGCTTTCGCTTTAGCAGCGTTTTCAGGCTTTTGCGAAACATCCTGAGTTTCTCAGTGGCCCTGGCCGGGTCGTTGCTCACGCTGCCGCTGATCCCGTTCGTAGCGCTCGCCATCAAACTAGACTCGCCGGGTCCCGTGCTCTACCGTCAGGAGCGCTTTGGCCGCTTGGGGAAGGTATTTTCCTGCTTTAAGTTTCGCACTATGCGTCAGGACGCGGAAGCTGATTCCGGACCGACTTGGGCTGGAGACCAGGACCCTCGCATCACGAAGGTAGGCCGGTTTCTTCGTGCCTCTCGCTTGGATGAGATCCCGCAACTGTGGTGCGTATTGAAGGGTGAGATGGCGTTTGTCGGTCCGCGTCCCGAGCGCCCCGAATTTGTGCAGTGGCTGAGCAAAGAGATTCCCTACTATGGCATTCGACATGTGGTACGTCCGGGGATTACAGGGTGGGCCCAAGTGCGGTACAAGTACGGAAATACGATTGAAGACGCAAGAGAAAAGCTGCAGTATGACCTCTTCTACATCAAGAATGCCTCAATCGGCATGGACGTGATGATCATGTTCCAGACGATCAAGA
>Ga0206961_1134_pt1 | contig 15738 bp, 14 predicted proteins | sample Alteio_BWOrgHeat_30_FD_153238 | JGI IMG/M metagenome (GOLD analysis project Ga0206961, IMG submission 153238) | Enriched cells from forest soil in Barre Woods Harvard Forest LTER site, Petersham, Massachusetts, United States -... | ecosystem: Environmental > Terrestrial > Soil > Temperate forest >...
GACTGGGCCTGGTATTTGAAACCAAGGTGGGATTATTGAATGTCAGCTATGCTGTGGGTAAAGCGGATAATATACCGTTTAATCTAAGTCTGGCTTCCAAAATACATTTTGGTTATGTAACTTATTTCTAAATGGCCGTCACTAAAAAATAATAGTTATTGCAAAAAGCAGAAACTGTTTGATTGATAGCTATTTTTGCAACAATAAACTATCTACTATATTGAAACGGGTATTTAATCTTATTGTCTTGTTATTGCTACCTGCTTTACTATTTGCCCAAAAGCATGATACTGCTACGATCGCAAAAAAGGATTCAATAATAAAACCTGTTATAATAGCCAAACCTCTTCCCGTATCATACGATAGTGCCTTGCATAAAATATTACATCAGAATATTTTTTTAAGTACAGAAAGAAAACCTGTTGCGATGCAAAACAAAGTAAAGCATCAGCCTACAGATGACCTGATGTTTTATATACTGTTAAGTATTGTGTTGGTATTATCAGTTTTAAGTTTTTTCTATTTTCAATATTTCAATAATTTGTTCAGAGTTTTTTCTAACGTGCCGTTACGACAGGGCCAGTTAACAGATCAGTTATTACAGGCAAAGCTTCCCTCTTTACTTTTCAACATCTTATTTACGATCACAGGAGGCATTTATGTTTACCTTATATTTCGTTATTATCACACGGTTCCGGCATTAAAAACTGTACCGTTAATGCTGTTTTGTGTTGTCTTATTAGCCATTATTTATTTGGGTAAATTTTTATCATTGAAATTTACAGGATGGCTAACAGGATATGCAGATGTAACCAATACATATCTGTTCGTTATTTTTCTTATCAATAAAATAGCAGGCATATTATTGTTGCCATTTATTATAGTAATGGCATTTTCTGATAATGGTTTGGTTAGCGCGGGCATAATAGTGTCATTCATATTTATCGGCTTGCTGGTACTGCTCAGATTCTATCGTTCTTATGGACTATTAAAACACCAGTTAAAAATAAGTAGTCTTAATTTTTTGATCTATATAGTAGGGTTGGAAGTAATTCCTCTTTTATTGATTTACAAATCGCTATTGATTTTATTAAACAAAAATCTCTAACTTTGCAGAACTATTGAAAAACCCTCATACCACACATGGCTACTAGCAGTGCAAAAAATTCAGAATCAATAGATAAGGCAGTTAAGAAAGTACTTATTACCCAGGTTAAGCCCGAAGGTGAAAAATCGCCTTATTTTGACTTAGCAAAGAAATTTGGTATTGAGTTACATTTCCATCCTTTTATCGTGGTGGAAGGGATACCCTCTAAAGATTTCCGCAAACAAAAAGTTGATATAGCAAGTTATACCGCCGTAATATTCACCAGCCGTAATTCTATCGATCATTTCTTCCGTATCTGCGATGAGATGAAAGTGAGCGTATCGCAGGATACTAAATATTTTTGCATTACAGAAGCTGTAGCATTGTATCTTCAAAAATTCATCTTATACCGCAAACGTAAAGTTTTTTACGGCGCTGATGGCAGCAATAAAAGTTTGTTCGATGTGATCAATAAACATAAAGACAACGAAAAATTTTTATACCCTTGTTCCGAATCTTTTGATAACGAAATTACAACCTGGTTAAAAGCGCATAACTGCGAATTTGCCACGCCGGTCTTATATAAAATTATCAGCAACGATATCAAAGAAGTCATCGCTAAAAAGTTTGATGTGATCTGTTTTTTTACACCGGGCGGTGTAAAAAGTCTGCTGGAAAATTTTCCGAAATTCAAACAGAACGGAACCAAGATCGGCGCTTTCGGCATTAACACTTTAAAAGCAGTCGAAGACGCAGGTTTATTATTAGATATCAAGGCGCCACAACCAAAAGCTCCCAGCATGGTTTCCGCGTTAGATCTTTTCTTATCTTCTCAAAAAAAGAAATAACTACTAATTGTTTTATTGGTGAATTGATCAATTGTTTTTTATTGTTCAATAGATAAATTATTACATTTAGGCAGCATATCAACAATTAAACAATTCATCCATTGAACCATTTAATAAACGAAACAAGTCCTTATTTGCTTCAGCACGCACACAATCCCGTTGATTGGTATCCATGGGGCAACGAAGCATTAGACAAAGCAAAAAAAGAAAACAAAATAATATTGGTGAGTATTGGTTACGCAGCTTGTCATTGGTGTCATGTAATGGAAAGAGAAAGTTTTGAAAATGAGGAAACGGCTAAATTCATGAACGAGCATTTCATTAATATAAAAATAGATAGAGAAGAACGTCCCGATCTTGATCACATATATATGGATGCGGTTCAGGCAATTTCGGGAAGCGGGGGTTGGCCACTCAATGTTTTTTTAACGCCCGAAAAAAAACCTTTTTATGGAGGAACTTATTTTCCTCCGGTGCAGGCATATAACCGTTCTTCCTGGGTAGAAGTTTTGCAGGGACTCGCGCAGGCGTGGAGAGAAAAAAAACATGAAATAGAAGCGCAGGCAGAAAATCTTACAGCGTACCTAACTCAGTCAAATAATATAGGCCAGGTTGCAAACACAGCGATCAATATTCCGATCCATGAATTATTTACGAAAGCTCATTGCCATACTATTTATGAGAACAGTTTAAAAAACGCAGATAAAGAATGGGGTGGTTTTGGCAATGCGCCAAAGTTCCCGCAAACATTCACTATTCAATATCTGTTGCAATATTATTATTTCACCGGAACGCAAGATGCCCTACAACAAGCATTACTATCAATCGATAAAATGTTACAAGGCGGCATTTATGATCATGTTGCAGGCGGATTGGCAAGGTACAGTACAGATAGAGAATGGCTGGCGCCGCATTTCGAAAAGATGCTGTATGATAATGCGTTGCTGATAATAATTTTATGCGATGCCTTTCAGATCACCAATGATAAAAAATATGAGCAGGCCATCAGAAAAACTATCGCTTTTGTAAAAGAAGAATTACTGCAGGAAGGCGGCGGTTTTTATGCCGCACTGGATGCCGATAGCGAAGGAGTGGAAGGGAAATATTACGTTTGGCAAAAAACAGAAATTGAGACTATACTCGGTAGTGATGCCGCAATATTTTGTGAATATTACAATGTAACAACTAAAGGAAATTGGGAAGAAACAAATATTCTGCGCATACTTGTACCGATCGATGAATTTGCAAAAAGAAAAGGCATTGATCAAAATGAATTCGAGAAAACGATCGGGGCTTCATTGCAAAAATTAAAACAGGTAAGAAGCAAAAGGATAAAACCTTTGCTGGATGATAAGAGCATCTTAAGCTGGAACGCTTTAATGCTTACTGCTATTAGTAAAGCCGCCGCCGTATTGCAAGATGAGGATTACAAACAGATCGCAGAGAAAAATTATCAATTCATTCTGACCAATTTTAAAAAGAAGGATAGTGAATTACAACATACTTTTAAAAATGGTATCGCAAAATATCCTGCTTTCTTAGACGATTATGCGTACCTGATAGAAGCATGCATAAGCGTGTATGAGATAACTTTTGATACACGCTATTTAACGGATGCACAAAACTGGTGTAAGTATGTAATTGACAATTTTAGCGACGAAGAAAATATGTACTTTTTCTTTACTAATAAAATGCAGGATGATATCATCGTACGAAAAAAAGAGATATATGATGGGGCGGTCCCTTCCGGAAATGCGGTAATGGCGATCAATCTTTTTAAATTATCGGTCATATTTGATACAACAGATTGGAGAAAAAGGTCGGTTGATATGTTAGCAGGCATTTTGCCGACGGCCCTAAAATATCCTACTTCTTTTGGTGTTTGGGGTAGGTTTTTATTGCTGCAAGTCGCTGGCTTACAGGAGATTTCTATAGTGGGCCAAAATTTTCTTTCTCTAAATCAAAAAATATCCATAGCTTGCATTCCCAACAAATTAACAATGTGTTCGTTTGTTGACAACAACGATTTCCCAATGCTTGCGTATAGGTTTCGTGAAAATCAAACTTTGGCGTACCTCTGTCACGATTATAGTTGTGCAGCTCCGTTTGATTCAGCTGATGAGTTAATGATAGCAGTAAGAACCGAGAATAAATTTAACAGGTAATATCTTTATATAACAAACGTTTTAAGCAGTTTAGGAGTAATTTTTATCAGAAATTATTACTAAAATGCATATAATTCAAAATAATCATTACATTTGTCAAATACTCTCAAAATTTATACGATGAATAAATTGCTTGTAATTATAGCAGTATTAGCTGTTGTGACCTTTTCAAGTTGCAAAAGTAACCAAAGTGCAGGCATGCCGAACGACGGGCAGTTGCACGGCGTAGCGCCTTCAAAAACCTGGCTACAGATCAGACCTCCAGGAATGGTGTATATCCCACCAGGAACTTTTCACATGGGGCCTAGTGATGAAGATATTAACTACTCATACACTGCACGTAACAAATCAGTTTCAATCAGCGGCTTTTGGATGGATGCTACTGAGATCACCAATAATGAATATCGCCAGTTCACTAACTGGGTAAGAGATTCAATTGCTGCAAAGCAAATGGGATTTGTTAAACAAAACTCAGATGGTGTAGAAGCAATCGATTGGAAAAAAGCAGCTACTATTAAATGGGGCGATAAAGCAACTTTAGAAAAAGTTGATGCGATGATCGTTACTCCGGATAACAGGATCTTTGGAAAAAAAGAATTGAATGCTGATAAAATGATCTATCATTCTGAAGTATTTGATTATAAGGCTTCTGCTATGAACAAGGATGCTACAATTCCTCGTTCTACATTCATTATAAAAACAGATATTCCTATTTATCCTGATACGCTTTGTTGGGTTAGAGATTTCTCTTACTCTTACAACGAGCCAATGTCTAAAAAATACTACGCTCATCCTGCGTTCGGAAACTATCCTGTGGTTGGTATCAACTGGAAACAGGCTAATGCTTTCTGCCAATGGAGAACACAATACTTAAACGCTTTCCTTCAATCTAAGAAAAGAAACCCTGAATCAGATTTCCGTTTACCAACAGAAGCTGAATGGGAATATGCTGCTCGTGGCGGTCGCTCACAAGCTCCTTATCCTTGGGGTGGTCCTTACTTAAGAAATAAGAAAGGATGTTTATTAGCTAACTTCAAACCTGGTCGCGGTAACTATCCTGAAGATGGCGGTTTCTACACTGTTAGAGCCGATGCTTACTGGCCAAACGATTTCGGTCTATACAATATGGCTGGTAACGTTGCTGAATGGACCTCATCTTTATACTATGAAGGTGGTTACTCTTTCCAACATGACATGAATCCGGATATTCGCTGGAATGCAAAAGATTCAGATCCTCCAAGAATGAAACGTAAAGTTATTCGTGGTGGTAGCTGGAAGGATGTAGGTTATTTCTTACAAACTAGTACACGTACATACGAATATCAGGATACAGCGAAATCTTATATAGGTTTCCGTACGGTAATTGATTTACCTACAGCTGTAAGAAAACGTGGATAATAAAAGATTAAATTCCAAGATTGCTGAAAAGTAGTATTGGTGGGGTGCGGATAATGCTTGCTTGCATAGACGCGCTTATAACGATTGTGAAATGTTAACAAATAATCCCAAAATTAAAACTTTTAAATTTTAAAGATCATGGCTGCCAACAAAAGAACTTTTTTAACGTTAATCGATGTACTTGTAAGCTTAGGAGCTTCGGTAATTATCTTCGCTGCATGGGCAAAACTTACTAACCAAGGATTCGCAGATGCTATGCTTAGCGTAGGTATGTGGACTGAAAGTGGTATCTTTTTAATCTATGCTATCCTTGAGTGGGTTAAACCAAAAAATCATGACGACGATCCATCTGTTGACATGAGCTCTCATAACAGTGCTATAGATTCTATGGACAAAATGTTAGCTGAAGCTGATATTACTCCTGTTACTTTAAAGAAATTAGGTGAAGGTTTTCACAAATTAGGTAGCACAGTAAATAACATCGGCGAAATCGGTGATGTTGTAAAATCTACAAGTGATTTTGGTGCTAAAACTAAAGAAGCTACTGTTGCAATGGGTACTTTATCTACTGCATTTACAAACGGTGCATCTACATTAACATCTTTCAACAATGCGTCTGAAAGCACTAAGCATTTCCACGAACAAGTTCAGGTTTTAACTAAAAACCTAGGTTCTTTAAATACTATTTACGAACTGGAATTAAATGAAAGCAACAACCACTTAAAAGTGTTAAACAGCTTTTATGGTAAAATGGCACAAGCGAGCGAAGCAATGGTTAGTACTGTTGATGATGCAGCAAAAGCTAAAGAACAAATTGGTGTATTAGCAACTAACTTAACTAAATTGAACTCTGTATATGGTAACATGTTGAGTGCAATGCAAGCAGGTTCTCGTTAATATTCAGTAATTACTAACTCCTGGATTTTATATCAGTTATAAATTCCATACAGTTTTAATTGCGCCAATGAACGTAACTAACATTTAATTAAACAATAGTAAATATAAATTATTATGGCTTTACCAAAAGAGCCCCGGCAGAAGATGATTAACATCATGTACTTGGTGTTAACAGCTATATTAGCGATCAACGTGTCGAACGAGGTAATCGTCGCATTTAAAACCGTTGACGCAAGCTTACAAAAATCAACAGGCAGTCTTAACTCCGCTAATGATAAAATGTTAGCTACATTGAAAGATGAATTAGGTGGACCGACAGCTCAACAAGCTAAGATCTGGCAACCTAAAGCTGATTCAGTTAAATTGCTTTCGAAAGAATTAAGCGATTACATTGATGACCTTAAATTAAAGGTTAAACAAGGCGCTGGTTTAGAAATCAAAGATGGTGTAGAACGTTTTTCAGATGATAACCTGAATTCATCTACTAATCTTTTTGAAAATCAAGGAAAAGGTAAAGAATTTGAAGCTAAATTATATGCCTACAAAGCACAAATCCTTGGTTTAGATACGGCTATTAACAATGAATTTAAAAATTCATTACCTATGGATATCGCACCACCAGTTACAACTGGGGATGATGGTAAACCTAAAGATTTCACAAGAGCTTATTTTCACATGACGCCTACTGTAGCAGCTTTAACGATGCTTAGTAAGTTTCAAAATAATATCGCTAACACCGAAAATAAAGTAGTTGCTTTTTGCCAAAGAGAAATCGGCGAAGTAAAAGTACATATGGACAAGACAGCTGTGTTAGTGAACGCAAGTGCTAACTATGTTATGCCAGGCGATAAATTAACTATCCAGGCTGGTGTGGGCGCTTATAGCTCTGCAGCTGCTCCGGTTGTTACTATCAGAGGTACAAATGTACCTGTTGTTGACGGTGTTGCTAAAATGGATATCACAGCAGGTGGTTCCGGCCAACAAACTGTTGAAGTTAATGTTGTGTACACAGATGAGCACGGTAACAAAGTTACTTCTCCTGAAAAAGTACAATACACTGTAGGTACACCTGGTGGATCTGCTGTGATGTTAGATAAAATGAACGTGTTCTATATCGGAGTTGATAATCCTGTAACTATTGGTTCTCCTACAGGTTGGGATAAAACTCAGGTATCGATCAACGGTGCTACTATTACAGGTAATGGTTCTAACAGAATTGTTCGTGTATCTAAGGTAGGTCCTACAAATATCAATGTTACTGCGAATGGTAAAACAACTTCTTTTCCTTTCCGTGTAAAAAGAATTCCAGATCCAGTATTTAAAATTGCTTCTGGTAAACCAAGAATGCCATCTGTTGAATTTAAAAACCAACAGTATTGCAGAGCAGAATTGGAAAACTTTGATTTTGATTTGAAATATGCAGTGGTTGGTGCAACAGTTTATTTTTCTGGTGCAAACTTCCCTAACGTAGCTCAGGCTCAGATCACTGGTAATAATTTAGCAGGACTTGATCAGCTAATTAAAAGATGTGGCCCTGGTTCTGTAGTAACATTCGATAATATTAAAGTGAACGGTCCTGATGGACAAAGAGTAATTGATGGTAAATCTTTTGCATTATATTAATAATAATAATAGCTAGGTATGAAAAGGCACTATGTTAAGTATGTTTTATTGGCTCTTTGCTTGTTCGTTTTTGTAAATATTACAGAAGCACAAAAAAAGAAGCGTACCGTTGTAAAACGCGGCGCTAGTACGACTAAGAGAACAACTAAAGGAAAAACCAAAGCGAGCATAAAAGCTGGAGCTCAGGTTGTAGATACAGTTGCGGTAGCACCCCCACCACCGCCACCGCCACCTGATAGCTTGCCTATCAAGATAGTGCGTAAGTCTCTTCGTCCGGAAGAAGCTGTTGATACAAAAAGTCTTCGTGACAGGGCTCCTTTAGTGTATGAAGATCTTAGAGCAGATGATGCCGTTTATCGTCATAAAATCTGGCGTGAAATCGATACAAGGGAAAAAATGAATCTTCCTTTCAGATATTCTGCTGATGAGAATAATGGTAACCAACGTTTCATTTCTATTTTGCTACAAGCAATTCAGGATAGCGCGGTAACCGTATTCAATAGTATTGATGATCGTTTCACAACACCAATGACTAAAGCTGAAGTAGCTAAAGTTATCAGTGGTGATGATATCGAAGTACCAATAATTGACTCAAATGGTGTTCAGATCGGTGTTAAGAAAACGAAACCTGAAATTAATTTGGATTCTTTCTATAAATTCAGAATTAAAGAAGAAGTTATCTTCGATAAAGAAAGCTCTCGTTTATTCTGGAGAATATTAGGAATAGCGCCTGTTAAAAACGTTATCACAAGCCAAGGTATCAACTTAGGTGAAAGTGAATTGTTTTGGGTTTACTATCCTGATATGAGACCAATTTTTGCTAAGTATGATGTATACAATGGTAAAAACTTTGGAGCAAGAATGAGCTGGGAAGATCTATTTGAAAGCAGACAATTCAGCGGAAGGATCGTTAAAACAACTATCGACAACCCGAATGATCTTGATATTAGCGCATTACCTGGTTTAGCTGATAATTCAGTATTTCAATTATTAGAAGGCGAAAGACTTAAAGATAAGATCTTTAATTACGAGCAGGATTTATGGAGCTATTAATTTAGTCTAAATATTCAAAAGGCCTCTTCCAAAAAGAAGAGGCCTTTTTTTATGCGGTATTTTTAAAAAAAATTATGCAGAAGCTTCCGGATGAAAATACCGTACAACGATAGTCGCTCTCGCTGTTCCTATTTCAGCAGCTAACTCCTCCATTGTTTTTTCGCGGATATTTTTCACTGATTTGAATTTTTTTAATAAACTATCGGCGGTGCCTTTTCCTATGCCTTTTATTTGTTCTAATTCATTGGCAAGACTCCCCTTGCTGCGCTTATTGCGGTGAAATGAAATACCAAAACGATGTACTTCATCTCTTATTCTGCGAATTAATTTAAGGCTCTCGCTATCCCAGGAGAGTTTGATCGATTCCTTATCTCCCGGAAAAAAAATCTCTTCTTCATTTTTTGCCAATCCAACTACCGTCATCTTACCCATTAAATTCAACTCTTTGATACTTTCCATGGCGGCGCTTAATTGGCCCTTACCACCATCGATGATCACTAATTGAGGTAGCGGCTCATTTTCTTCGGTAAGTCTTCTGTACCGCCTGAAAACAACCTCTTTCATTGTCGCAAAGTCGTTTATCCCTTCTACAGTTTTTACATTGTATCTTCTATAATCTTTTTTACTTGGTTGTCCATTTCTAAAGCAGACCATTGCAGAAACCGGGTAGCTTCCCTGGAAATTTGAGTTGTCAAAGCATTCTATATGTGCAGGCAATTGCTGTAATTGTAAATCCTGCTGAAGCTGTACTAATACGTCGTTGATCTGACTATCGGTTTTATCTTCTAACAATAACATCCCTTTCTTTTTTAGCTCTTCTCTAAAATAATTTACATTCTTTTCGGAGAGCTCTAATAGTTTTTTCTTGTCACCTGCTTTAGGGATAGTGATCACGATATCATTCTCAGGATATTCAATCGCAATTGGTACCACTATCTCTTTAGCATCACTGTTAAATGTTTCGCGTAATTGTGCAATAGCAAAGCTTAAAACTTCTGCCGGGCTCTCATCCAATTTCTTTTTTAGAATGATCGTTTTGGTTTGTACAATAGTGCCGTTATTTACAGCAAGATAATTTACATAAGCAGTATCGCCTTCTTCCATAATGCTAAATACATCTAATGTATTCAATCGTTCGCTTACAATGGTCGATTTGAATTTGTATTCCTGTAAATTTTCAAGCTTGGCTTTGATATGTTCGGCTTTCTCAAATTCAAGTTGATCCACATACAACTGCATTTCAACTTTAAGGTGTTGAATTACAGGAGACAGATTTCCCTTTAAAATATTTTTTATTTGTTGAAGTCCTTCATTGTAATCAACTAATGATTGATGGTTTTCACAAGGACCTTTACAATTGCCTAAATGATATTCAAGACAGACCTTAAATTTCTTTTTCTCAATATTGTTTTGTGTAAGATTTAATTTACAAGTACGCAGTGGAATATTCTGTTTAATAAAATCAAGCAATTCTCTTACGCGTACAACGGAAGTAAATGGCCCGAGATATTGAGATTCATCATTGATCCTGTTCCGGGTTAAAAAAACCCTTGAGAAAGGTTCTTTTTTAATCACAACAAAAGGATAAGTTTTATCATCTTTTAAATTGATATTAAAAGGCGGCTGAAATTGTTTGATCAGAGAATTTTCTAACAAGAAAGCATCATGCTCATTGTTCACGATCGTGAATTCAATTTTATGAATGCGTTGAACTAATTCGTGTGTTTTATAATTTGTATAAGTTTTGGAGAAATATGAACTGACCCTTTTGCGTAAACTCTTTGCCTTACCCACATACAATATCTCATTAGCTGCCCCATAGTATTTATAAATACCCGGTTGCAATGGAATATCAGGTGCAAGTATGGAAAATTCTTTTTGCGTCATATCGGAGTGTTGCGGCAATAAGAATTGCGCAACTATCAAATTTAAAAAAAGCGGGTGGAATATTATTGATTATCATCCCAGATAATTTTCTCTTCTTTCACTACTGTAGAGGTTCCATCAGGCTGGTTAAGGATCGTAATAATCTTTGCAGATTTGTCCGTTGTCCAGAAAAGCTGTTGTGTATATGATTGGCCATTTGACAGGCTGCTTTCCTTATATTCTTTTTCAATGTAAAGGCTGCGTACTTTCCCCGTTACGGGGTCAATATAAACATTCCACTTTCGCAATTGCATGGAATCTGGCAATTGTTTAGACGGCTCATACATTAGTGTAATGGCATTAACTGTCTGATCGTTAAACTTCGTCTCTTTAAAATAAGTAAGCAGGTTTGTTGAATCTATCGTAATGGTAAAAAATGGCGCAAAGAATGTTTTTAGCTGCTCTTTTTTTAGCCATGCAGAGTCAGTTTCACCATTTATTGTTGTATAGAGCAACGGAGTAAATGGTATTGAGTCTAAAGCTAATAACTGGCCTTTTAAAAAATCTGTTACTGGGAAAAAAGCAACCGGTTTCTCTTGGGTGGAATCTACTTGTGTCGAATCAGAATTATTTGGAGTTGCAGTATTGGTACTATTGTTATTACAACTAAATAGAAAAGCAGTTAAACTTACCAGAATGAGTAATTTCTTCATTTGTCAAAAATAAACGAAAACGGCTTCAGAAAATCTTGGGATTTAATTATTAGACAGGATAGTTATCTGCATAAACGTTTGTTGACCCATATTGTTTTCTTTTACTTCAGTAGATAATTCAGTCGTCAAAACAGCTTTGTTTTTATTTGGCTGGTCGCTTAATGTTTGAGGTTGAATATGGCTGATTGTACTGCCGGATTTTTTAGTATTTACGTACCCGGTAAAAAACAGGAACGAAACCAATACAATACATATCGTTACAGAAGGTAATCTGCGTATTGGGTGAAAATTATTGTAGATGCTATTCCAGGAATGGGTACAGGCTGTACTACATACATCCGGTTTTTGCTGTGAGGCATTTGCTGAATTAGTATTGTTAATTTCTTTGTTCATTTTTAAAAGTCTTGTTTTAGGATAGGATATCGGACCACTTAGGTTTTATGTTCTAATAGATATAAATTAATTGAAAAGATGGTATGTCTCTTTTTAAGTGGTGATATGGTTTATAAAGCTGACAAGCATTAGCTCTACAATCGTTTTTTGAGCTTTTTTATTGTGTAAATATAGGTATTTATTACGATTTTGTGCATAAAAGGCCTGTTTTTTCGATAATCCGGTAAAATCAGTCGGCTCAAAAACAATACAAAAAGTAGGTTTTTGAGCCGATTTTTAATAGATTTCAGCTATATTAATACAGTTCCAGTCATTTCTTTTGGTATTGGTAATTGCATCATTGTTAAGATCGTAGGGGCAATATCTCCCAATTTACCATTTTTAATAGGTCCTTTCCATTCATTATCGATAATGAAAAATGGAACCAGGTTCAAAGTGTGTGCCGTATTAGGAGACCCGTCCTCATTGATCGCATAATCTGCATTGCCATGATCAGCCGTTAAGAAAACAGTATAATCGCTTTTTAATGCTGCAGTTACAACTCTTTCAACACATTTATCTACCGTTTCTGCTGCTTTAATGATGGCTGTCCATACGCCGGTATGGCCAACCATATCTGCGTTAGCAAAATTCAGACATATAAAGTCTGCTGTTTTATTTAATAATTCCGGTACAATGGCATCAGTTAATTCAACAGCACTCATTTCAGGTTGTAGATCATAAGTAGCAACTTTTGGCGAAGGTACCATGATCCTTTTTTCGCCTTCGAAAGGTTTTTCCCTCCCGCCGCTAAAGAAGAAAGATACGTGCGGATATTTTTCTGTCTCTGCAATACGGATCTGCGTTTTATGATTTTGCGCAACGATATCACCCAATGTATTTTTAAGGTCATCATTTTCAAACATTACGTTCACGTTCTTAAATGAATGATCGTATTGTGTCATCGTTGTATAGTGAAGCGCTAATTTCTTCATACCAAAATCCGGCATATCCGTTTGTGTTAATACCTCAGTTATTTCACGACAACGATCTGTTCTAAAATTAAAGCAGATCACTACATCGCCATCTTTGATAGTAGTTACGGGAATAGCAGCATTAATTATTGGTTTAATAAATTCGTCTGTAATATCGGCTGCATAAGATTTTTGTACAGCCGCTAACATGTCATTTGCTTTTTCGCCAATGCCATTGACCATTCCATCGTAGGCAAGCTTTACCCTTTCCCAACGCTTATCTCTGTCCATCGCATAATAACGTCCTGTAATGGTTGCTATATGTCCTGTTGAATTTTTTAAATGCTGATCAAGGTCTGTTAAAAAACCTAATCCGCTTTTTGGATCGGTATCACGGCCATCTGTAAAAGCGTGGATCAATACATTATCCAAACCTTCTGTTTTACAAAGAGAAGTGATGGCTTTAACATGACTGGTATGTGAGTGAACACCACCGTCACTTACAAGGCCTATTAAATGAAGCGGTTTATTGTTTTGTTTTGCAAAACGTATAGCGGCTAATAATTTTTCATTTTTTTGAAATTCGCCCGAACGTATAGCAACGTTGATGCGTTGCAATTCCTGGTAAACAATTCTGCCGGCACCTAAGTTAAGATGGCCCACTTCACTGTTACCCATTTGACCGTCTGGTAAACCAACCTGTTCGCCACAGGTTATCAATGTTGCATTGGGATATTTTTTATACAAAGAACTAACGAAAGGTACATTTGCATTTTGGATAGCATCGCTGCTTTTTACTTTACCAAGGCCCCAACCGTCCATGATAACAAGTATTACTTTTTTTGTGTTCATACTGCAAATTTAACTTTTTTACGGCTTTTAAAAAAGTGCTAATTGATTATTAACGCTAAATTTTTAATAATTGCTATTTTTCGTTTTGCATGCATGTTTTTAGTAAATTGTGTAGGTAATAAAACTAACATTTTATGAAACGATTCTACCTGTTGCTAACTACCATAGTTTTATTATCCTCGTACACTTTACTTTCTGATATCGATAACGTTGTAAATGCTATCAAAGCCGGGAATGCGGCACAGGTAGCCAGATCTTTCGACGACAAGGTAGCGTTAACAATGCCCGATAAAAGTAATAGTTATAATAAAGCACAGGCCGAATCAATTTTAAAGGCCTTTTTTACAGCCAATCCTGTAACGGGTTTTATGATGGTTCACAGAGGTAACAACGCAGATGGATCTGAATATTGTATTGGTACTTTGCAGACAAAAACCGGTACTTACCGAACCACCATATTTATGAAGCAAAAAGGTAGTATTGACGTATTACAGGAATTAAAAATAGAGAGCCAATAACTAACCTATAAAATTAATACATGAAAAGCCCGGATTTTCGGGCTTTTCTTTTTTAGCTTTGTTGATATGAATTATGATGAGCAGTTACTACAATTGATAAAAAATGCCCTAGCAGAAGATATTGGCGATGGCGACCATTCTACATTGTCGAGCATTGATGGCAATGCAAAAAGTAGGGCCGTGTTAAAAATCAAAGAAGATGGCATTTTAGCCGGCGTAGCCGTTGCTAAAAAGATATTTAGCTACATGCAACCCGATATTGTTTTTACACAATATAAAAATGATGGCGACGTAATGAAAGCGGGAGAGATCGCTTTTACTGTTGAAGCTAAGGTGCATACTATTTTACAATGCGAAAGATTGGTGCTGAATTGTATGCAACGTATGAGTGGTATAGCTACATTAACGCACCAATATGTTGAGCAGCTAAAGGGATTCAAAACAAAATTATTGGATACAAGGAAAACGACACCCAATTTTCGCTTACTCGAAAAAGAGGCAGTGCGTATTGGTGGTGGCGTAAATCACCGATTTGGTTTGTATGACATGATCATGCTGAAAGATAACCATGTTGATTATAGTGGTGGCATCGAAAAGGCAATTGAAAAAGCTTTTGCTTATGTTCAAACAAAAGAACTGGGTTTAAAAATTGAGGTGGAAACGAGAAGTCTTGCCGATGTAAAAAAAGTATTGGCCATTGGAAAAGTTGACAGGATACTGTTGGATAATTTTACACCTGCACAAATTACAGAAGCTTTACAGCTAATTGACGGAAAATATGAAACCGAAGCCAGTGGCAGAATTGATCTAAGTAATATACAATCATACGCGGCTACGGGTGTTGATTATATTAGCTGTGGCGCAGTGATACATCATGCGGTTAGTTTAGACCTTAGCTTAAAAGCAGAGATCATTTAAGTGATAAAATATTTTATATGGCAGATAAAAAACTACAATCATTAGGAGGATTGGTTTACTCAACCGACCCGAATTTTAAAATGGAAGAAGAGCATAACAGTAATGCTGAAACTTTGCAACCTGCTGAACAAAAATTAAAAGTCAGGTTAGATAAAAAACAACGCGCAGGAAAAGCAGTTACATTGATCGAAGGATTTGTTGGTAAAGAAACAGATATGGAAGAGCTTGGCAAAAAATTAAAATCATTTTGCGGCACCGGCGGTTCTGTAAAAGATGGCGAGATATTGGTGCAGGGAGATAACAGGGATAAAGTATTACAATGGTTATTGAAGAATAATTATAAAGGAACTAAGAAGATGTAAATTCCAGGTTCCAAAAAACAAATCCCAAAATTGTTGAATGTTTGATTCAAAATTATTTCTCTTCTTCAATATAACTTAATGCGCCGCTTGGA
>Ga0206961_1103_pt2 | contig 15340 bp, 5 predicted proteins | sample Alteio_BWOrgHeat_30_FD_153238 | JGI IMG/M metagenome (GOLD analysis project Ga0206961, IMG submission 153238) | Enriched cells from forest soil in Barre Woods Harvard Forest LTER site, Petersham, Massachusetts, United States -... | ecosystem: Environmental > Terrestrial > Soil > Temperate forest > O...
TTGCCCGCTTCGCATCCCTTTTCGACGGAGGAATATCAGCTCCCCCGCCGTAGAACTGTGGGACCACGGTCCTGACCTTGGTGATGCGACGCTTGGCAGAAGGGGTAGGCCTCTTTCCGCTCGCGTTCGGTTTCGTGGGTTTCTTGGGTTTCCTTCGCACGCCTCGTCCACGGCGAGGAGCAACCGCGCGAATCGGAGGTGGGCGGGAGGATTCCCGTTCTGAGGTCCCCCGTAATGTTTCGAGGTGCTGGAGGGCCTCCTTCAATCGGGCGGCCAGTCTCGCGATCGTGGTAGCATGCACGCGGAATGAGGCCGCTTGAGAACCGGCCCCGAGGCGCGAACGTCCGCGGGATTTCCGGGTCCCGGTGGATGTCCGGGATCCTCCGCGAGGTTTCTTGGGACCGGCCGCCTTGGTCACGGCGGCCGTCGTGATGCCGAGGAACTTCGCAAATTTGTCCACGCACCGTGCATTGGGGACCCGCTCGCCGGACAGGGCGGAGCGGAACGTGGGCAGGGAGATGCCAATTTTCTTGGCAGCTTGCGCATGGCCGAGCTTCTTGGCCTTGATCTTTGTATGGAGCAATGCGGATAAAGCGGTCATGCGGTACCTCGTGCGTCATCAGAGGAGGGGACAGGAGATGATATGAAGGAGGAATACCCTGGCGGTCAAGCCCGTCTCGCTTGGGCTGCCTGGATGGTGCGCTGCAACCGCTTCACCTCTGAAGACCGATCGCGGAACCACGCGGTCGACCAAATGCGATGGATGGTCCAGCCGCGCGATTCGATGATGTCCTGCCGGAGCCGATCGCGATCGCGCGCGCAGCGGGAGCTGTGATAGGAAGCCCCATCGCATTCGATGCCCAGCAGATAATGCCCGGCATTCCGGGGATCGATGACCCCGATATCGATGAAATACCCTGCCACCCCTACTTGGTAGGCAGGGCTGAGGCCCATGTCGGCAACGACCGCTCCGACCGACAGTTCAAAGGGGGAATCCGGTTCCCGCCGGGTGAGGACACCGCGCTCCGGGATGGCACCGGTTTCCAGGAATTGCAGATAATCCTTCAGATCGCGTGGGCCGCGTGCACTGCTGTGCCCGATGAGGATGTCGCCGGACTGCATCGAGGTGAAGACGGTGATCGACCGCTTGGCGCGCGAGAACAGGACGTTGAGTCGCCGCTCTCCGCCCGTCTGGCCGATGGGGCCAAAGCGATTGAACACCCGGCCCGAGACCGGGTCGGCTCCGTAGGTGAACCCGATGATCACGCGGTCGCGTTCATCACCCTGGACGTTCTCCAGGTTCTTGATCAGCAGGGGCTCGGGCAGGTCCTCCAGCCCCTGGAGGGCCGTTCGCACCTCCTCATCGACCGAACCGCGCTTTTCGAGCAGGTTGGTCACCAGATCGCATTGCTCACGATTCATGGTCACCACCAGCAGGCTCTCGCGCTTGTCCGCCGGACGTGAAATCATCTCGACCGCGTGCGTCAGCACCGCCTCGGCGACAGCCAGGGCCTCGACGGGATTGGTCCCTCCTTGGAACCGACCCTCGGGAAGGTAGACCCGCTGGATGCCCAAATGGGGCCCGGGCATGCGGTGCGAGGGGAAGATGATGAGCTCGTTGTCGTAATACCGAGCATTGGAGAACTGGATCAGGCTCTCGTGCTGTGACCGGTAATGCCACGTCAACCTAGCCCGCCCATGGCCGAAAGAGGTTTCGGCCAGCTCGAGGATGCTCAGGGAGCTCCCCGCGAGTGCCCCGTCGGCGGCGTCGGTTACCCCGAGGGCGGAATCGAAAAGCCGGGAGGGGGGCATCTGCTTGGTATCGCCGACGATGATCGCCTGCTTGCCGCGCAGCAAGGCGCCGAAGGCATCTTCCGGACGGATCTGCGACGCCTCGTCCATCACCACCAGGTCGAAGAGCCCGCGGGTGCGTGGGAGCAGCTGGGCCACCGACAAGGGGGACATCATCAGGCAGGGGGTCAGACCGGTCACCGCGTTCCAGCTCCGTTCGAGGAGCCGACGGACCGGGATATGGGCGCGTTGCTTGCTCACCTCATGCTCGACCAGGCGCATCTCCGTCAAATCGCCGACCCGGGTTCCCGCCTGCCCGCGTGGGATGGGAAGACGCAGGAGCTGCTGGGCGATCGCATCCCGGCCGCTGCGCAGCATATCACGGTCGCAGGTCCGGAAATCCTGGCGTGTGGTATCAAAAGCAGCGCGTTCGAAGCGCTGGAGTTCGGGGAAGGAAGCAAGGCATGACCGGGCCAACCGGCCGTAGATATCCGCCTCCAGGGCCGCCAAGAGGCCCTGAGGGGAAACGTCACCACGTTCCCCCGCCAGGATCACCGGCATCAGGCCCAACGCCCTCCCCTGTTCCGCATGGACGCACCAGCGGGACCATCCGATGAGGTGGTCTCCAGCCGCAAGCGCCGCGGTCCAGGCCGCCAGGAGGTCACCGTAGGTCAAGGTGCAGGACCGGGGGTCGAAGGGGCTTCCTGGCGCCCCGGAACCCCAGGCGGAGAGCCGTTCAGCCTGAGCAAGGGCCCTCGTCCACGCCGCTCGAGCGCCGGTGGCGAAGGCTCGTCCCTCGGCCGCTCGGCACTCGCTGTCCTGCGCCACCAGCCAGGGGCCAGCGGCCTGGAAGGCAGCGCTGTGCGTATGGATGTGGTCGGCCCAGGCCAGGGAGCCGACGATGGGGTCGAGATCGGTTCGCTCTCCGTGCCATGCCGAACCGAGCAAGCGGGAAATCGATGCATTCGTCGCAATGGATCGCGACAGGTCCTGCAGGCCTGTGACCGTGCCAATGGCCGCAGACACCTCGGCGACGGTCGCACCCGCCAACGCCAGACCCGTCAGGCGGCCATAGAATTCGGTGACGGTGCGCATTTCGGTGATCACCAGGTCGAGCACCGTAAGCGTTTGCATCAGAGGTGCGGTCGCGAGCTGGGGTCCCAGGGCCTGCCAGGCAAAGCCCTGGCGAAACCCGGGATCCAGGACCTGGGCCAGGGGAGCTTCGGACTCCTCCGCGACCACGGGCGAGTAGGTCTCGCGCAAGACGATTTCACAGCAGGTGCGGATGCCGTCCTGGCCGAAGGCCGCCGACAGCTCGGCCAGAAGAGTGACGCTGGCTTGCACCGCGGGCCATCGGGTCTCGATGCCCGCGAATCCGGGGATCTCCGCCGCCAAGGTGCGGTCCTGGGCGAAGGTGGCAACCTTGCCACGCCACGAGATCACCCGGTCCAAGGCCACAGGGTATTCCGCTACGGACAAGATCTTCTCGGAGCGGACAAAGCGACGCATGCGTTTGCGAGCCTGGGCGAGTGGACCGAGGCCGAAAAAGGCAAGGAATGCCTTGGGACGCACGCGCAGGGTCTGCCGCAGATCACGGATATCGGCATCACTGGGGCAGTCCTCGAGGACCAGGACCTGCTGCAGTCGATTGCGTTCGCCGATGAGGTCCTCGTGGGTGGAGGCGCCCTGGAAGATCGCTGCCCTGCTGGTCCCGCGCAGGAGTCGCGGATGCAGCAGACCTTTGTGGTCCGGATGACGGAGGAACAGGAGGAGCTTCTGCAGGAGCGGGAGGCGCTGCCAGGTCACCTCGCCAGCGAGATGGAATTCCCCCAGCACGGCCGAGCCGGCCGACTGTGCCCGCTGGATGACTTCGCGCAGATGGTCCAGGCTCGTCAGGATGGTGCGGCACTTGTCGATGCCGAGTTCACCGCATCCCTGCGAACAGAGATAAGTCAGGGCCTTCGCTTGCGATCGGTAATCTCCCTCCTCCGGTATCTGGGAGGTAATCGCGGCCGCCGCGAGCCGCCGCGAGCGCAAGTCCTGCAGCTGGGATACAGCGCTGGTGAGGATAGTCCGCTGCGATCCCACGCTTAGGGTGGCCACCGCTTGGATGAATCCCCCTGGCACCGGAGGCACAGTTGCTAGGGCATTCAGGAGATCGGGCCAGCGGTGCATCGCCTCCGACCACCACGGTTTGGCGCCCTGGCGATCGGCAGTGCCGGCGATCGGATGGACGATGTCGACGAGCTGCTCGATGAGCCGAAGGAGATCCGTCGCCTCATCGCCGAGGAAGCGGGAGCAGCGGAATCCGGACCAGGACCGCGCTCGCTGCGGGATGTCATCGAGGAGGAGCTGGGCTATGGCCTTCAGCACGGGCACCGCTTCACGATAGGTGCCGATGGGGATGGTCTGGCCGGCAGGGGCCTCCAGCAACGGCGCCGGTGCACCGGAACGCAGGTACCTCTCGAGCCGGAGCCGGGCTTCGTCAGCGCGCCAGAAGATGGTATGGACCGGTTCCTGGTACCCGTCCACCAGGGTGCCGAGATGCTGGGCGTGGTTATTGAGCGTGCTGCGCAGCGGATGCAATTCTTCGTGGTTGCTGCGGGGACGCGCTGCGGCGGCTTCCCCCTTGGCCAGGCGTCGTCGCAAGGCATCGATCGCAGACGTCGGGCTGGCCCGATGGGAATGCAGTTCGAGGCAATGCTCGGCCAGCCCCTTGGCGGCGAACTTCTCCCGCACTGCCGCCAATGCCGCCAGCTTCTCCGCCACAAACAGCACGCGCTTCCCGGCGCAGGTGGCGGCCGCGATGAGGTTGGCGATGGTCTGCGACTTTCCCGTCCCTGGAGGTCCCTGCACCACCAGGTCCTCGCCGGCGAGCCCGCGAGACAGGACCGCGGCCTGGGAACTGTCGGCCTCGAGGAACAACGGGACCCCGAGATCCGAGAACAGGCGCTCGGCCACCACGTCAACGGGATCTGATGGCCGCGGCTCGCCTTCGGTCGCGGTCATGATCCTCTCGAGCAATCCCTGCGGATCCTCGGTCCAATTGGCGGGATCGAGATCCAGCCATTCCAGGTGCTTGGTGAAGGAGAAGAATCCGAGCGCGATCTCGCGGCGCACCTTCCACCGGCGATCGGTGGGGTGCCGGGCGATGACGGCAGCGACGGAGCGGAAATAGGCCTCGGGATCGAGGTCGGACGCATCGAGGTCATTCGGAATGTCAGGGAGCCCGAGGGCGAAATCCTGCTCCATTTTGCGAATCAGGCTCAGGTTCGCGAGGACCTCCATGCCCCCATGGGCGATGGCGTAGCGGAACTCGCGCACGGTGGCCGATTGCAGGGCCGGTCCCTCGGGATCCCACCCCGCATCGCCGCGGCGCAAGGGGATGGTGACGGTGACCTCCTGGCGATCGAGGGTGACGGGGACCAGCAGTAGCGGCGCGAGCCGAGCCTTGCTCTCATCGACCGATTCATACCAGTGCAGCAGGCCCACGGCCAAGTGCAGCGTATTCGTCCCGGTCGAAGCGATGGTGAGGTTCTGATCGCGAAAGATCGTCCGCAGGCGAATGCCCAGCGGTTCGCCGGCGAGAGGTGTCTGCAAGGCCGTGTCGCACCACCGATCGGCTAACCGTCCCGAACCGGGATCATTGGGCAGGGAGAAATCAGGCGGTTCATCGAGGGGATCTGGTGCCACCGCTGCTGATGGTTCCCCCGGCTGTACCGTGGCCGCCGGCGCCTCTGGTGGCTTGCCCTCGGAATGCACGGTCAGGCGCCCTCGGCGCCGACGTGGGAGCGGAGGGGATTCGCGATCGTCTGCCTCGCCGGCGTCAGGCTGGGCCTCGAGGGTGAGCGATTGCCCCTTGAAGAGCTGCTTCATCACCTGGCGGGGCAATTCGTCCACGATCGGGACGGTACGCGAGCTCCCGGAGCGGTAATTGAGCAGGGGATTCCGCAGGGTGAGATCGAGGAGACGGCTACGCAGGCGTCCCAGGACATCCAGGACGCGCTCGCCCTCCTGGGGAAGGAGGGACGTTGCGGTTTCCGCAGGCGCCGCGGCGACCTCCTCGTCATCAGCGATCGCGGCCGTCAATTCGGCCATCGTAGTGATGCTCACCTGGCACGGGAAATTCCAGGTGGTCAGTGCTTCCGCCTGGTCAGCCGACAGGGAGGCAGCGATGACGACAATGGCGAAATCGAGGGGGACTTCCACGAGGATGGCATCGACAGCTGGCAGCGCACTGGTCGCCACGTCGCCCGGACGGCTGACCACCCAAACCCGTCCGGGGCGATGCTGCTGATCCGTGAGGGAAAACCAGCCAGGACGGGCCGGAATGGGTTCAATCGCGCGATACCCCATGCGACCCAAGACGTCTGGAACATCCATCATACCACGAAGCGCCCTCAGGGTTGGTCAATGCGGCGAGCCTACTGGCCAGAGGTGGTGATTCCATCCCCGACTCCTGCCGCTGCCGACTCAGCGGGGACACTCCTTGAGAAACCGATTGAGCCAGATTCATGGTGCTCTCCACGGCCGGCGCCCTTCCTGCTTCCCTTTCCCGGGGCGGGGCGAATAGTCGGGGCGGATTCCGCTACGAGCCCGCGTACCATGGCTAGGTTGGAGATATCGACCCATGGATGCCATCACGACCCTCGACACACCGGATCACCGCCAGTATGGCGGATCAATCTCCCATCTCGACACCGCCTTCGATGCCGCGTTCAAGCAGCACAAAGGCCTGACCTGGCTCCCCTGGGTCGGCGATCTCTACCAAACGTCACCATCGCGCATGTTGCTGCTGGGCGAGAGCAATTATAACTGGGAAAAGGACAAGACATCCAACCCCCAGTCCTGGGCCCTGGTGGATGAAGAAGTCAACCATCAGCTCCTCACCCGCATATTTGTGGCCAAACATGCATTGGGGAAACGCGTCCCTGCCCGATTCTCGAAGAATATCGAGCGTCTCCTGCTCGACGAACCGGATCCCCAAGAAGATCGGACGACACACCAGTGGCGCTCGTCGTCCTATTTGAATCTGGTACAACGGCCCATGACATCGCAGAAGATGAGACCGGAATGGTCGGATTTCGCTGCCGGATGGAAGGTGGTCTTCCCACTCATAGACCTCCTCAAGCCCCGCATCATCATCCATGCAGGAACGGGCCACCTCAAACGCGCGGCCTTCCATGCGGCGCTGATAGCCCATGCCGGGGTCATCCGCGCAGAGTCATGCTCACCACCAATCAGCAAAACGTTCGGTATGTCCTTTCGCATCACCACGATGCACGGTCACCAGGTCCACGTGGTCATGGTGATGCACCCCAGCTCGCCGAATTTCAGCCGATTGAAATGGGGCGGCAATGTTGCCGAGGTCCTGAGAGCGGGCGCTGCGGGGTGACCGCCGCGCAGAGCGGGTATTGTCGGCGACCATCGGCAGCAAGATGGTATCCGGCCTGGCTGGCCATATGTGATGGTATTCGTAAGTGTTTTCTTGGTCAGCACCTATGTCTATCCGCTATGTGCTTGCGCGGTCGCCGCAATGCCCAACTTGCATGCGGCAATCGTGTGCGATTCTAGGGACATGGTCAACCACGGCAGCCGGGGTCCTCTGCCAAAATCAGACCGCAATGATATCATTGACGAATATGGATCGGCTGCTTTGGAACGGGCTGTCCCCCATGAACATTTTCGCTTACGTCAGGAACCCGGAAAGGATCGAGGTGTCGATAGGATCCTCGAGGCCAAGGAAGGCGGCTGCGATACGAATTGCCGGGCCCACCTACAATTGAAGAGCGTCGAACGGGCACAACCGAATAAGGACGGATCGATTTCGATCTCAGTCAGGACGAGCAATTTCAACTACCTGATGAACGGCTCGTGTCCGATGTATGTTCTCTACATCCATGAGCGCAAGGAATTGCGCTATGTATATGCACGAGAAGAGGCCGATCGCCTCAATCGGGCCAATAAGGATTGGAGGACGCGTTCGACGGTATCGCTCCGTTTTGCGCAGGTCATCGATGGCCCATCCCTCGACAGCATTCGCGCTCGGATTTTTCGCGATGCCGACATTACCCGCTCGGTCCTCGAAAAGCTCGCCGTCTCTACCACCGCTGAACAATTCTCTGGTTCAATAGACGCTCAGGGTGTTGTGTTCACCCGGTCCGATGAGGTCCTGGAGTATCTGCTTTCTCATGGCATTTCGCTGGTTGCCAGCGGATATCCATCCAAGGTCAAGGAGATGATTGCTCGCCTTCCTGGTATCGATAGGGAACGGCATAAAATCCTCCTGATTTCGGCCTATGCCGACATTGTCCTCTGTCGCTTCGATGCGGCACTGCCATCCCTCAGGACCATCCTGCTGAAGGGCTCGGACCTTTCGCCCGAAGACCGTTGGTTCCATGCGCAATTCCATGCCATTGCCGAGCAGCGTCTCGGGCTCATTTCTGATGACCAATATACGAACATTTTTCAGGAATTGTCGAATTCCCAGCCCGGGGTCCTTGGGGTGATAACCTCGCTCGAGAAGGCGCGGTATGAATACCTGATGGCAGACGCCGAGAATCGCCCAAATCGGGCTGCTGCCATACGTTCGCTGGTCACCGACGTGATTCAGGGCGCGTCGCCGGAATCGCCGCTCTCGCGGAGTGCCCGACTCGTATTATTGGATGTAGAAGGGAAGGAGATCAATTCCGAATGTGTGATGATCTTCGGTCTGTCGGCCATCCAAAGCAAGTTCCCGATGAAGGGGAAGAAGACGTGGGATCTGGAGCAGCAGCAGATTTTCATGCGTTGGGAGGGATGGCATCGCCAGGCCATCGAGCTCGCCCGCCATGCCGTCAATGCCGGTCATCCGCTGCATTGTGCCGAGGCGTTCGCCCAGAAAGCCGAGACCACGGCCGCATTCTTGGCAAACGCCCAGTTCATGGTCGCCTTGCGCTGGATCCAACGGCCGTCATGGTTCGACAAAGTTGCTGTGGGGGCATTGGATGAGATCGAGCGATCCATCCACCTCTACGATGAGGCGCAATGCCAGCTGGCGTCGCTGAAATGCCAGCTCATCCGGGCTGAATTGTACGAAGTCCTGGGACTTCCCGCCAAGGCCCACGAGATCTTGACCATCCATGCTCCCATGGCCCGCATCATGAACACATCGCTGTGGGAGGCCATGGCAGCGCATCTTGCTGGAAATTCCAGATTGCAGTCCCTTCTCCGCTCAGGCGTGCAGGTCATCGGAGATCCCGTAACCGATGAGAATTTGGCCCTGATGGGCGACGAGGACATTGAAACCCTAGCGGCCAGGGTCCTCCAGGCGACAGGTCTCCCTCCGAGGTGCCAGGCCAATGTGGTGGCAGAAAACAAATGCACGCGTGCAGCGGCCATGGAACGCCTATCCCACTGCCGTTACTTCGCCGTCGACTACCACCTCCAGCATCTTTCGGATAGATCGACTGCCTACCAAACCCCCCCAGCGTGCGCATTCATTGCCGTCGACATCCTCGGTTCCAGATCAAGGAGGATGGTGACTGGGCCGCGGCAACGCAAACTTTCAAACGGGACTTTTGCCCAGGGTGCTCGGACCGCGCTCCGAAGGGGAAGACGTGATTGCGGCGACGCTTATTAACCACCGGCAATGGTGCACCGTGGTTCGAGGTCCTAGTCCAATAGACCAATGGCATTCATCTACGGTTCCCAGCGGAGAATAGAACATGCGTCGATTCATCCTCTATGCGCTCGCAGCGCTCATCGTTCTGTTAGCGGGTGCTATCGTGTGGCACCACCAGGGGAATGATATCAGCAGTGTGGCCATAGGGTCACCTCCCCCAGCAAGCAGCAAAACCAACCAGGGGAAGCCTCATGAGGTGCCTGCCGCAGTTGCACCGCCGCCGACCGTTGTCATCGAATCCGATATTGAGAAAGCCAAGCCTCCCATGCCGGAGAGCAAGCATCCAAAGCCGCCGACGCCACTCGAACTGGCCAGAACGTTCACCCAAATGGTCGTCGAGGGAGATATCCAGGGAACCGCCTTTGCCATTTCCCCCCACCTTTTGCTAACGTCGCTGCATGTTGTCACCGGTTCCCAACGGGTATCCCTCACCCGGGATGATGGGGAGACCTATTCCGGCCAGGTTGTCTCCACTGATCCCGACATCGATGCCGCGCTCCTCTATTCATCGCATCCCATTCCAGGATTTTCCGAATTGTCTGTTGATGATCCAGGAGAGGTTGGCAATACCGTCCTCGTCTATGGGCACCCACGAGGACTCGGCGGAACGTTATCCACCGGCATCATTAGCGGTCTCCGCCTCGATAATGACGGCAAGCTCAGTCGCGTGCAATTTACAGCGCCGATATCTCCTGGCAGTAGTGGCAGTCCTGTTCTCGCCGAGAATGGGAAAGTCATCGGAATGGTGGCCAGCCTACTACGTGATAGCCAAAACCTCAATTTCTCCATTCCTTCCGCACGGTTGAACCAGTCCTTCGGGAAAACCCTCGCCCTCTGGACGCATCTCTCCGACTTGCGGCACGATTTGCTCTCATTGCGCATTCCAGAAGACCTCATCCAGTCCCGGTCGATCCTTGCGGAGATAGATGCTGCCTCGGCTGAGCCGGGAGTGTCCCCATTGATCCTCGAATGTAAAATGGCTCAATGGATGCAAGAGCAGATCGCCACCGAGATATCAACACACAATCTGATCGGTCGTTGGATCGCGAAAGTCGCGCTGAAGCGCTTTGGCAGCGCTACTGGAGAATTGCCAGAATCGGACCTGAACTCACTGAGGAGCGAGATGGCCGCCTTGACTCGCAATGGGCTCTGGGGCTCATTCGGATGCTGGATGGATTCCTGCCTCAGCAATGATACTTTCCTGGGCACGCAGAACCCGGTGGCCAAGGAAATCCAAGAGGTTATCCAGGGGATCAGAGGGCATCGTGGTGTAACCCCACGATCAATCTCCAGCCTGTACCAGAAATGCCTCAGCAACGACTGCAGAACACGCAGCGCCCTCCTGTCCTTGTCGTTAATGCAGCCAAGTCTCGTCGCCTCGGCCATCGATGCCTCATCGCTCGCCACTCTCTGGGATGTGGCCCTCGCGGATGCCTATAGTACACCGTTCACCACCTATGAGGACGCGATGGATGGGCCACGGCTCTTATTCAAGACTCCCGCGTGGATTGCCGTCGAGGACCTCGCCGGATATCGACGGTCCGTGCGTGCCGTCATCGGGCGGATCGAGGCTGCGCATGGAAATGCTGGTGAGGTCTGGTTGGAGCTCGGATTCCTCGATGAATTCGGAATCGGAGGCGAACGATCCCTTGATGCTGCGATGGTTGATTATCTCAATAGCCTCGCTTATGGCGATCACGATAGCGCCGCTGGTCTCATCCGGACCATGAACCACATGTCCTGGTCCGGCGGACCAAAGACCGACCTATTCAAACAGGTCGCCCACGCTCTCGATATGGAAGGACCCCAATCGGTCGGAGGAGCGAAGATGGAATACGTGAAATATCTTTGTCTGGGGCATTCGGGTAGCATCGATATTGACGCTATTTACGCCAATGCCCGGCAGATCTTTGAAATGGAGTACTGCCCATCGGTCAAATCCAACGCCCATGATGTCATCAAGAAATTAGCCGAACTTCGGGAGCCGCGCGCCTGTGGGCTTATCGCGCGTGAGGTCTATAATCAGGGATCAACGAAGGAAGCGGCTGAACTCTTTGCCATTGCAGCGGATGATGGCGACCCATCGAGCATGTGCCAGCTGGGCTATATGTATGCCTTTGGCGAAGGTGTCGGCAAGGATATCAAGAGGGCTGGAGGCTATTTCGCCAAGGCGGCCCATGGCGGAGACCCGACGGGGATTTACAATTTCGGCTTGGAACTTGAAAACAGCGGCAAGAGTGAGGAGGCAGTCAAGCTCATGGAGCAAGGGGTGGCCAAGGGCAATTCCGCGTGTGCTCTGTGGCTCGCCAATCATTTCGAGAAGTCGAATCCATCGTTTTGGGCCTTATGGCTGCTCAAGGCAATGGAGATGAAGTGTTTCGATGCGGTCCCTATCGCGCTCAAGGGATTTGAGAAATTCCAATCCGCCGCCCCAGCTCTCATTGACCGCATGACCCAATACGATTGCATCATATGCCTGGCCGAAGGAGTCGCAACCGGGAATCAGCTCTGCCGTGATATCTACGAGAAGGGAGCGAAGGATTCGCAGAGCGATCCTGGGCGAATCCTGTCTCCGCTGGTCGCGATGGCCACGATCTGCCTGCAACAGGGCAGCTACGTCCGTAATCCAGCATGGGAGAAGGCATTTGAGAAATTGCGGATAGAAATGAACAAAGGCAACATCTTCGCGGCTGCTGCACTGGCGAAGTATCTCAATCATTATAATAAGGATTCGGAGTCTGAGGTACTCGATGCCGCGATAAAAGCAGCATACCATGCCATGCCGAAGCGATATGCTTCCTCCTATGCCCAGGCGCTTCTCCTGCATCTCTCCGAAGAGACCATGGCCTCCAAGGCGGCCAGTGCACAACAGACCATGAAAGAGGTCTATGCCGTTCTCAAGACGGCTGCTGAGGGAGGAGCCACAGATTGCATGGTGCCTTTTGCTGTCTTTTCCGCCTATGGCCTGGCTGATCGAGATGTCGATCGCGAAGCCGCTCGCGATTATATCGAGCGAGCTGGTAAGGCAGGCGATCAGAGGGCACTTGAAATCATGGCTTTCGGCTACGAAAACGGCGGACTATTCGAACGCGATGCGGTACGTCTTCGCACCGTCACGGAATCGCTCGCTTCGCTTCCCGGACTCCACCAACATGCCTGGACCAAGCGATTGAGGCGCATGGAACGCTCAAGCACCGGCAATAGCGCGACGATCGGGGCTCACGGTGGCGCCCCGATTCCTCCGGAAATTGCGGCGATAATCCGTGCCATACAAGGAGATCTAGGCGCCTTGCTGAAATCCCCTGACGACATCCGAAGCCTTGCCCGCCTTGTCGGTAATGACGCCCTTCAGGCTTACCTGCTCAGTGGGTACCCCGGGTCAGCCCTGGGATCTGATTTGGAAGAGGAATCTTTCTACGCTTCGGATAGGACCACGCTCAATGGATCACGCCTTGTGGATCTTCTGGCTGATGGACTGAGGGGGTTTCGGCTCTGCACTCCGCAACTCGCTAAGGCCTATTTCTATGGCATTGGCGTGCCGAAGTCCCCCGAGCAGGCGTACGCTCTGCTGCAACGCGATGCCGATGCTGGTGATTATATCTGCAGGATGCTCGCCATAATGCTCAAGGCGGAGGTCGATGGAGATGTCCGGCGAAGCTCCACCTCCTTGACCGGAATCATCGATTCGAAGGAATTTCATAGCGCCATGTATTCGAATTCCATCCTCCGGGCTGAGGCCGGATATTTGCGCGGATGCCTTCATCTCATCGCCGGCGAGAACACGAGGGCGGGAGAATCCTTTGCCGTGTCGGCCGCATCGAAGGAGTTTTACGCAGGTGCGACGCTTGCCTTGATCCCGCAGGATGATCTCAAAGGCATCCTGTCTCCCGAGGCCATCGCTCATATCATCGATGACCTCTTCGTGTCGGTTCTTCGCGCGGATTCACACAAAGACGCCTACCTGCTGCCTTCGAATGAAGGCAAATCCCTGCCCCGGGTCCCCAATATCCTCATAGAGCGTGCCATCGGGGATATTCCTGCTGGCCATGACAAGGCACATGAGGACCGCACACTCGTCACCATTCTGGTCTTGCTCGTATCCTCGGATCCGTCGCAATCGAATCGTGCTCTGGACCTTCTCCGGGAGGCTGCTCCGACCGACCCGCGAGCGGGACTTGTCCTGGGTGGGTGCTATCTTCGAGGATTTAGGGTTCAATCGGACTTGGCACTCGGAAGCTTGACCATGAGAAAGGCCAACGACGTGTCCGGCGGACGATACGGTTCTCTGCTCGCTGACATGGGCATTGCCCCCTAGACGACACGCTTCGGTAGGGGCGTTGAGGCCATCGAGGACCTGCCATCCACTGCAGCTGCTCCGCCCGAGCAAAGAAGGGTATCGGCGGCAGGTCCTAGGATGAAGGATTACGTGCCGGATCGGCGTGAACGGGAGTCAACCGCCTAGCCAACCGCCTCAGGTTCGACCGGTTGCAGGCGAGCGCCTGCGCGGCCTGGTCGATGCCGATGCGTGACACCAACGCGCCGGTGGCTGCACAGCGCAAGGCGGTCGATGTGAGTCGGCCATTGCCGATGCCGATCTGGTCGGCGATGCGTCGCACCAGCAATCGCATGGACAAGGTGCTCAGGGAAACGGGCTTGCCATTGATGGGAGTCACCAGGGGGGCGTCGGGAGGGCAGGGCCCTGCTGCTGAACGGGCGGCGAGGAATCTGCGCACGACATCCAGCACCTCGCCGGCGAGCACGAGCTCGGCATCCTTCTGGCTGTGCCCGCGGGGAGCATACCGGCAGCGGCCATTGTCGAGGTCGATATCCCCGACGCATGCGCGATGGACCGCAATGGTTTCGAGTCCGGATCCGATGAGTCCGATGATAACCCGGTTGCGCAGATCGATCAGGGTCTTCGCGGGAAGCATCGCCAGCACCTTGCGCGCGACATCAGCTTGGTGGATGATGTCGGGTAATATCGCCACCCGCGCGGAATCCCGGTACAACCCGACGGCGATGTTGGGATAGCAGCCCCGCTTGGCGCACCAGCGGTAGAATCGCATCACCGCCTCCAAGCGGTTATTCACGGTGTTGGTGCGGTATCGACCCGCCTGCTCATCGATAAAGGCCTTCACCGTTGCCGCAGTCGGCTGTGCGCAGGCATGCGCCTCGAGGTAGCGCAGCCATGGACGCAGGTCCCGCTTGAAGGTATTCCTGGAAGCTTCGTCCAAGGTCGGGTGACGTGCATCGGTGAGCGAGCAGAGCCACTGATCCCCCAGACGGGCCTGCAGGATGGCTCGGCCGCCGATGGGTTCAGGACTCCCTCGGATGACGGCGCCGTCACCGTCATCGTTGCCGAAATGGAGATCGGCATGATCCGGAGATGGAGGAGAACTGGCCATGCCCTACTATAGGTCAATAACGACCTTGTCAAGGCAGGGCTCTCCCGTGCTCGCCACCCTGATCGGACAATTAGTCCCCTGTGGGGTATGCTCCTGCGCCAGCTTCCCCGCCTGCCTCACCCTCACCCGGCATGAATCACCATTCCGCGTGCCGCTGCGGCCAGCGGCAGGACCTTGCGCATCGGCGCCTCCGCCATCGCGACGGCATGGTCCCTGGCCATACCATCAGCGTCCCCCGCTGACGAAGCTTGCACGCTCCCCGTCCCCCACACCATGGGTGGTGGCATGCTCTACCTGCTCCTCCCACTCGATGTCATTCTCGGCGTCCTGTTGGCAATCGCTGGCGGCCTGGCCCTGATTGAATTCATTACCAGCGCCTTCTCCCGATCAGCTGGGCGGTACATCGAGTGCGCAGGACATTGGTTCCTCATCCTATTCTACGGCATTTTGGCCATCGGCATCCATCAGCTGCATGTCTGGA
>Ga0206961_1136_pt1 | contig 15280 bp, 13 predicted proteins | sample Alteio_BWOrgHeat_30_FD_153238 | JGI IMG/M metagenome (GOLD analysis project Ga0206961, IMG submission 153238) | Enriched cells from forest soil in Barre Woods Harvard Forest LTER site, Petersham, Massachusetts, United States -... | ecosystem: Environmental > Terrestrial > Soil > Temperate forest >...
CGCCTCCTGCCATTAAAGAGAATGCATGTGTTGCCTTTCTCCCGATTTTTCTTGCAATAGCGGGAAGTAACAACGCGTAAAACATGGCAACTCCATTGTAAACGGCAAAAGCAGAACTTACCTTATTTCCGGCCTCATTATAAGCAACCGTTTTTGCGTAATCTCCGGTTAAGCCATATACATGGGTAGCCACGGCATCGGTCGTGAACACCCACATGGAAAATAAGGCGAACCAGGAAAAAAACTGAACCAGTCCCAGCTGCTTCATGGTTTTCGGCATATGCTGAAAATCATATAGAATTTCCCGAATGCCCGACCTTTTGTGTGTTTGTTCCGGCTTACCATGATATTTTTCATATTCGGCCGGCGGGTATTCTTTGGAAAAAAATACGGTTACTAAAATGGCAATGATCAATACAGCAGCCCCTGCATAAAACGCATAGCGGATATTTTCTGCTACGCCACCCGGTCCCGGTTGTAAACTGAAACCATGATTGCCCATCCATTCAGGAAGATAAGATCCGCCGACAGCACCGAGTCCGATGAGAAAAGTCTGAATACTGAAACCCAGCGTCCTTTGTTTGTCGGGAAGATTATCCGCCACCAGAGCGCGAAAAGGTTCCATCGCGATGTTAATGGAAGTATCCATGATCATCACCATACCCGCTCCGATCCATAGTGCAGGTATCACGGAAGAAAAAGAACCAGAATTGGGAAGTATCAATAATGCGACGCAGGTTAAAATGGCACCTGTTAAAAAGTAGGGCTTTCTCCTGCCCAGCCGGTTCCACGTGCGATCGCTGTAGTGGCCGATCAGCGGCTGAACGATCATGCCAGTGAGCGGGGCCACCAGCCAGAATGCAGGAAGCTGATCCACATCGGCGCCGAATGAACGAAGTATACGGCTGGTATTTCCATTCTGCAAAGCAAAACCAAACTGAATTCCGAGGAAGCCGAAACTCATAGTTACAATCTGCCAGACGGAAAGCTTGGGTTTTTCAACCAGACTGTGTTTGACAGGTGAAGTCACAGAGGCCATAGCAATCGTTATAATCTGAATCTAAAAAAACTAAATCACAAAACCATTCGGTATCACCGCTCCCTTCTTCACCACTACGATTCCGTCTTTCACGGTATACAGTGCATGGTCCGTATTTTCCAGATGTGCTCCGCCATTAATCCTTACGTCATCGCCGATCCGGCAGTTTTTATCCACGATACAATTGCGGATATAACAGCGGTCGCCAATGCCAACAGAAGGCAGACCATGTTCCCGGTCATGGCGGATTTCTTCAATGGTTTCATAGTAATCTATTCCCATCAGGTAGCTGCTGACGATGGTGGTGCCGATACCAATGCGGGTACGAATTCCAATTACGCTGCTTTCAATGCGCGAAGCGTTGATGATGCATCCTTCGGCAATGATTGTTTTTTCCAGCGTGGTGCCACTGATTTTAGCAGGCGGCAACATGCGCGCGCGCGTATAAATGGCATTGCTGTTATCGAATAAATTAAAATCAGGAATTTCTTTGGTGAGTCCGAGATTCGCTTCGAAAAAAGAATAAATATTCCCGATATCGGTCCAGTATCCATCATATTGAAAACTGACCACTTTGTATTTATCGATCGACTGCGGAAGAATTTCTTTTCCGAAATCTGTAGCTTCCACATATTCATTCTGCAACAAGTCCTGTAACAGCTGCCGGTTGAAAATATAAATACCCATAGAAGCCAGGTAATGTCTGCCCTGCTGTTGCATGGCAGATCCGGTATCACTGGACCAGTCTTTTAGTAATTCTTTCTTCGGTTTTTCGATGAAAGAAGTAATAAAGCCTTTGTCATTCTTTTTTAAAATGCCGAATTCTGAAGCTTCACGATCAGCCACCGGAATCGTAGCAATGGTAATCTCGGCCTGCTGATTGATGTGATTATTCAGCATTTCCATGAAATTCATCTGATACAACTGATCGCCAGAAAGAATCAGAATATACTCTGCTTCGAATGGTCCGAGATGACGGAGGCACTGGCGCACGGCATCTGCCGTACCCTGATACCAGGTTGGATTATCCGGCGTTTGCTCTGCAGCGAGAATGTCAACAAATGCTGAACTGAAAGCACTGAAATGATAAGTGTTTTTAATATGCCGGTTCAGGGATGCCGAATTAAATTGTGTGAGTACAAACATCCGGTCAATGCCTGAATTCAGGCAGTTCGAAATCGGAATGTCCACCAGTCTGTATTTGCCGGCAATGGGCACAGCGGGTTTGGACCTGCTGGCGGTTAATGGATATAGTCTGGTGCCGGCACCTCCTCCTAAAATAACAGCTAAAACTTTTTTTGACATAACAAGCAGTTTTAATAAATCCTATTAAAGCGAGGCATAAAGTTCGAGATATTGTTGCATGCTGGATTCCCAGCTGAAATCGAGTCGCATCATTCTTCTTCTCAGTTCCTCCATCAAAAGGGGTTCCTGATACAATTGTACAGCGCGCCAGATGGCCTGTGTAATGTCTCCGACAATCGGATTATTGAAACGAATGCCATAACCGTCGGGATCGCCGAAATCTTTTACAGTATCTTTTAAGCCACCGGTTGTCCGCACGATGGGCACGGTTCCATATCGCATGGCATACATCTGATTCAATCCGCAGGGCTCTACACGCGAAGGCATCATGATGAAATCCGCTCCTGCATATATAATATGACTCAATGCCTCATCATAACCAATGTATATACTGAAATCACCTTCGCTGATCACACGCACTCTTTCCAGATTATCCTGAATGTTGGGAGCACCACTTCCCAGGATCAGAAAATTCATTTTGCGGCCGATATAATAAAATGAATCCCCGATGGCCTGCGGCAGCAGATCCGCACCCTTCTCTCCCACCAGTCTCCCAATAAAAGAAATCAGCGGTTTTTCAATATCGAGCCCAAATCTGTTGCAAAGTATTTCTTTATTTTTTCTTTTGCCGGCGGCGTTCGATTTAATATTATAATGATGTTCCAGGTAGCTGTCCGTTTCCGGATTCCAGACTTTGGTATCGATGCCGTTCAGAATGCCAAAGCATTTTCCTTTTTCGTATTCGAAAAGCGCTTCCAGTCCGTTGGCCGCCCAACGCAATTCTTCCATATACGTCTGACTTACGGTAGTTACTTTCCACGCGCACCTGACACCGCAGGCCAGTGCATTGATGCTCTTATTCCATTCCAGTAAACCTGTTTTCCAGGTATCCCAGGCTGGTATATAATAACTTTTATCCCAGCCAAGCCATCCCTGGTATTCTCCATTGTGAATGGTGAGCACCGTTGGAATTTCACGCAGATGCTGATAACGATAACAGTGTTTTAGCATGAAGGGAATCAGTGCGGCCTGGTGATCATGCACATGTACCACATCGGGATGATGCTTCCAGGTGGCCAGCCAGTCTACAACTGCAATCTGAAATGAAATGAATCGTTCATTGTCGTCATCATAACCGTAAATTTTGTCCCGGTCGAGCAGACCGTTGATGTCGACCATGTAAAGATCGAATCCCAAAATATTATTCCGCTCTTTAATGACGGTGTAGATAAACCACCAGTTTCCCAAATTGGTATAGCCTTTATGAACAACATCGAACTCGTTATTGTAAAGAAATTTTGTTTTGTACATGGGCATCACCACTTTCGCGATATGCCCTGCTGCCGTTTGGTACTTTGGTAACGCCCCTACTACATCGCCCAGCCCGCCTGCTTTTGCGACCGGATAACATTCGGCTGAAACATGTAAAATCTCCATGAAATGAAGTTATGGTCGAGGCAACCCGTGAGAATTGAGATCAATTTATGAAGGATTTAGGGATTCTTCATGCTATATGAAAAAATTTTTAATCAAGGCAAAACTTAACTACTTTCAACACTCATTTTAAATGATTGCTGCTCATGAGCCAAACTAAACAACCGACCAACAGCGGAGCTTTAGCCACATTAGTTATTGTATTCTTTTTCTGGGGGTTCATTGCTGCCTCCAACTCCATCTTTATTCCTTTTTGCAGAACACATTTTCAATTAAATCAATTTCAGTCACAGCTGATCGGTTCTGCATTTTACGGAGCTTATTTTATGGGTTCACTGGCTCTGTATTTATTTTCCAGCCTGGCAGGTTATGATATATTAAATAAAATAGGATATAAAAAAGGAATCGTAATCGGACTTCTTATCTCTGTTGTCGGGGCACTACTTATCATTCCTTCCGCCAATATGAATTCTTTTCCCGCCATTCTTGGTTCTTTTTTTATTGTTGCACTTGGTTTCTCCCTGCAGCAAACAGCCGCCCAGCCTTTTGCCATTGCTTTGGGCGATCCTTCCACCGGTACACATCGTTTGAATCTGGCAGGCGGAGTGAATTCGCTTGGAACCACCCTGGGACCGATTATAGTTAGTTATTTTCTTTTTGGTACACCTTCTGCCGCCAATGCCAACGTGACTGTTACGAACGTGAATACATTATATCTGATAGTAGCGGGTGTATTTGCAGCCGTTGCCATATTCTTTGCCTTGTCAAAATTACCCGAAGGAAAGGATGACGGAGCTTTTGAAGGGTCAGCAAAAGCATCGAGGTCACTGGTCACGCTGACGCTGCTGATGATCCTTGTAATTATTATCGGACAGTTTACCAATATTGGAAAACTGGAATTGACCGGTCTCACGATCTTATTGGTATTTGCTGTTCTGTTCTTTTCTTACAGCAGTGCGTCTAAAAATAATATTGGCTGGGGTGCCATGAAATATCCGCAACTCATCCTGGGCATGCTCGGCATCTTTCTGTATGTGGGTGTTGAAGTGACCATCGACAATAACTTTGGCGCGCTCCTGAAAACGCCGGGTTATATCACTGAATCCGGCTTGCTGGATAAAGACATTTCCAAATATATTACGTTGTACTGGGGCAGTTTGATGATCGGACGATGGACCGGCGCTATCAGCGTGTTTAATCTTTCAAATACCGGTAGGAAAATTGCAACGGTGGTTGTTCCTTTTGTTGCATTTGCTTTTGTTCTCTTTATTAATCATTCTTACGGAAATAATATTGATAATCTGTATGGATATGCTGCCTGGGTAGCCATTGCCATCGCTGCGTTTTTCTATGGTCAGCAAAAACCGGTTAAGACCCTTCTTACAGTAGCACTGCTGGCAACGGCCGCCATGCTGATCGGCGTATTCAGTCACGGTATCTTTTCAGTATACGCTTTTATGGCAGGCGGACTTTTCTGCTCCGTGATGTGGCCAAGTATTTTTGCCCTGTCGGTTGCCGGCCTCGGGAAGTATACCAGTCAGGGTTCGGCTTTCCTGATCATGATGATCCTCGGCGGAGCAATTATACCTCCTTTCCAGGGATCCATCGGAGATGTAACCAGCAATATGCACGTATCATATCTGGTCGCGGCCGGATGCTTCTTCGGATTGGCATTATTTGCCCTCCGTATGCGTACCATTTTGAAAAGTCAGGGTTTGAATTTCGACGAACAGATTGAAGGCGGCCATTAATTAAAAGAATCAGCAAATGTCAAAAGCAACTTCTACACCGGTATCCATGGAGCCTCTGGCCATTGGTATCGATATCGGCGGAACGGGAACCAAATTCGGAATCGTTGACCGGATCGGCAACGTTCTATTCACTGGAGATCTTTCGACGAAGAAACATAAGAAAATAGAAACTTTTATTGACGAACTGCATGAAAAGGTATTCGCACTCATACAAACCGTGGGCGGTCCCGGCCGGATCAGGGGCATAGGCGTAGGCGCACCCAATGGAAACTTTTATACCGGTACGGTTGATTATGCACCGAATCTTCCCTGGAAGGGCATCATACCGCTGGCTCAGCTGATCCAGGACAAATTTGCGCTGCCTACCAATTTAACCAATGATGCCAATGCGGCTGCCATTGGGGAAATGATGTACGGTGCGGCGCAGGGAATGAAAGATTTTATTATGATCACCCTTGGAACCGGCGTTGGCAGCGGCATCGTTGCAAATGGTCATCTGATTTTGGGTCATGATGGATTTGCCGGAGAACTCGGGCATACCATTGTTATTCCGGATGGCAGATATCATGAAGGAACCGGCAAACACGGCTCTCTGGAAAGCTACGCATCGGCCACCGGCGTGATGCTGACAGCCAAGGAGATTCTGGAAAAGACAAAAGAGGAAAGTCTCCTGAGAAAAATTCCACTGGATGAAATTGATTCCAAAAAAGTGTATGATGCCGCTATCCAGGGAGATAAAATAGCCCGTGAAATTTTCGATTATACAGGTAAAATACTCGGACTGGCGCTGGCGAACTTCGTTATGTTTTCCAGTCCCGAGGCCATTATCCTTTTTGGCGGTTTAACCAAATCCGGGGATCTGATCCTCAAGCCCACCCGCGAACATATGGAAGCCAATCTGATTCAGGTTTTTCAGAACCGGGTAAAGATACTGGTCAGCCATCTGCGGGAATCAGATGCAGCCATTCTGGGCGCGAGTGCCCTTGTATGGGATATGACATAATAAGCCTGAGGGCCTAGGGCTGAACGTTTTTTCAATGGCATGGTTTTTTAAAATAATGAGTTGCCAGGCAGGATGCCGGGTACTTAAAATCATGTTATGAAAAAGATACTATTCGCTATTATTTGTGTCGCTTTTATGGTCAGTTGTGCCCCTCCCCACCATGGACAGGCGCCAACACCGCCAACACCTCCTGGAGCACCAACACCTCCAACTCCTTAATTTCAATCAGAAAAGCCAGGTTATAGAGACCATATAGAGTCCTTATAGAGACCTTATAGTGATCACCCTCCTCTTTGCTACCTCTGTGCTACCTCTGTACAACCTCGGGCCCGGGGGTGCCAGGGAGTTAGCATTCAGGTAGCATTGAGGTAGCACCGAGATTTAAAGGGGGAAAAATAGTACTTATTAAATTGATTTAGACAACCCGGAAAGTAAAATAATTATAAAGACTTGAGATTAAGGAAATTCAAATCTTTACATGCTATTAAATGAGAAGAGGTCATTAATTACCTGAAGCAAGTGCTTTCTCCTGTAGCCAGAGGTTACTGCCAAATCCCGGAAAAACATGTTTTTCGCTGTGGTATGAAGACCGGACCAGGGGGCCGCTTTCGACGTAGTCTATTCCCAGATCGTAACCGATTTCCCTGAATTCCGCAAATTCATCGGGGTGAACAAATCGTTCAACCGGTAAATGTTTTTTAGTAGGTTGCAGATACTGACCGATCGTAATTACATCAACTCCGCTATTCGCCAGGTCCCGGATGGTCTGGACCACTTCTTCCTTTTGCTCACCCAGGCCCAGCATGATGCCGCTCTTAGTGCGCATGCCTCCTTTTTTAAGAATCTGAAGGGTTTGCATACTTCTCCAATACCTGGCCTGAATACGCACCTGTCTTGTAAGACGTTCAACTGTTTCAATATTGTGGGAAACTACTTCGGGTGCTGCTTCAATTACACGTTGAATATTCTCTTCTTCCCCTTTGAAATCCGGAATCAGGGTTTCCAGTGTGGTATCCGGGTTCAAAGATTTTACAGCCCGGATGGTATTCTGCCAGATGATACTGCCTCCGTCTTTTATTTCATCTCTGTCGACTGAAGTAATCACCGCATGTTTTACTTTCATCAGAAAAATCGCCTCAGCAACCCGCTGTGGTTCATCCCAATCAACGGGCAAAGGTCTTCCTGTTGCTACCGCACAGAAGCCGCAACTGCGCGTGCAAATATTCCCGAGAATCATAAAAGTGGCCGTGCCGGCTCCCCAGCATTCACCCATATTCGGACAATTTCCACTTTCACATATAGTATGAAGTTTATGCTGATCAACCAGATTCCGAACCTGTTTGAAATTTTCACCAATGGGCAGTTTAACACGAAGCCAGGATGGCTTTTTGGCCCGGGTATCGGGCGAATCTATGGAAGAAATAACCGGTAGTTCCTGCATATGAAATAAAGTTAAAGGTACGTTGAAACGGCCAGATTTTTGACGCGCGGCAACCTTCGAACCGACAACAAACAGCTTAATCAACAAGCCGGGAGATTAATTGTTCCGGACAGCTCACAAAATACCAGCGTAGAAAGCAAACAGCCGCCAGGAGAACCCGGCGGCCAGTTTGCTTAAAATATTTCTGATTAATTCTTAATCTCGCGGAATTTTTCTGTTACCCAGTGCGAATGGGCAGATGAAGTAACTGTGGGACCTTGTTGATTAAGACCGAAATCACTGACGGTGATAATCGCCACGTTACTGGTATTTATATACGGAAAATAAACAGCCTGATTGGATCCGGGGCCGACCGTTTGCAAAACACGGGAGTATTCAACGAAGGGATCAAAATAATCACGGGTGGATACAACGGCACTGGAAAAAGTATTATAGGAAACATCCACATACATATCCGTTTGCTGATTATCCGGCACATCAATATAGCCGTTTTTTACAAAGTACCTTACGCCCCCAATCCGTATGTCTACTATGTAGGTGTTACCAAAATTAGATTTGCTGGAGTCTCGATAATTGTTCACAGCAATATGATTCAATCCGGTAGGCGGTCTGCTTGCAAACATCCCATACACCGTATCGACGATCGAAACCGAATCAATGTGAATAATCGTGAAAGTGTCTGTTTTTACTATTTTAAAACTATCCGTTCTTACGATCTGAATGGTATCGTATTTCCATTGTATTACGGTATCGGTCTTCGTCGTTTTGATGATGACCGTATCTGTATGGGCGGGATCCCTTAACGTGTCCCCATTATATTTGACTACGGTGTCATATTTTGTTTTGGTAATGGTGTCCAGGACTATCCGGTAAATCGTATCATGAATATTTCCCTGGTTATTGTGACCCGATGGTTGGGTATCCATCTGTTTGTTGCAGGCAAAAAAAATGGTCAGTGCCAGCCCGCTTAAAATGTATTTCATATTGTGTTGGTTGTTCTTCCTTCGCCTCTGATCTCTGCTCCGGAAATTGTACGGAATAAAAAACCATGCCTGGCAATTATATCTGTCTGCTTATAAAATCTGCAAACAAAAAATCAGTTGGAAAATCGTAGGTATTGAATGGATCAGGCCTTGTAAACAGGTGGGCGCTGATAAAACAGAAGACTGGTAAAATATAAAAAATTCCTGGTAATCTGAAACAAAAGCCAAATGATTTCAGCAATGGTCTTAAAACGGGTTTTTTCACTTTCGCTTCCCAAACATAATCGTGATATAAGCATTGAAGAACAGGTGCTTGGGAGGAACATAAGCCATCAGAGGCATTTCATTGAGGTAATATTCGGCTGTTACGCCGGTTTCAAAAGCAGCAATATTGGTATTATAACGGCCATAATCAAAGCGCATGGCCAGTTTGGCATTCAGTCCGGGTGAAAAGCTGAGTTTATTCCATCCCCCGCTCAATCCAAGGGCATCGTACACAATGTATGCACTGTCGAAAATAGTGGGATAAGTGCTTTTGATTGAGTACAAACTTTGGGAAGGATATACATTCAAAACATACTGCTTGAGCATGCCCAGGGACAAACCTCCGCTGTACAAATAAGTAACAGCGACACCATTTTTGTTTCCTTTTCCACCAAGAAGAAATTGCTGACCGATCGAAGCTTTCAGTTCGTAAAAGTTATTTAACCGGCCGACAGAAACATAATTGTAGGTATATCCATCACCGGAAACAGCTTCTTTATGATCTTTTGGATCTTTTATTTCGTTGAGCTCAAAAGTCAGCGTACGGGTTTTAGTATTGGTTATAAACTTCCCCCTTTCATAAAAAAGTCCGTATCCGTTGGTGGCAAGTTTGAATCCAAATACATTATAATGATCGAATATCAAATCTCCTTCTTCCTCCATTTTCATCAACTGGTTAATCCGCTGCTTTTTAGCGGTATTCTTGTCATTACTGTAAACTGGTGCACCGGATTGCTGGGCGAGAATGGGCAGGGTAATCAGGGTAAGGCAGAGTAGAAACAATACGTTTTTTACCGGCATGATTGGAATTACTGCTGTAAATTTATGAAAAAATATATGACCTCCACTGTTATTTACGAAGGAGAACTCAGAACGGTTGCTCTTCACGCAGCTTCCGGAACCACCATAGAAACTGATGCACCGGTTGATAATCAGGGAAAAGGAGAAAGTTTCTCTCCAACAGACCTTGTTGCAACAGCTCTCGGATCCTGTATGCTCACCATCATGGGACAGAAAGCCCGTGATCTCAAAATAGATCTGAAAGGAACCCGTATTGAAATTCAAAAATTGATGAAGCCGGAGCCCAGAAGAATTTCAGGCATTTCTTTAACATTTCATTTACCGGATCAGTTAAAGCTGAGTGAGAAGCATATTAAAATCCTGCAGAACGCCGCAGATACCTGCCCGGTGAAATACAGCATTCATCCGGATATTGAGCTGGACATTAATTATAACTGGCCGACAGCGGTAGAAAATTTTTCTAGCTACTAATCGCTTGAACCGGCTGCAGAAGCCGGTTTCCAATTTCGCAATCCAGACATTTGCGTTGGTCACAGAATTGTTTTTTTAATTCTGTCAGTGCCTGGGATCCGGAGGCTTTTTTAACGGAGATCCCAATTCGCTTCCACCCATTGATGAGCTGATTTTGCTCGGGGGGCATTTGTTCCAGCCAGCGAATTGCTTTATTTATCGCACCTGAATCGGGAATCATTTTGCCGTATGTATATAGAAGCGGGATGATGCTGTTGATGATGATATTGTCACACATGGCGCTCCCGATCATTTTTTCCCTGAATAAAGAAGTCTTTTCAAAAATATAGTGGTTATGCCAGTAATCATTGGCTTTTACCATGAGTTTTTTTCGCAGATCATGAATGGATTCACATTCCATCATCCAGTTGAAAATGGCAGTTGCCTGGGTGCAAAACGCGGCAAGTTGTGAGAGACGAATCGTTGGAAAGTTCTCTGGCCGCATGCGCAGGAAATGAACCGGCTCATATACTTTTTTCAACCCGTACTTTTTCTTAAGAAAAATAAATTCTCTTTTTAGCATCACCGGATAAGGATCTCTGAAATTCTTTTCAAGCAGATTGGCCTGGCCCATGAACATGGCTTCGAGTTGTATGAAATGTTGCCGGTGTTTTGCCAGCAGGGAATATGGAATGCTCCGCGCAATCGATTCAAAAGCGATTGCATTTACCGGGTTACCAAAATTTGCTGCTATCATCCACCACAACTGCTCCTCCCAATGATATTGATTCATACGAAGAGAATCAAGAATATGGTTCATTTTTCTGTTTAAGCGCAGAATCAGTAATCGGGATGCCCAAGATTCCCAACTCTGATTTCCGGTTTGTGAAGCAGATAATTCACACGGTACAAAAGATGGGTTGTGCATCCAGGATTCATAGGTATCCAGCATGATGCGTGGAATTCGATGGTAAAGTTCAAGCTGGGGAATATTCCTGTCCATTTCTAGCTGATCCTGCTTCCATACAACATGCAGCATTACATTCCGGTAGTTTCGATCATTCGAATGACTGTGTTTTTCCCATCCGGATGAAAATAAATGAAGTTCTACATTTCCGACCCAGTACTGACCATTGATTCGAATGCGGGCATTGATAAAATCCGGCCCCTGGTCTGTATTGATCTCTCCGGGAAAATCTATGGTGAGCTTTTCGCCGGATATCAGCTCCAGTCCCTGCTGATTAAAATACCGGTGTTTCCAAATGAATTGTAATAATTTTTCGGTCATAACCATTTATTCTTTTCAAAATAAAAATAAATGGATAGGTATCGGGAGCAAGCGTGAAATGACCTGTTTTACGGAAGGAAATAACGCAGGGCAGTCTGGGCAGTCTGGAAGTCTGGAAGTCTGGGAGGCTTGATTTCAAATTCTGTTAATGTATCTGGCTTTTTGTACATTGACTTTCCACACTTTTCAGACTTTCCAGACTTCCAGACTCTCCTAACTAAAACCGTTTCAGTTCCTGAATAACGCGACTGACCGGCAGTCCCATGACATTATAAAAATCTCCGTCAATGGAATGAATGCCCGTAACACCGATCCACTCCTGAATGGCGTAGGCGCCTGCTTTGTCGTAGGGCTGATAACGATCTACATAATGTTCTATTTGCGCAGGTGTCAAAACGTGAAAACGAACCCGGGTAGTCTCTGTAAATAAAACCTCTTTTTTTGCATTTGTAATGGCAACACCGGTCATCACTTCGTGAATCTGGCCGGATAATAAAGTAAGCATGCGTATCGCATCTGTCCGGTCAGCAGGTTTTCCAAGTATCTGATCATTTAGCACCACAACGGTATCAGCTGCCAGAACGATTTTTCCATTGGACAGTTTCTGCTGTACCATGTCTGCTTTTTGTTTTGCCAGAAACCCGGGAACTTCGGCAATCTTTAATCCCGGTGATATCCTTTCTTCGGAATCACTGGGTATCAGGTCAAAGAGAATTTCTGCCCATTCCAGTAACTGTTTTCTTCTGGGGGAAGCCGAAGCCAGAATTATCCGATCCATGAAGTGTAGAATTTTAAAAATATCATAGAGAGAATACCCATCAGCATAATGACCTTTACCAGCTGACTGAGCCGATGAAAATCCACCGGTTGTTCAGCTTTTGACAGCTTTTTCAATACCCGCAGGATGGGATAAATAACACCAAAACAGGAAAACACAATGGTGATCCACCAGCGGTATTGCAACACATAAAACTGAATAAAAATTAATGCGGCAACCAGCACCGTCAGCCAGCAAACACAGAAGAATTTTGCTGCGTTCAGTCCCCATACCAGCGGCATCGTGCGGCAGCCATAACGGGCGTCTCCTTCCATATCTTCCATATCCTTGATCACCTCGCGCACAAGGGATATGATGAAGGCAAATGAGGCATAAACCACAGCGAATTTATAAACCCTGGAGAGAGCGCCGTGATATTCCGGATCAACAAAACGATGCAGACGGAATTCTGCGAGATACAGCACGCCGATCACCCAGGCAGTCAGCAGGGAGATCAGAATATTTCCGATCAGCAGCCTTTTTTTAAAGGTCGTGCTGTAAAACCACAATAATAAAACGCAAAATAAATTGGAAGGACCGATAAAAATATTTCTGATTTTCCAGGACAGATAAAACCCGATCACAATTCCGAGGCCGGATAATACCCAATGCCATATAATGGCCCACCTTCTTTTAATTATTTTTTCTACCACAACTTTATCCGGCTTGTTAACCCGATCGATGTTGAGATCAAAATAATCATTGATGATATAACCTGCAGCAGCAATCAGCACGGAGGATAAGCTGAGCAGGATGAAATCATTTAATTTCAAAATATTCTCGTGCGGCGGTTGACCCTGGAAGAAACTGGGAATGACCACGCAAAAATAAAATAGTGACTGGGTGAGTGAAATAAAAAGCAGGTTGGGCCATCTGACCAATCTGAAAAAAGCCGGCACTGCACTTGATTTCATAAATATCTTTATTCTCAGCGTGAAGGGACAAATGATTCGAGGTCCCATTGTCCATGTAAACGCAGAATTTTTTCAATGACGTCGCGGACGCATCCTTTACCACCCGCGTGGGTGGAAATATAACGGGCGGTTTCAAGTATCTCGGGAGCAGCATCCGCAGGGGCACAGGGCATGGCGGATTTCTGCATGGGCTTCAGATCCGGTATATCATCTCCCATATACAAGGTTTCTGTCCAGCTCAGGTGGCGGTCTGATAAAAATTCTTCCAGCTTTTGAACCTTGTCTTCAATATTTAAAAACACATTTTTTACTCCCAGCTTTTCCAGCCGGATGCCTGCACCTACCCCGTTGCCCCCGGAGATGACAACCACGTTATATTTCTTCTTTACTGCCAGCTGCAACGCATATCCGTCTTTAACACTCATTTGACGAACCTGCTCACCGCTTTCAAAAACCAGGAGAGACCCGTCTGTTAAGACGCCGTCGATATCAAATACAAGTGTGGTAATTGGTTTGAAAGCATCCAGCAGGTTCATGAAATATTTTGCAGCAAAAGTATTGTATTCATCTTAAAGCCTGAAGCCCTGCAACAGACATCCTCAAAGCTTTTGTGCAGAGGAAGTCTGTATCGATTTCTGAATTTCCTCGGTGAATAAATTATAAAACTTTGAGATGCGTGGATATTGGTCCAGTAATTCGCGGTGTTTTTGAATGGTAAGCACATCATTCCTGATTGCCGCACCGGTTTGTGCCAGATGGGGAGCCGTTGTTCGCAGGCGCATAACCGTTTCCTCTATGAGAGGTTGCAATAAGGAAAATGAAATGTTTTCTTTTTCGCAAAATGAAGCGGCCAAAGTAAATAAATAGTTCGTAAAATTATTTACCATGGTCGCGGTGAGATGGTATTTTAACCGCGTTACATCGTCTGCTTCCGAAACCATTTCAGCAATCGTATTTGCGAACTCTTTGATGGCTCCAAGGGAAATATCATTATTTCCGTCCACGAGTATGGAAAGCGCCGGCAGAATATCAATTTCTTTTTTCAGACTCTGTAAAGGATATAAGACGCCGAAAGACAGATTGGACGAATTCCTGAGTACGTCAATTGACAACGAGCCGGCTGTATGGATCAGCGTGGAATTTATTTTGCCAGCCTGCTGCACAAAGGCACTAACCACATCATCGCGTAAAGCAATGATGGTCAGATCGGCTTTTTTTTCAATAGAAGAAACATAAGAAGTGGAATTCGTACCCAGTCGCACGGCCAGTTCATTTGCATGTGCGTTGTTGGGACTGTACACCTGAACAATGCGGTGGCCAGCAGCCAGTGATTTGCGGCCGATCACGGTTGCCACATTTCCTGAACCTATGAGTACTATATCCATGAGGAAAAGAACGGTGGGCCAATAAAAAAATGCTAAGATTTCTTCTTCTGCGATTTGGGAGCCCAGATCGCCAGCATACGTTTGCCTTCCATTTTTGGCATGCCTTCCAGAACACCCACTTCATTCAGCCGTTCAGCAAATTTAAGAAGGAGTAGTTCTCCCCTTTCGCGAAACTGAATGGCACGTCCCTTGAACTGCACATACGCTTTTACCTTATCACCGTCTTTCAAAAATTTCTCGGCATGTTTTGCTTTGAAATCGAAATCATGGTCGTCGGTATTGGGAGTAAATCGAATTTCTTTTACTTCGGAAGCCTTGCTCTTGGCTTTCATTTCCTTTTCCTTCCGCTTCTTTTCGTAAAGGAATTTATTGTAGTCTATGATTTTACAAACCGGAGGATCTGCG
>Ga0206961_1137_pt1 | contig 15193 bp, 15 predicted proteins | sample Alteio_BWOrgHeat_30_FD_153238 | JGI IMG/M metagenome (GOLD analysis project Ga0206961, IMG submission 153238) | Enriched cells from forest soil in Barre Woods Harvard Forest LTER site, Petersham, Massachusetts, United States -... | ecosystem: Environmental > Terrestrial > Soil > Temperate forest >...
AGAACAAAAAGAATACTCCGGAAAGACTGGAGCTGAAGAAATTTAATCCGATTTTAAAGAAAGTAACTGTTCATAAAGAAATTAAATAAACATGGCAAAAGCAGCAAAGACCGCGATCAAGACAAAAGATGCACGTGCAGCGGCTGAGGCGAAGAACTGGACAAAAGTGATTAAGGCGGTTCGCAGTCCGAAGACCGGCGCCTATACTTTCAAGGAAGCAATTATCCACAAGGATAATATCAAGACTTTCCTGGCCCAGAAGTAGTTCTGTCTGAATCTTATTATCCAAGCTGTTCCCTACCGGAGCGGCTTTTTTTCTTTAGTAACATATTAAAAAAACCGGAATGGGATTTTTTGATAAGCTTTTTGGGAAAAAGGAAAAGCAGACGCTGGACGAAGGCCTGCAGAAAACCAAGGAAAGTTTCTTTACCCGGGTAGGGAAAGCCATTGCCGGAAAGGCCACCGTGGACGAAGAGGTGCTGGATAACCTGGAAGAGGCATTGGTCAGTGCTGATGTGGGCGTAGACACAACCATCCAGATAATAGATCGTATTGAGAAACGCGTTGCAAGAGATAAATATCTGAATACCAGTGAGCTGAATGGAATACTTAGAGATGAAATTGAGCAAATGCTATTGGAAAGCGGGGCTCAAAATACAAGTCGTTTCGAAATCCCTGAAAAAAAGCCCTACGTCGTGCTGGTGGTGGGTGTAAATGGAGCAGGTAAAACCACCACCATCGGCAAACTTGCCCATAACTATAAAAAAGCCGGTTACAGTGTTTTGCTGGGGGCGGCTGATACCTTTCGCGCAGCCGCCACCGATCAGTTGAATGTATGGAGTGAACGGGCAGGTGTTCCCATTGTTAAACAGGGTATGGGTGCTGATCCGGCTTCGGTAGCTTTTGACACCGTGCAAAGCGGATTATCAAGAGGAACGGAAGTGATTATCATCGACACTGCGGGACGTTTACACAACAAAAGCCATTTAATGGAAGAGTTGGGGAAAATCAGACGCGTGATGAAAAAACTCATCCCGGATGCACCCCATGAAGTGCTGTTGGTGCTGGATGGAAGTACCGGTCAAAATGCCCTGGAACAAGCTAAACATTTTACTGCGACAACCGATGTAACAGCCTTGGCAATCACTAAATTAGATGGAACGGCAAAGGGAGGTGTGGTACTTGCAATTGCCAGTCAGTTTAAGATTCCTGTTAAATATATCGGGGTTGGAGAAAAAATGGATGACCTGCTGTTGTTCGACAGCCATGAATTTGTGGACAGCCTATTTAAAGAACAGCTTTAATATCGGATTCTCCCGGATCCGTTTTTAAGATTATCCAACCCAGCATCGCGGCAAGTAAAGAAGCAACCAGTACGGCTACTTTTGAACTTTGAATCAATTCCGGATTGGTGGGGAATGCGAGGTTACTGATGAAAATAGACATCGTAAACCCTATACCTGCCAGCATACCCATCCCGATTAATTTTCGGGTATTGATTCCTTCCGGGAGTTTTGCAATGCCCAGCGAAATGGATAAGAGGGTGAATCCAACGATGCCAATCGGTTTGCCCAATAGCAATCCCAATTCTATACCCAGGCTGTTGCCGCTGAAAATTTCTGATTTCCAGGAAGCGGGAAGATGTATAGCCGTATTGGCCAGTGCGAACAAAGGTATAATCAGAAAATTGACCGGTTTGTGCAGGGCATGCTGTAAAACAGCGGAAGGTTCTTTATCTCCCCGTTTTTGAAATGGAATGGCAAAAGCCAGCAGTACACCACTGAGGGTTGGATGTACTCCTGAGCGATATAGAAAATACCATAACAAGATACCCGCCGGAAGGTAAATCCATAAAGAAAGAAATTTCAGGCGGTTAAAAACAAGTAAAATTCCAAATACCGCCAAAGCAAAAGACAGGTATAGGAAGGAAAAGCTTTTTGTATAAAAAATACCAATGATCATGATGGCACCCAGATCATCCATGATGGCCAGCGCTGTGAGAAAAATTTTGAGCGAAAGAGGGATGCGTTTGCCGATCAGAGACAACACGCCCAGAGAGAATGCAATGTCCGTGGCAGTAGGTATGCCGTTACCCGCAGCTTCCGGCTTGCCATAGTTAAAAATAAAATGGATGAGTGCGGGGATAGCCATACCTCCGACTGCAGCCAGCGCCGGTAGCAGGGCGTTTTTGAAAGAAGATAATTCCCCGATATAAAGCTCACGTTCGATTTCAAGGCCGACCATCAGGAAGAAAAGGGTCATCAGACCGTCATTGATCCATTCTTCTATACTAAAAGGAATGGTCAGAGTTCCGAGATGAAGGGGTGCGGCGGTATGCCAGAAATGAACATACGGATCGCTAAAAACAGAATTGGCAAGAATTAACGATAGTGCCGTGCAGCCCATTAATATCAGCCCCCCCGGCTTTTTCACTGTTAAAAAACTGCTGAAATAAAGTTGAGGCCGAAACCTTACTCATGTTTCGAAGATAAGCCTAAAGCTGAAAGCCCAAAGCCTAAAACCACTGAATCCTGCATTCAAATTCCGTGATAATGGATAAATTTATTTGATGGATTGCAATTAAAGAGTTTTAGGCTTTGGGCTTTGGACGTTGGGCTTTTAACGTAAATTGCAGCCTCATGAAAACGAAAACAATCCAGCGGGATAAGGTGAATATCATAACCCTTGGATGCAGCAAAAATATGGTAGATAGTGAGGTGCTCAGCGGACAGTTGCGTGCCAATGGCATTGAAGTGGCCCATGAGAGCACCAAAAGAGGTAATAATATTGTTGTAGTAAATACCTGTGGATTTATTGATAAAGCGCGTGAGGAATCGGTGAACACGATTCTGGAACAGGTGGCACTTAAGAAAGGTGGCAGCCTGGATAAGGTATATGTAACCGGATGCCTGAGTCAGCGTTATCGCGACGACCTGGAAAAAGAAATTCCTGAAGTCGATGCCTGGTATGGCACGATGGAGATGCCATTGCTGTTGAAAAAATTGAATGCTGATTATAAAGCAGAGTTGCTCGGAGAAAGACTACTTGCAACCCCCCAGCACTATGCATATCTGAAAATTTCCGAAGGATGTAACCGGACCTGCTCATTTTGCGCGATACCGCTGATGCGCGGTGTGCATATCAGCAAACCCATGGATGCCATCGTTCAGGAAGCCAGAAATCTTGTACGCATGGGTGTGAAAGAAGTGATGCTGATCGCGCAGGAACTTACTTATTACGGACTGGACATTTATAAGAAAAGAGAACTGCCTGAATTGCTCAACAGGCTGGCAGATGTGGAAGGATTGGAATGGATTCGTTTGCATTATGCCTACCCGAGTAAATTTCCTTTGGAAATTCTGGATGTCATGCGGGAGCGTAAAAATATTTGCAACTATCTGGACATGCCTCTCCAGCATGCCAGCAATGCCATGCTGAAGGCGATGAAACGTCAGATTACCAGATCGGAAATGACGGACCTTATACATGCGATTCGCGAAAAAGTGCCAGGCATCTGTCTTCGTACAACGCTGATAGCGGGTTTTCCCGGTGAACAGGAATCGGACATCGAAGAAATGAAAGAATTCCTCACCGAACACCGTTTCGACCGGGTGGGCATTTTTACGTATTCCCATGAAGAAGGTACTTCAGCGCACGATCTGAAAGATGATGTGCCGGCTGCCATCAAAGAATCGCGCGCCCAGGAAGTGATGGAAGTGCAGCAGGAAATTTCTTATGAAAAGAACCAGGAGAAAATCGGAAAGATATTCAAGACCATTGTCGATAAAAAAGAATCGGGGCGCTACATGGGAAGAACAGAATTTGATTCTGTTGAAGTGGATAATGAGGTGATTATTCAGACGAACAAACCTTTGAAGATCGGCAGCTTTGTATCCGTGAAAATGACGAAGGCTTACGATTTTGATCTGGAGGGTGAGGTGGTATCCCCCGAAACGGAGAACTGAACAAAATAAAACTTTTGCTGTTAGGTATCACTTAACAACTACCCGCTCATTTCCAGCTTTTCATTATGAATTTTTCTGCCAAAACAATTCCTTTTCAGCTGACAGGATATTTTTCCAGGATCATCACAGATTATTTAAATGGCAACGAGTTGCTCAGGCAATTTTATCAACATCCCGTTTCTTTTGACGGCATAGAAGCCGCCATACGGGAACGGGAGCAATTCGCCACCGACCGCTTACTACTTTCAAATTCTCTGAAGGAGCAATACAAGGGTTTGTCTATTCAGGAACCTGTAGCCAGAAGTCTGGAACGTTTATCTGAATCAAATACTTTTACTATTACAACGGCCCATCAGCCGGCTATATTTACAGGGAACTTATATTTTATTTATAAAATTCTGCACGTCATCAAACTGGCGGAAATGCTGAATGAAAAATACCAGGATAAACATTTTGTCCCGGTGTTCTATATGGGAAGTGAAGACGCTGATCTGGATGAATTGGGAAATATTTACCTCGACAAAGAAAAACTGATCTGGGACACCGTACAAACCGGTGCGGTTGGCAGGATGCATACAGAAGGTCTGGAAAAAATTCTTTATCGCATAGAGGGAGAGTTTGGTGGTCATTCCTTCGGACCGGAATTAATTCAGCTGCTAAAAGATTGTTATTTGAACGCAGAAAATATTCAGCAGGCAACGTTCAAACTTTTGCATCATTTGTTCGGATCTTATGGATTGATTGTGCTGATACCGGATAATCGCGTACTCAAGTCCGTTATGCGTGGGGTATTCAAAGATGATCTGACCAATCATGCACCATTCAAAATTATCAGTGAAAATATTAAACTCCTTTCTGAACACTATTCTGTACAGGCAAATCCCCGGGAAATAAACCTCTTTTACCTGAAGGATGACATACGTGAACGCATCGATTTCATCGACGGACGCTTTGAAGTCCATCATACGAATATTCATTTTTCTCCGGAAGAAATGGAAAGAGAGCTGGCAAATTTTCCCGAACGGTTCAGTCCGAATGTTATCCTCCGTGGCCTTTACCAGGAAACCATACTTCCCAATATTGCGTTTGTGGGTGGCGGGGGAGAAACGGCTTACTGGCTCGAACTGAAACCTCTTTTCAGACATTACCGGGTTCCGTATCCGGTTATAATTCTGCGTAATTCTTTTTTACTGATGAAAAAGAGCTGGCGAAATAAAATGGAGAAAGCCGGACTCATACCTGAATCGCTTTTCAAACCCGAAGAAGTACTGGTGGAGGACTTTGTACGCCAAAATTCAACGCACCAACTGGATCTGAAGAAAGAAATGGCCGAAATGAAGACATTTTATTCGACTGTAAAAGATATTTCCGGCGCCATTGAAAAGACACTGGAACAACATGTGGAGAAACTGGAAGCACAGGCCATGCAAAAACTGGAGGAACTGGAGAAAAAGATATTACGTGCCGAAAAGAAAAACCACGATGAGCTCAGGCGAAAAATACACGAAATAAAAGAAGCCCTATTTCCTCTGGGGAGCTTACAGGAAAGAATCGAAAATTTCATTCCCTGGTATGCGGATTATGGTAATGATTTTATAAGACTTATTTATAATCATTCCCTGGGACTGGAACAGGAATTTATTATCGTGGAAGAATTAAGCTAGTTAGATTCAGGTCCAGGTGTAAGGACTTCCTGAAGCGATGTGTGTGATTTTCATACCGGGAACTTTCGGTTGCAGCCATTGTACAAGATATTCCATTCCCGGTTCTTCACTGAACGCATGACCAAGTACAATCATCGAGACAGATTTCCCGAGCGCACGTGAATCTCTAATATATTCCGAAGTTTCCCATTCGGGCGATTCACCCACAATCAGCAAATCAGCCTTATTTTCAATGAGCATTTTTACCTGTTTTTGTCCACCGGCAGCGCCCGGCAACAAGACGATGATACTGCAGTTGGACGTTTCCTCACCGATATAACGCAGTTTTGGAATTTTCAGGGAATCCCTCAGATGACGGATGATTTCAATCAGTGACTGGGACGGAAGCTGGAATACATTTTCCTCCTTCGGATTATAAGTTAACCATTCTGTTTTTAAAAGCACGCCATGCAGAATGCCATCGGGCTTCATACGATGCCAGTAATCATGAAAGCGCCAAACGGTAATCTGGTATTTTTCCAGCAGTTCCTTTTTTTCTTTTACTGTTGAATTGTTTTCAACCCAGTTCGGATCGTCTGCATGATTATAAAAACTGGGTTCATGCGTAATAATGAAATTGGCTTTTATTTTTGCTGCCGCGCGTATAACGGCCACGGTTGCAAACATGGTTGTTACAATGCCGGTTACCACCTGGTCACCCGAACCGCTTTTCAGGGTGTCTACCGTTTCATTTAATTTTCCTCCGGGTACTTCGGAAATTATACGGTCAATTACCTGCGAAACCGTCAGGGAATCCGTGGTTGTAAAATGACCCAGAAAGGGACTTACCATCATGCCCGCCGCTCCTGCCTTTACTACATCGCCAAGAAAATCCCTGCGTTTATATATTTGTTTTGCCATATTGAATGAATGTATTCTAATCGAAATTATTTTGCCATCCGTCTTTTTTTAACTTGGCAATTTTCCTATTTACCTCCGCTTCCAATTCCTTTTTATATTCAAGCAATTTCTTGGAAATATTTTCATCAGACAGGCTTAGAATGGAGCATGCCAGAATACCCGCATTCTTAGAAGCATTTAAAGCAACGGTTGCAACCGGGATGCCATTGGGCATTTGTAATATGGAAAGAATCGAATCCCAGCCGTCCAGGGAATTGGATGATTTTATGGGAACGCCTATTACGGGCAATGTTGTGAGCGATGCAACCATGCCGGGTAAATGGGCGGCACCGCCGGCTCCTGCAATAATTACTTTGAATCCGCGATCTTTAGCGCCGGTTGTATAACTCACCAGTCTCTGCGGTGTACGGTGTGCCGAAACAATGGTGAGCTCAAAAGAAATGCCGAACGACTTAAGAAAATCTGCCGCAGGCTGCATAACCGGCAGATCACTGTCGCTGCCCATGATGATGGCTACTGGATTCATACTGTTATTTGGTGTTGTAGGGAAGTTATCTGTAGTTTTTGCCTGATGGCTTTTGCTTTGAAAACGAGGTCAGATTTCTCCGGGCTCAGAATGGTGGCATGCCCCATTTTTCTACCTGGCCTGGTTTCTTTTTTTCCATAGAGGTGAAGAAAAACATTTTCCATTTTGAGTACCTCATCGATTCCTTCATAGCAGGCTTCGCCGGAATGGCCTTCTGATCCAATCAGATTCACAATGGCCGCATGAACGATGTGTTTCGGATTTCCCAGTGGATAGCCCAGCATGATACGCCAGAGCATATCGAATTGCGAACTGAAATTTGCTTCTATCGTATGGTGACCACTGTTGTGTACGCGGGGAGCGGTTTCATTTACCAGTACATCTCCGTTTTTATCAAGAAAAAATTCTACTGCAAAAATCCCGGGGGTTTTTAAATCCTTGACCACTTTCAAAGCGATGGCCTCTACACGCCAGCTGGTTTGCTGGGGAATTTCGGCCGGGCTCAACTGATAATCCAGCTGATTCAGAATCGGGTTGAAAATCATTTCCACCGGTGGGTACAGGGCAGTTTGTCCATTCGAATTGATCGCAACGATCTGGGAAATTTCCTTGTGAATATCTACTTTCTTTTCCAGCACCGCAGGCTGGTCAAAACCCAAATGCATTTCTTTCTCACCGTTAAGAATTTGAACGCCCCGTCCGTCGTAACCACCCCAGGCCAGCTTATGAACGGCAGGGAAAAGATCGGTGTATTTTTTCAGGTCCTCTTTTTTCTCCGTTATGCGAAAGGCCGAGGTTGGAATATCATTTTCCTTATAAAACTGTTTTTGTAAAATTTTATCGCGGATGATCCGAAGGGCGGAGGGTTTGGGATAGATTTTAACACCCTCGGCTTCCAGTTGCTCCAGTGCTTCCACGTTGACAGACTCGATTTCAATGGTTAAGCCATCCAGTCCCTTTCCGAAGCGGTAGACATCGTCAAACTGAAGGAAATCGCCCCTTGTAAAATGGTGGCACAGATGGCCGGCGGGGCAGTCCGGATCATTTTCCAGCACATGGGTTTCGACTTCATAATTGGCTGCAGCCTGTAAAAGCATTCTTCCAAGTTGTCCCCCGCCTAATATTCCAATTTTGAGCATTTTTCCAATTATGGCGTGAAGATAAAACAATCTGGTTTTCACGCGTTATTCACGACTCTGACATAATAATATCCCCTTATTTTTGTTTTAATAAGTAACTTTCCGTCCCAATGCATATTATTTTTTCCAGGATGAAGAAAATCCGGTTTTCCCATCAGGCATTGCTTTATTTCTGCTTGATTTGTTGGTTTTCACCCGTTTTCTCCCAAACTTCCACGGCTTATAACGTCCGTTTTCTGGATAATCAGAAAACGTACCCGAAAATTAGTGAAATGATGATCCGGGAAGACGATACCCTGCAAAAACAATTTGCAGCCAAACAGCTGATTTGGCCTGCCCGGTTTGTGTACATCCGTTCCTTCAAATATGACAGTGAAATGGAAATATGGGTGAAAAACAAACCCAACGACAAATACAGGTTTTTTAAGACGTATAAGATTTGCGCTCTGGCAGGATCACTCGGACCCAAGAGGATGGCAGGCGATTACCAGGTTCCGGAAGGTTTTTATTATATCAACGAGTTTAATCCGCGCAGCCTCTATCACTTATCCCTGGGGCTGAATTATCCAAATGCTTCTGATAAAATGTTGTGTGATCTGTCCCAGCCAGGAGGCGATATCTATATACATGGAAGCTGTGTAACCACCGGATGTATACCGATCACAGATGGCCAGATTGAAGAACTGTATGTACTGGCTGCCCACGCAAAAGACATGGGTACGGATTATATCCCGGTTCATATTTTCCCTGTAAATTTTAATAACGCACGAAGTGTTGCCTACCTGAATAAATTCCTGGCAAATTTTAATGAATTTGTGCCTTTTGAAAAAAGCATGCAGAATGCCTTTTATTATTTTGAGAAAAATCACCAGGTGCCGCCGGTGATTGTCAATTCTAAAGGTGAATATGTAATTGAAGAAGCGCATATTCCCGTGGCCGCCCCCGCCACTTCGTCTAAAACAGAAGGGCCGGTAGCAAGACAACTTACTCATCCGGTTCAGCCGGTCAAGGAAGAAGATCTAGCCGTAAGCGTAGACAAATTGCCCTTGTATCCGGGAGGAAATCCGGCCTTTAAAATATTTATTGACAAACTCAGCGCCGATATGATCAGTGAATTGGATCCCGGCCAGCGCAAGGCTTTTGTGCTCATGGAATACATCATTGATGAAAACGGGAAAACCATTTACGCCAATGCCATCAGCGGCGGAAACGAAAAAATGAATCTGAAGATCGAGAAAGCCTTTACAGGTATGGGATTGTGGTCGCCTGCCATCCGACTCGGAAGGAATGTACCCATCAAACTCAAACAGACGATCATGGTAGAAGCGCCTTAAAGCCTAAAGCCCAACGCCCAACGCCCTACGCCCTACGCCAGCGCATTCATTAGCAATTAAAGTTCCAAAAATATTACTATAATCAGTTCTTATTTCAATATTCGTTGCGTTTAGCAAAAATATTTTCCATTATAAAACTTTATTGGTTTTAGGCTTTGGGCTTTCAATACATCAGCGTCTGCACGGTCTCGGGAGACCACTGCTGCAACACAATCTTTCTTCCCTGAATTAAATTTTCCAATAAGTCTTTTTGGTAATGCCTGATGGTGAGCAGGGTGAGCCCGTTTTCTACCTGTACATCAAAAATTTCCGATGCTTCAAGTGCCAGTTTTTCGATTTTCTCCGGAATATGATCAGCGCATACCTGCAGGATAACTGCGCCGGTTTGCAGGAGGTTTGCCTGGATATGTAAAGAAGAGAGCATCGTGTATAAAACTGCCGTACCCTCCTCGCCGACAAAAGAAAAATCCCGGGAGCGAAAATGGATCAGTACCTGATTTTGCTTTAGTACAAAAATCGGTGGCAGTCCGACTATATGTTTCGAATGAATCATTGTTCCAGGAAGGGTAGGATCCAGAAAACACTTCACATGCAGCGGAATATTTTTGTTTTGAAGTGGCTTGATGGTTTTCGGATGAATAACCTGAGCACCATAAAAAGCCATTTCAATTACTTCATCATATCCCAGTTCCCTGATATAACGGGCCTCTGGAAATGCTTTCGGATCAGCATTCATCACACCTTCCACATCTTTCCAGATGGTAAGACTCTCTGCTTCCAGCAGGTTCGCGAATATTGCTGCGGAGTAGTCACTACCCTCCCTGCCGAGTGTGGTACTTTCATTGGCATTCGTTGAACCTATGAAACCCTGCGTGAGTATGACATCTGTGTGCTTAAACAATGGCAGGATTCCCTCAGCAAATCGCTGACTGGTTTCCTCCCAGTAAATATTGGCTGAACGGAACTGGTCATCGGTAGCAAATATGTCACGTACATCCAACCACTGATTCAAAATTCCTGTGGATTGCAGGTAATGGCTGACGATGGCAGTTGAAAGCAACTCGCCAATGCACACTATCTGATCGTAATAATAATTATAAGGCCGCACCGGCTTGTCGTGCAGAAGCCATTCAACCTCCGTAAAAAAATCTGCCATCATTTGCTGAAAGCCGGTATCAGCGGGGAGTTCCAGATTTTGAGCGGTTTCGAGATGGCTTTGTTTGATTTTACTGAAGAGATCTAAAGCCTGGTTGCTGTCTCCTGCAAAAAAAGCTTCGGCGACTTTCTCCAGTGCATTGGTAGTTTTTCCCATGGCAGACACTACAATCAGGAGCTTTTCTGATGGATAATTTTTCAGAATAACCGGCAGGTTCCGAATGCGTGAAACTGAATCAACACTGGCTCCTCCGAATTTGAATACTTTCATGTTTGCGGATTTATCAACGGCGCAAAGATAATATGCTTACTGAACGCAATAACTATGTTAAAAAAACAAACTGAATTCCGGGGTTCAAAAATCGATTGTATATTAATGTGAATTTTAATTGCGCAATCATGTTTATTTTTTATAAGCTGAATTTTTGTCTGCTGTTTCTTTTGAGTGGATATCATTCTCCGAGTCCCCTGCACGATCCCGGGACGATGGAGTCGGAAATATTGAAATACGTAAATGAGGATCGGTCTGCACTCGGTCTTTCATTGTTGAATATGAATGAGCTGGAATCGTCCCTGGCGGCGAAACACAGCCATGATATGGCTGCCGGAAAAGTAAAATTCGGTCATGATGGTTTCAGTTCAAGAGCCAAGACCATACAGAAATCGCTGGGCAGTTCTGAGATTGGAGAAAATGTAGCGGAGGGTTCCATGACGGCACGTGAAGTTGTGGACGGCTGGTTACACAGTCCCGGCCATAAAAAAAATATTGAAGGAAATTTTACCCTCACTGGTATTGGTTACGCAATGGATAAGAAAGGTAATATCTATTTTACCCAGATTTTTTCCAGGTGAGGATAGCCGGTTACCGGATTTAATATCCATGCCGTAACTTGCCCGTCATGGAAAAACAAACCATTATTTCGGTCAGGGATCTTACGAAGAGATATGGGGAATTCGAAGCAGTAAAACAAATCAGCTTCGATGTTTACCAGGGTGAGATATTCGGATTACTGGGTCCCAATGGTGCGGGCAAGTCCACGACACTGGAAATCATGGAAACACTTCGCGAGAAAACTTCCGGTAAGGTGATGGTGGACGGCATTGATCTGGATAAGAGTCCAAACGAAATTAAAAAACTGATCGGTGTACAATTGCAAACCTCCGGGTATTATCCCAATCTGAATCTCACAGAATTGCTGGTGTTATTTGGTGGTTTGTATAACCGGGACATCCGGCCGGATGATTTTCTGGGAAAGGTGAACCTGCTGGATAAAGCCAGATCAAAATATAAAGAGCTCAGTGGCGGGCAAAAACAAAGATTCTCCATCGCGACGACGCTGATTAACCAACCAAAAATTATATTCCTTGATGAGCCGACCACCGGTCTTGATCCACAGGCAAGGAGAAATCTTTGGGAGTTGGTGCAGGACATCCGTTCATCTGGTACCACGGTAATTATTACAACCCATTATATGGACGAAGCGGAAGTTCTCTGCGACCGGGTTGCCATCATGGATTCCGGCAAGATCATTGCCTTCGATACACCCGATCAACTGATAGATAAACTTGTGGCCACCGGGTTCGAGCGCCCAAAGGAAGTGAAGAAAGCCAATCTGGAAGACGTTTTTATTCAAATGACGGGCAAAGCATGGAGGGAGGAATAACTCAAGTATGGGAGTATGGAAGTGTGAAAGTATTGAAGTGGGAATTAACAATTGAAAATTGACAATTATGTCCGATCCCCGTTATCCAATTGGCAAATACGAGCTGAAGCCTTTTTCAGAACAGCAGAAAAAAGAATGGCTGAATAATATCCGGCAATTACCTACGGAATTGGAGTATGCCATACTCAACCTGGATGCAGCTCATCTGGAAAGCCCTTATCGGGAAGGCGGCTGGACGATTCAGCAATTGGTGCATCATGTGGCGGACAGTCACATGAATGCTTACGTGCGTTTTAAACTGGCGTTGACAGAAGAAAACCTAACGGTGAAAACATATGAAGAACAACTGTGGGCCGAACTGGCGGATGTTAAAACATTGCCGGTAAATATTTCAGTTACGTTATTGCATGCATTACATCTGCGGCTTTTTACAGCCATTAAGGATCTGGATTTGGAACAGTGGAACCGGATGTTTAACTATCCCGGCAAGCCCGCACCCATAAGCATCTGGTGGCTGCTGGGCATGTATAGCTGGCATGGCAAACATCATGTGGCTCATATTCTTGCCTATCGAAAGTCCAACAACATATAACATCATGAAAGACATGAGCTGGAAGAAAGTTTCTTCCGAATATATTTCAAAAGATACCTGGGGTACCGTTCGCAAAGATGTTTGTGAAACGGCGGAAGGAAAAATCATTGATCCCTATTACGTGTATGAATTTCCCACCTGGGTTTCCGCCGTGGCCCTTACTGAAGATGGAAAAATAATAATGGAGCGCCAGTACCGGTATGCCCTGGACGTAACCTGTTTCGAGATACCGGGTGGATGTGTGGATGATACAGACAAAACCCTGGAAGAAGCTATCGCCCGAGAGTTGATAGAAGAGACCGGATATGGGTTCACCCATTATGAATACCTCGGAAAGATTTCATCCAATCCGTCAACCAACAATAACTGGATGCATATGTACCTGGCCACGGGAGGCCATTATGTAAGGAAACAGGAACTCGATCACAACGAGGAAATTGAGGTATATCTATTCTCTCTGGATGAAGTAAAAAAATTACTGGCTGATAATAAAATCATTCAGAGCATGCACGTGGCGACCCTTTATTACGCGATGGCTAAAATGAAAGTTCTTTAATATTTACTTCCCCTGCCAGAAAAACACTGCCGCAAACGAGTACCAGATCTTTTTTATTGACTTTTAGCAGAACAGCTTCCAATGCCTGCTTTACATTGGGAAAACTGAGTCCTTTCAATCCCAGTTTTTCAGCCTGCTCTGCAAGTGCCGTTTCCGAAAGTGCACGCGGAATTTGTGCCTTTGTAAAATAATAGTTTGCCATCCTGGGCAAATGGCGGAGTATGTTTTCTATTGCTTTGTCTTTAACCATGCCGATGACGATGTGCAGCTCTTCATGTGATGTATTCTCAATTTGTTTCGCCAGTGCTTTCATTCCTTCCTCATTGTGCGCTACGTCGGTTACTACCAGGGGGTTTTCGTGAAGAATATCCCATCGTCCGTGAAAGCCTGTAAGGGACTTTACCTGTTTTAAACCCTGCTGCATGGCGGTATCCGGAACATTAAATCCTTTCTGGTTCAGGACTGAAATAACCTCTGCAACCGTTACGATATTTTTCAGCTGGTAGAATCCTGAAAGATCCAGATAGAAGTTTTTCTTGTTATTACTGTGAACTTCTGTTAACTGTACATATAATAAATGTCCTTCTGTTTTCCATTCTCCCGGAAATCTTTTCTGGCTGGCAAAATGAATGGGTGACTTGTTTTGATCTGCTATCAGCTGGAAAACATCTTTAATTTCCGGCTGTTCTTCCCCAATTACAACAGGTATACCAGGTTTGATGATGCCGGCTTTTTCAAAAGCAATTTTCTCCAGTGTATTACCCAGCAGATCCATGTGATCATAACTGATGTTGGTGATTACCGAAACTACGGGGACGATGATATTGGTACTGTCCAGTCTTCCACCCAATCCAACTTCTATGATGGCAATGTCTACTTTTTCGGAGGCAAACCAGTCGAAGGCCATTGCCACAGTAATTTCAAAAAAGGAAGGATCATTTTTTTCGATGAAATCCTGAATATGTTCTGTAAAAGCGATTACATTCTTTTCCGGAATCATATGACCATGGATCCGGATGCGTTCCCTGAAATCATGCAGATGCGGAGACGTGTAGAGTCCCGTTTTATAACCAGCTTTTTGTAAAATGGCCGCCAGCATGTGACTGGTCGATCCTTTACCGTTTGTACCGGCCACATGGACAGACTTAAATTTATTCTCCGGATTACCCAGCTGTTTGCACAGTGCCTGAATATTTATCAGGTCGGCTTTATAAGCGGCGGCTCCGATCCTGCTGAACATTGGAAGCCGGCTAAACAGATATTCGATCGTTTGGGGGTAGTCCATATTGAGGTCACCCGAATGGGCGATCAGTTATTGTTCTTGAAATCACCCCGTTTCCAGGCCTGAATAAAATCAGCCCATGCGAGGGGGTTAAAGATATTTTGTGGAGGATTCTGACCATTATAGGAATATTTGGTCGCATTCTGTTTCAGATAATAATTTGCAGCTTCCCGTGCGTCACTGGGCATTCCTCGTGCAAGAATTCTTCTTTTTACAGCGTCATTATTTTGTCGCGCAATTTCAATTTGATCGTCTGGTACTTTTGTATTTACAAAATCTCTTTCGAATTGTTCACGGGTAGGCCGGGGCCGGATAATTGTCGCGGGCAGATACATGGTATCCGTTACCAGTAACTGAATGATGCTCCACTGATTGCCTTCCAGATTTTTGGGAACATCCACCAGGCGGGGTTTGTA
>Ga0206961_1138_pt1 | contig 15090 bp, 11 predicted proteins | sample Alteio_BWOrgHeat_30_FD_153238 | JGI IMG/M metagenome (GOLD analysis project Ga0206961, IMG submission 153238) | Enriched cells from forest soil in Barre Woods Harvard Forest LTER site, Petersham, Massachusetts, United States -... | ecosystem: Environmental > Terrestrial > Soil > Temperate forest >...
GTCAGTGGAATCAGTGAATATTCCAGCTGGTTGCCCGCTTTCTTAAAGTCGTCCATGCTGCTGATCTTGGTAAACTTTCTCACGGAAGGCAGTACGTATTTATCAATATACTGATCAAAATTTTTCTCCAGCTGTTTGTAATCGGCCCCTTTTTTCAGCAGCAGATAAGTATGAAAATTATGACTGGTCATTTGTCCCCAATCATAACCCGCATTTTTCATGGAGAAAAGGAAGTCGAAATGAAAATGCGAATTGGAAGGGATGTCTTTGATCACCGCCGTGATTTTATAATTCGGATCCTGATCGTCGTTTGTTTCGATGGTCTTGCCCAGCACATCCGTTGAGCCAAAATATTTTTTTGCAGTGGACTCCGTGATCACCACGGTATTGGGTTCAATCAGGGCAGTATGTGTATTACCCGAAAGCGCGGGCAGGGTGAACACATCAAAGAAAGTGGAATCCACATTCGCCACATGGTTTTCATTGATGAATACCTTATCTTTTTTGATCATCTTGGGTCCGCGGGAATTATAAATCCGGGTGTACTGTTCGATGGAGGGATTGTCTTTGATCAGCAGTTGTCCCATCATATCGGAAGTTACCGGCATATGCAATTCACCACCACCCAGTTTGATATCCGAGTTGATTCGATAGATCCGGTCCGCATTTACATTGAAACGATCATAGCTTACTTCATCCATGATGTATAAGGCAATCAGCAGAAAGCTGGCGAGTCCGATGGCGAGCCCTGTGATGTTGAGAAAGGAATAAACTTTATTCTTCTTCAGATTTCTCCAGGCGACTGTTAAATAACTTTTTATCATTTGATTTGGTTGGCGGTTGACGTTGACGGTTGGTGGTTGGCGATTGGCGATTGGCGGTTGGCGGTTGACCGTTGACCCCGTAGTTCCATTTATTTCCAAACTTCCAGACTTCCAGACTTCCACACTCCCCATACTCTCCCGACTCCCCTCACTCACTCTTCAGCGACTTCACCGGATTCGTCATCGCGGCTTTGATGGCCTGATAACTTACCGTGAGTATTGTGATCAGCAGTGCGCCCGCACAGGCGGCACCGAAGATCCACCACGACAGTGCCGAATGATAGGTATACTTACTCAGCCAGCTGCTCATGAAGTACATGGAAAGTGGCACGGCGATGATCAGGGAAATCAAAACCAGTCCCAGGAAATCTTTGGAAAGCAATCCCCACAAATTCAATACAGAGGCGCCGAGCACTTTGCGTACGCCGATTTCCTTGATGCGTTGTTCCGCCATAAAAGATGCCATGCCGAATAATCCGAGGCAGCTGATGAAGATCGCGAGTGCGGCAAAAAAACCGGCCAGCTTGCCGATGCGCTCTTCATCGCCGAATTTCTTCGCGTATTCGTCATCCACAAACTGAAAGTTGAATGGTTCCGAAGGACTATAAGCCGCAAATGTTTTCTTGATTTTTTCCATCGATGCACTGGCGCTCGATTTCGGATTGATTTTCATAATCACATAGGAATCCGGATTCGGTTCGAGATGAAACAACTGCGGTCTTACTTCCTGGTATGGCGATTCGATCACCATGTCTTTTACGACGCCGATCACCTTGTAGGGACGATCGTTCCAGGTAATGGTTTCACCGACAATATTTTTCAGGCCGATGAATTTTGCGGCCGTCTGATTGATCACAAAACCCAGACTGTCCGTCGCAAAATCTTTTGAAAAATCGCGACCGTCAACAAACTGCCACCCAACCGTTTTGCCGTACCCGTAGGTAATGGCAGCATTTGGAAAATCAACTCCCAGATTGGGATCCTTGCCTTTCCACATGAATCCACCATTGGTATTCCATACCGCCGTCGGCGGACTGCCGGCTTCTGTCATCTCCGAGATCGCACACGCATTCACGAGATCGGTATGAATCGCTTCAAAATGATTATGTATTTCTGGTGTGAGTAAGGGCGACATCACCAAGCCATCGCGTGTGTATCCAATGGGTCTGTCTTTGGCAAATTGAATCTGGCGAAAAACAACGATGGTACCAATGATAAGTATAACTGAAACGGTAAATTGCAAAACCACCAGTACTTTGCGTGGAATGGCAGCGAATTTTCCTGCCTGAAAAGTTCCTTTCAAAACCCGCACGGGTTGGAACGAAGAAAGATAGAGCGCCGGATAGCTTCCCGCAACCAGGCCGGTAAATAAAGTAAATGCGAGACAAATGATCCAGAACGCCGGGCTGCTCCACAGAATTTTCATTTCTTTATCGGCCACCAGGTTGAACCCCGGCAACATCAGCGCCACCAGCACCAGTGAAAACAGAAACGCCAAAAAGGCAACGAGAACAGATTCCATATAAAATTGTCCGATCAGTTGCTGACGCAGGGAACCCACCGCCTTACGAATGCCCACTTCCCGGGCTCTTTTTTGTGAACGCGCGGTACTGAGATTCATAAAATTGATACAGGCCAGCAGCAGCACAAAGCTGCCGATGATGCCAAACAACCATACATATTGAATGCGGCCGCCGATGTTTTTTCCGTTTTTATATTCTGCCCTGAGATGCCAGTCGGTCATCGGTTGTAAAAAAAGTTGCGGATTGTAACGCCTGTCTTCCTTTGGAATGTTTCGCAGTTTGGCATCTTTGATTTTTTTGGATACTGCCTGCATGTTGGCATTATCAGCAATCTGTACATAGAGCTGGAATGAGTTATTTCCCCAGTTGGTGGCGTTTTCCTTCATGTATGGATCCTTGACAATTTTCAGGTTCCAGGGAGAAATAAACGATACATTAGAGAACAGGGAATTCCTGGGAATGTCGGCATATACGCCGGTTACTTTTGTATCCAGTTTGTTATCCATCCGGACGGTTTTGCCCATCGGATCCGCATCGCCAAAAAGTGCTTTGGCCATCGATGAAGAAATCATCATGGAATAAGTATCCTTCAGACCATCGCGATTTCCTTTCAGCATGTGCAGGTCAAGCAGGTAGGGCGCGAGCGGCTCCATAAAATTTCCTTCCTTGGTAATTTTTTTATCACCCACTGTGAGGAAATGGGTTTCGGACCAGGAAGACATGATCACATATTTGAAGTCGCTTCCATTGGTTTTTCTCAACTCCGCACCCATGGGCTGGGGCATCGACGTCCAGGTGCCGATGTCTCCGTTGATGGTGTTGTGCTGCATCACCTGGGCGATCTTTTCGTAATTCGGATTGGATTTTTCATACGACAACTCATCCCATATCCACAAGCCGATGATCATTGCCACGGCCATGCCCACGGACAATCCCACGATGTTGATGGACGAATGCGCCTTGTTTTTGATCAGGTTTCTCCACGCAGTTTTGAAATAGTTCTTTATCATAATTTTTTATTTTTCATTTTACGCCCAACGCCCAACGCCCAACGCCCAACGCCCTACGCTATTCCGACCGCAAACTCTCCACCGGATTCGCATACGCGCTTTTAATGGCCTGCATGCAAACCGTGGCGAGTGCAATCAGCATCGCCAGCAAACCGGAGATACCAAATACCCACCAGGGCACCGGTGTGCGATAGGCAAAGTTATCGAGCCAGCTGTCCATGGCCCACCAGCCCAGTGGTGCGGCAATGGCAAAGGCCAGCCCCACGAGCAACAGGAATTCTTTGGAGAGCAGCGTAAACAGCGATCCGACACTCGCGCCCAAAACTTTTCTTACACCGATTTCTTTTACACGTTGTGATGCAGTGAAAACAGATAGTCCGAGCAATCCGAGACAGGAGATGAAAATCGCCAGTCCGGCGAAGATCACCGAGAGACTGCCGATCACCTGATCACTCTTGTATAATTTCGCGTATTCTTCATCAGAAAATTTATAGCTGAACGGAAATGCCGGATTCAGTTCCGCGCATAATTTTTTCAATCCGTCGATGGCCTCTTTTGTTTTTCCCGCTTCGGTTCGAACGATGATGGTCGAATACCAGTTGTTCTTACCCATTCCTAAAATCAATGGCTGTATCGGATCGTGCAGCGAACGGAAATGAAAATCTTTTACTACACCCACAATATGACATTGCATCTGGCCCCTGAATACAGGTTTGCCGATCGGGTCTTTATAACCCATCAGCGCAACCGCCGTTTCATTCACAATACAACCCAGCGAATCATAACTGCCGTCGGAAGGAAACTCATGGCCCGCTACCAATTGCAGTTTCATGGTCTCCATAAAATTCGGTCCGGTTTCATCGTGGATAAAACGAACGGTCTGGTTTGGATCTTTTCCCGACCAACCGACCGATAAGGTACCGTTGTTCATTTCCGTGGGCGCCTCCGTGAGAGCGGTCACATTTTTCACACCGGAAATTTTTACGGCTTCTGTGTTGAATACATTTAGTTTTTCACCGAGACTTCCTTCGATCGGAATGTACAACAGATTTTCCCGGTTATAACCAATGTTGGCCGTCTGCACATAATGGATCTGCCTTGAAATGAGAATCGTGGAGATGATCAGTATGATGGACAGCACAAACTGAAATACCACCAGTCCTTTTCTAAACCATACCGCACCGGTACCGGATTTTACCGTTCCTTTCAATACCTGTATCGGGTTGAAAGAAGAAAGATAAAAAGCCGGATAACTGCCAGAGAAAATTCCTGTCAGCAGACAGAGTCCGCATAGCATCAGCCAGAACAAAGGCTGATTGAATGGAATATGAATTTCTTTTCCGGTCAGTTGATTGAATGCAGGCAATGCGAGACTGGACAGGGTCATGGCAACGATCATAGCAAAAACACACATCAGCACCGTTTCTCCGATAAACTGTGGAATTAAAATTTTCCGCATGGCACCCATTACCTTACGCACACCGATTTCCCTGGCACGTTTCACGGAACGCGCCGTTGTAAGGTTCATGAAATTGATACAGGCGATGAGTAAAATAAATATCGCCACGAGGCTGAATAAACGCACGTATTCGATTCTGCCACCCGCGGGGTAGCCATTTTTAAATTCTGAATGAAGATAGTATTGGTCGAAGGGCTGAAGGCCCAGTTCGATGCGGTTATTTTTTCCTACTTCGGTATTGAACTTATCCAGTATGAATTTGATTTTCTTTTCAACTGCGATGGCATTGGATCCTTCGCGAAGTTGTATCACGGTGCGGGGATCCACGCTTCCGTAATCCTTCGCCCAGCCATTGTCTTCCAGATAGGCCGACCAGCTGATGATGTAATTAAAAGGAGTAGACACGCGGGCGTGCAGGTCTTCGAAAACCGCCTTTACCGTGAAGTCTTTTTTATTTTCGAAGCGAATGGTTTTACCGATGGCGTCAGCGGGCGAACCGAAAAAATCCTTCGCCATTTTACGAGAAATGGAAATGCTGTTCGGGGAATTCAGTGCGTTGGCCGCATTGCCTTCCAGTAATTGATAAGAGAACATCTGGAAGAAATCATTGTCTGCGCTGTAACCGTCTTCTTTGAGTATTTTTTTGTCAACGGAAAACGTACTGAGGGTGGGCCATGAGAATGGTGTTCCCGCTTTGATATCGGGAATTTGTTTTTTCAGTTCTTCAGCCAGCGGCCCCTGGGTCCAGTACCAGGATTCGATTTTACCACCGAGATGATTTCGTTCATAGATATAGTAAAGATTTTTTCCGTTTGCGTGAAATGCATCGGTGCCGCGTTCATCCTGCACCCACAATAAAATCAACAGGCTGCAGGCCATGCCCAGCGCGAGCCCTGCAATATTGATACCTGAAAATCCTTTGTTCTTCCAGATATTTCTGAATGCGATTTTTATATAATTTCTGATCATAATTTTTTTATTTTACCGCCAACCGCCAACCGCCAACCGCCAACCGCTATTCTGATCTAAGGCTTTTCGCCGGATTCGTCAACGCAGCCTTCACAGACTGAAATCCCACGGTGGCAAACGCGATGACTATGGAAATAACCAGCACGATGGCAAAGATCCACCAACTGATTTCAATCCGGTAGTTATATGAGCGCAGCCACTGGTTCATGGTCCACCAGGCGATCGGCGCGGCGATGAGAAATGAAATCACCACCAGCGTCAGGAAATCTTTTGACAATAAACGCGTAATTCCAAAAACAGAAGCACCCAGCACTTTCCGAATTCCTATTTCTTTCACGCGGTTTTCTGCCATGAAACTGGCCAGTCCGAACAGTCCGAGACAGGAAATGAAAACGGTAAGCCCCGCAAACAACGCCGCCAGTTGCGCCGTTCTTTTTTCACTCGCAAATTTTTGAGCATATTCCTCATCTACAAAATTATATTCGAAGGGGTAGGAGGCATTGTATTTTTTAAAAATGGCTTCTATTTTATGCAGATTGTCTGAAGCCGTATTTGCCGGATTTAATTTCATGTTCAGCACATAATAACCCATGCCCGAAGGACCTGCAATCACCATCGGTGCAATCGGTGTATAGGGAGATTCCAGGATGAAATCGCGGATCACGCCCACCACGTGGAAGGGTCCGCTGTTCAAACGAATCACCTGACCGATCGGATCCCGGAGACGCATGGTTTTTACCGCTGTTTCCGTGAGCAGAATGGCATTTGAATCCGTGAGATAAGTCCGGTTGTCGATGTCTCTTCCGGCTAATAATTTTAATCCCATGGTACGAATAAAATGTTCGTCCGTACTGAAAAAATTGAAACTGGTATTCAGGTCCGCATCGGTGGATCCCTGCCATTGAAATCCTTTGGTATCGGCCCAGCTGAACGTCATCGGCCCGCTGGTGCGGGCAACCGAGATCGTGCTGCCGCTGTTCAGCAATTCATTCCGGATCAGTTCAAAATTTTTATCGATGTCGCCCTGCATAAAACTGTACACCAGATTTTCTTTATTATAACCCGCATCACGGTTCTGAGCAAAGACCACCTGTTGTTTCACGACGATCGTTGCGATGATCAGTAATATGGCAAATGTAAATTGCAGCACCACCAGTATTTTCCGGGGTGTGGTGCCCTGACGGCCCGCATTGAAATAACCTTTCAGCACTTTCATGGGCCGGAAGGAAGAAAGATAAAAAGCAGGATAACTGCCGGCAAGCAAACCGGTTAATAAAATAAAACCAAGACCCGTGATCCAGAAACGGGGATCGCCGAATTCAAGTGTCAGTTTTTTATGTACCAGCAGGTTGAAAGCAGGAAGACTTATTTTCACGATCACACATGCCAGTATGCCCGAGATCAGGCTGAAAAAGATGGATTCAGCCAGGAACTGTGCGATCAGGGAATATTTGGAGGCACCAATCACTTTGCGCACACCCACTTCTTTCATTCGCTTCTCACTGCGGGCGGTACTCAGGTTCATGAAATTGATACAGGCAATCAGGAGTATGAAACCGGCGATGATAATAAATAAACGAACGGTTTCTATCTGGCCACCGGCTACTTTGCCGTTCTCAAATCGCGAATACAAATGCCATTGCGCTATGGGGTGGCCAAAGAGTTCAGAGGTAGACGGACTCTTGTCGTCGCGTGTATTTGTTTTTATCAGGTCCCGGATTTTTTTATCGAACCTGGTCCCGGAGATGCCGGGTTTCAGTGAGTAAAAGGTGCGCACGGAAAAGAGCTGCCAGCGATCATCGTCCCAGCCCAGTTTTTTCAAATAGGACCAGGGAAGGAGGTATTCAAATCTGAAATCGCTATTGTCCGGCAGGTCTTTTAAAATTCCACTGACCGTGAACAGGTCGGTGCTGTCCAATTTTATTTGTTTACCAAGCGCCGGTTCTTTTCCGAATAACCGTTTGGCCATCGATTCCGTAATCACGATATCGTTGGGCGCCTCGAGGGCCGTTTTTGCATTGCCTTCCAGCAGGGGAAAGCTGAACATCTCCAGAAAGCCCGAATCGGTAAAGTTGCCCGGGATATTAAAATGCCGGTCACCCACACTAAAAAGAAAATTGGCGTTTCTCCAGCGGGCAGCATCTTCGATTTCCGGAAATGAAGCCTTCAGGGTGGGGGCCAGGATCTTGGGCGAATTGGATTTGCTGCTTCCGTCTTCTTCAGTTCTAAATATCTGGTAAAGTCTGTTTTCTTTTGCATGAAAACGGTCGGTACTCAGCTCGCTTTGAATCCACAGACCGATGAGCAGGGCGCTGGCCATTCCCACCGCCAGTCCCAATATGTTGATGGTTGAAAAAACCCGGCTGCGCCAGAGGTTTCTAAAAGCAACGATGAAGAAATTTTTTATCATCTTTTTATATTATCTAGACGCCCAACGCCCAAAGCCCAAAGCCCAACGCCCAACGCCCAACCATTCCCCTTAAAGCGTAAATGGTGCCATAGTGTTACAATTTGATAATCAACTACCTGCGTGCTTGCGGGAGAAATCAACTGCACGGATTCGAACGGTTTCTGTCCGCTTCCAATTCCGGTACGCCCTATTCAAAAACATATAAATCCCCCTATCTTCGAAACCTCAATGAGAAATGAACCGACTGTCCAAATCAATTTCAACGGAGAACTGACTGATGCACGAACACCCATAGCCAATGCCGGCAACCGGAGCCTGCGCTATGGGGACGGTGTTTTTGAAACCATGTACTGGAACGGGCTGGTCATACATAACCTGGCGTTTCACCTGGACCGGCTCTTTCAGGGATTGGAAACCCTGCATTTTGATTTGTCGGGCGGGTTCTCACGATCGTTTATTTCCGACGAAATAAAAAAACTCTGCTTACATAACGCGAACGCGGAAAAGGCACGCGTACGGCTGAATGTTTTTCGTGAAGACGGGTCTACGCTGATGCCTGAAAAAAACAAACCGGTATTTATCATTGAAACGTCTGCTTACCCCGAAGAAAATGGCACGCCCCTGCGGCTAACGGTTTATAAAGGAGAAATGAAATCGACGGGTTTGCTGAGTAATCTGAAAACGAATAATTATCTGCTGAACATGCTGGCCGTTCAGCATGCAAAGGAAAATGGTTTTGATGATTCCATTATCCTGAACAGCCGGGGAAATATCTGCGAGGCCAGCTCGAGCAACCTATTTATGGTTCAGAAAGGAATTCTTTTTACTCCCGCCTTATCGCAGGGTTGTGTGGCGGGTACAAAACGCCGGGAACTGCTGCAAATTTTACCCGGTCTGGGTTTTCAGATTGAAGAAACCATCATCACAAAGGACATGATTTTTGAGATGGAAGAAATCTTTCTTACCAATGCCATTCGCCCCATCCGTCCCGTGATATGCATTGACAATACCTATTATTCCCGTGAACTCACGACCCTCCTCGTACGATTATTGAAGGGATCAGCCCAATGAAAACATCTGTGCATATTTTCTGGTTCAGAAGGGATCTGCGACTGGCAGATAATGCCGGTTTGTATCATGCTTTAAAGGCTGGGCTGCCGGTGGTGCCCATATTTATTTTTGACCGGAATATCCTGGATCAGCTGGAAAATAAAAACGATGCAAGGGTTGAATTTATTTATGAAGCACTGGAGCATATACAAGAAAATCTAAAGCTCCACCACAGCACACTGGAAGTGTTTTACGGGAAGCCTGCAGAAATATATACTTCGCTGATGGAGAAATATAAGATAGAAACGGTTTATACAAATGAAGATTATGAGCCCTATGCACTTTCGCGCGATCAGGAAGTAGCTGCTCTTCTGAAAAAGCAACAGATCGCTTTTGAGGTGTATAAGGATCAGGTGATTTTTTCAAAAGACGAAGTGATGAAAGAGGACGGTTCACCTTACACCGTGTTCACGCCTTATAGTAACAAATGGAAAAAAGTACTGAGTGAAAAAAATGATTTTTACCTGCGTGCTTATCCGACGGAAAAATATGCTGATCATTTCTTTCAGCAGTCAGCGAAACCTTTGCCTTCCCTGACATCGATGGGATTTCATTCCACCGGAACAAAATTTCCCACTGCGAAACCAGACAAACATCTTATAAAGAATTATGCGAAGGAAAGAGATTTTCCGGGTCTTGAAGCCACTTCGCGACTGGGTATTCACCTGCGATTCGGGACGATCTCCATCCGGGCACTGGTACGGGAATCGGTTACACTGAGTGAAGTATTTTTTAAAGAATTGATCTGGCGGGAATTTTATCAGATGATCCTCTGGCATTTTCCGAAGGTGGGGAAGGGACATGCATTCAAAGAAGAGTATGAGAAAATCAAGTGGATCAATGACGAGAAACAATTTGCGAAATGGTGTGAAGGAAAAACCGGCTATCCGCTGGTGGATGCAGGCATGCGGCAATTGAATCAGACCGGATTCATGCATAATCGCGTGCGCATGGTAACCGCTTCTTTTTTATCCAAGCATTTACTGATTGATTGGCGCTGGGGCGAAGCTTATTTTGCTGAAAAGCTGTTGGATTATGATCTCGCGGCGAACAATGGCGGATGGCAGTGGGCAGCGGGATGTGGTTGTGATGCCGCGCCTTACTTCCGCGTTTTCAATCCCACGCTTCAGCAGGAAAAATTCGATCCCAAAGGAATTTATATAAAGAAATGGCTGCCCGATTTACAGGAACTCAGTTATCCTCAACCCATTGTTGAACATGTCTTCGCGCGTGAGCGGGCGATCAGGGTGTATCAGGAGGCGTTGACCGTTGATGGTTGACGGTTGGATTCAACTTCCACCGTTTTAATTTTTTACAATTCCGTATTCGCCAGATTAAAAAGAAGATGAACTATGTATCCTTTTGTAAACCTCTTCCAGAACAGCCACCGCTTTTCGTCCTTCTTCTCCGAGTGAAAGACTAAACTGATTAACATACAGATCTATATGCTGGCGCATCACGGATTCCTGCATTTCCTGGGAATGTTCCGTTACATAGTCAGAAAGATCCGGGTAATAGGCTTCTGAATAAGCCAGGCTGTCGCGGATCAGCCGGTCCACTTCTTTGCGTTCGTGGTCGGTAAATGATTGGCGCATGACGATTCCTCCGAGGGGAATGGGTGATTTGGTTTTTTCTTCCCAATATGCTCCGAGATCCATTTGTTTCACCAAACCCCTTTGCATGTATGTGAAGCGGTTTTCATGAATGATCACACCGCAATCCACCTCATCTTCCAGCACGGCATTTTCAATCTGGTTGAACACCATAAATTTCTTTTTACGCGCATGGGGGAACGCGAGGCTGAAAAGCAGATGCGCCGTTGTCTGTTCACCGGGAATGGCAATGGTAAGCTGATCAATGTCTTTCAGCAGAATATTATTTTTTGAAATCAGCAGCGGCCCGACTCCTTTTCCCAGTGCGCCACCGGAATCCAGCAGGGAATAATTTTTCTGCAACAGCGGCCACACGCCATAACTGACTTTACTGATGTCGAGCTTACTCTCCATCGCCCAGCGGTTCAGCGTCTGCACGTCTTCCAGCACCACCTCAAATTCAAAATCGCCGGTGTCGATTTTTTTATTCACGAGGGCATCGAAAATAAACGTATCGTTCGGACAGGGGCTAAATCCTAAAGAGAGTTTCATCGGCTTTTTCAAGTTTTTGTATCAGGTGAACCAGGGTGTCGTTCAGATTGGTGATGGCATCTTTCAATTTCCACTGAGTTTTGTCGCGTTCGCCCAGTCTGTTGGAGATCGCTCTGATCTGCAGGAACGGAATTTTTTCCATCAGACAAACATAATGCAGGGCCGCACCTTCCATGCTCTCAACAATCGGAGACCGGTTTCGTTGAAATCCGGCAAAATCATTTGATTTTATTTCATTCACCGTCATGCCGTCTAGTACGACCAGTCCGCTCCAGGTCAGCAGGTGGTGGTAAGGATTTTTTAATTTGCCCTGTTCAAAAGGGAATCGGTCGGGATTGTCCAAACCCATAATGAAAACATCACTGAATCCCGCTTTTTCCATGACACCCAGATCCGCGATCCGTTCAGATCCGATGGTGTATACCGCGCCCATTTCCTCCTGATCCGTTGCGCCCCCGATTCCTGCCTGGATCACCAGATCAGGTCTTTCCAGATGGATCTGATTTTGAAGGGAATAAGTGGTTTGCAGCTGACCAATGCCGCTGATCAACCATTTATGCTTTAAGCTGTTAGAATTCCCGGAATGATTGTTTAGCCAGGCGGTGGTGGCAGTTATTTCAAAATCCGTAGCCGATACCAGAAGAACGCGCATGTGCAAATATCTGTAAACCTGACCAATCGGGACGAACCATTACCTTTGCAAAAATTTTTCGGGAATGGTCTTTTTGACAAGGATTGAACATTTTAATGCAGCTCACAAATTATATAATCCTTCCTGGACAAGAGAGAAGAATGAAGAAGTGTTTGGTGCCTGCGCGAATGAAAACTGGCATGGGCACAATTACGAATTATATGTAACGATCAAAGGAGAAGTGAATTCCGACACGGGGTTTTTAATGGATGTGAAGAAACTGAGTAACATCATTAAGGAGCGGGTGACAGAAAAACTGGATCACAAAAACCTGAATATCGAAGTCGATTTTCTGAAAGACAAAATGTGTTCAACAGAAAATCTGATCATCGGTATCTGGAACCAGCTGGTTGGTTATTTACCGGAAAAAGTGCAGTTGCATTCGATCAAACTGTATGAAACGCCCCGCATTTTTGTGGAATATTTTGGATAAAATCGTATGGAAAGAAAAGTAGCCATTTTCAGAAAAGAACATTTCAATGCAGCGCATCGTTTGTCTGTTGCCGGCTGGACGGATGAACAGAATTTCGCGAAATTCGGCAAGTGCTCGAATCCGCATTATCATGGACACAATTACGATCTGGTGGTGAAAGTGACGGGTGTGCCCGATCCGCTGACCGGCTATGTGATTAATTTGTCGGACCTCTCCTCCATCATTCAAAAAAATATTCTGGCGAGATTTGATCATAAAAATCTGAATCTCGATACCAAAGAATTTGAATCCCTGAACCCGACGGCTGAAAACATCGTACTTGTGATATATGAAATCCTCCGAAAAGAAATTGACGCTTCGCTGGATTTGAAGGTGAGATTGTATGAGACAGAAAGGAATTTTGTGGAATACCCTGCGTAAGAGGTTGACGGTTGGCAGTTGGCAGTTGGCGGTTGGCGGTTGGCGGTTAAGATGGGGAAGTAAAATTCGAATAATTCAGGAAAATAAAAACAGGCTTTAAGCTTTATGCTTCGAGCCCCAAGCACATAAAATGGCCTACAAAAAATCAGAACAATACGACGAAAAGACAACCGCTTCCCTGGTGATTAATTACAAAGACATCCTCAGTCAGCTCGGCGAAGATGCTTCAAGGGAGGGACTGGACAAAACACCCGAACGCGTAGCCAAGGCAATGCAGTTTCTTACCCAGGGCTATCAGATCGATGCCCATGCCATTCTGGATTCGGCAAAATTTCACGAACCGGTGAGCGAGATGATCATTGTGAAGGATATTGAATTGTACAGCCTTTGTGAGCATCACATGCTTCCGTTTTTCGGCAAGGCACATGTAGCCTATATACCCAACGGCTGGATCACGGGGTTAAGCAAGATTGCCCGTGTAGTGGATGTTTTTGCAAGGCGCCTGCAGGTACAGGAAAGACTCACCACGCAGATTTTAAATGCCATTCAGGAAACATTGCAGCCGCTGGGTGCTGCCGTTGTAATCGAAGCTTCCCATCTTTGCATGATGATGCGCGGCGTTCAGAAACAGAACTCAGTAACAACAACCTCAGCGTTTTACGGGGAATTTCATAAAAATGAAACCCGTTCGGAATTCATTAAGCTCATATCTTCCAAGCTGAACTAAGCGGTGGGAAAGATTTTCTTTGTTGAGTCGGTGCTTTGTGGCAAATTTGTTTTTTAACCTCTAAGTCGAATATGAAGCACGCGTATGTTTTTCCGGGGCAGGGTTCGCAGTTCCCGGGGATGGGAAAGACTCATTATGATAAAAGTGCTTTTGCAAAAAAACTTTTTGAGCAGGGCAATGAAATTGCCGGTTTCCGCCTTTCGGATACCATGTTCACCGGTTCGGAAGCAGACCTGAGACAAACCAATGTTACACAGCCTGCTATTTTTCTTCATTCAGTAATTGCGTTTAAAACGGTAGACAATGCACGTCCCGAAATGGTTGCGGGACATTCCCTCGGAGAATTTTCTGCGCTCGTGGCCAACAGCGTATTGAGTTTTGAAGATGGCATGCGGCTGGTGATCGTACGTTCTGCTGCCATGCAGAAGGCATGTATTTCCAATCCCGGAACCATGGCTGCGGTGCTTGCGCTGGATGATGAAAAAGTTGAATCCATTTGTCGCGAGATAGAATCAGAAACCGGCGAAGTGCTGGTACCTGCCAATTATAACTGTCCGGGCCAGATCGTAATCAGCGGTTCACTCAAAGGCATAGAGATCGGTTGCGAAAGACTGAAAGCTGCGGGTGCACGACGTGCGATCGTATTGCCGGTCGGCGGGGCATTTCACTCTCCGCTGATGGAGCCGGCCCGCGAAGAATTAAAAGCGGCCATTGAAAAAACAACTTTCTATCATCCCACCTGTCCCGTTTACCAGAATATTGTCGGAAAGGCGGTTGTTGACAGGGAAGAAATCAAGAAAAATTTAATAGACCAACTCACGGGCGCCGTTCGCTGGACCCAATCCGTTGTTGCCATGATCAAAGACGGTGCAACCCATTTCACTGAGATCGGCCCGGGTAAAGTATTGCAGGGTCTGATTGCAAAAATTGATAAAACAGTCGTGGCGGTTGGCGTTGAATAAACCTTTTTAAGCGTTAGGCGTTAAGCGTAAGAGAGCAATTCAGCCATTCACTACTGATATCAGCACCATATTTTTTATAGAAATCAATCGCAGGTTGATTCCAATCCAGCACCTGCCACATCATGCCACTGACACCGAGACGACGGGCCTCTTCCACCGTGGCATCGAATAATAGTTTTCCTGCGCCTTTTCCCCGAAATGATTCAGTAACTATCAGGTCCTCCAGATAAAGACGTGTGCCTTTCCAGGTTGAATAGCGCATATAATACAGGCTGATGCCAATGATCCCGTTGTTCGAATCTTCCACCGCAACCAGCGCATACCATATCGGATTTTTTCCAAACCCCGCTTCAATAAAATGTTCCAGCGTTACGGTTACTTCATCGGGTGCCTTCTCAAAAACAGCCA
>Ga0206961_1139_pt1:0-5000 | contig 14998 bp, 5 predicted proteins | sample Alteio_BWOrgHeat_30_FD_153238 | JGI IMG/M metagenome (GOLD analysis project Ga0206961, IMG submission 153238) | Enriched cells from forest soil in Barre Woods Harvard Forest LTER site, Petersham, Massachusetts, United States -... | ecosystem: Environmental > Terrestrial > Soil > Temperate...
ACATGATTCATGATCCGCTCACAACTCAGCAGGAAGTGCGGCTGAATGAATTTTTTAACCTGGATGTACAATACGAACTGGAAAACCTGCTTCATGCAGAACCGGAAAAGGCAGAAATTCTGATTCCCTATTTTCAATCGATCGATGAAGAAAACGGAATCGCTTTTGAACATCGTCGTCAGTTGGAAGCCGCCATAAAAAAACTGAATTCAACGGTAAATAATTTTTTTGAAAATGCCGCTGAAGAACTTCAGAAAATATTCCCCTGCTATTTTGAGAAATTCAGAACAGATGGGGTGGAATATGATATTTATGTCGGCCAGTCCATCACACCGCATACCGCATTTTTAAAGAGCCACCTGCTGGAAATGAAACGATGGCAGATTGAGTCCATGATTAAAGTGGTACACCTGGTTAAGGAACTTGAACCGGAAATGGACTTCCCGCTTCAAACCACGCAATTATTATTTGTTCATCCGCAAACCATTGACATCACCTTCCGCAAAGACGAACGAAGATTTGATGTGGAAGGCGCATATAATATTCGCTATCACATTATAAAAAAAAGAATTGACAAAGTTTTGATCCTCGACAGCCAGGAGCGCCTTACTCAGCCCGGAAAAATTGCGCTGATTTATTTTGATGAACGCGATGCGATGGAATATAAAGAATTCATAAAGGAATTCCAGGATAAAAATTTACTGCTGGACGATCTCGAAGAACTGGACCTGGAAGCTTTGCAGGGAGTCGACGGTTTAAAAGCTTTGAGGGTTGGTGTTCAGACAGATGTTGCCGCAAGGAAACCTTTGCTCGTTAGCGAATTCGAAAAATCGATTTAACTTCACGTCTGAATTCTATGTTCCGGCCACCGGAGAAATATATTGCTGCTATGAAAATAGTCTCCAGAAAAAACTTCTTACAATCGGGACTGAGCCTGATTGCGATACCCTCGTTAATGACTTTGCTGAAAGAGCCTTCACTCAAATTGTCTTTTTCAACCCTGGGTTGCCCGGACTGGAGCTTCGATAAAATCATCGACTTTGCAAGAGACAATCATTATACCGGATTGGAAGTAAGGGGAATTCTTCGTGAGATGGATCTTACGAAAGTACCTGAATTCTCAAATCCGGAATCCATTGCCCTTACAATGAAGAAAATGAGCGAACGGGGACTGAAATTTGTTGATCTGGGCTCCTCGTGTGCGCTGCATTTTCCCCTGGGGGCAGAAAGAACAAAAAATCTGGACGAAGGCAAACGTTTTATTGATCTGGCAGTAAAATTAAAATGCCCTTATGTACGGGTTTTCCCGAATCAATTACCAAAAGACCGGGACAGACAGGAATCTATCAACCTGATCATTGATGGTTTAAAAGAACTGGGCGCGTACGCTGCGAATAAATATGTAACCGTATTACTGGAATCGCATGGAGAACTGATTTATAAAAAAGATCTGCTGGCTGTGATGGAAAGTGCCGCCAGTGAGCATGTGGGATTGGTATGGGATATTTGCAATATGTGGATCGCCACCAAAGAATCGCCTGAAGAAGTTTACGCTTTACTGAAGCCCTATATCAGGCATACCCATATTAAAGATTTGAAAATTGAAAATGGCAAAGAAGAATATGTTCTTTTGGGTACGGGAATCGTGCCCATCTTTCAGGCCATCGACATCTTATATAGGAACCGATACCAGGGATTTTACAGCTTCGAATGGGAAAAGCTCTGGCATCCGGAGATCTTAGATCCGGCCATTGCACTGGCGGATTATCCTGTCGCGATGAAGAAACATTTTGAAAGTATGTAAGCAGTTGGCGAAATTCAAAATTTTCTGATTATCATTGAAAATTTCATTCGCACAAATCCACCTTTCTCACCATTCCATATTTGCCACATTAAAAGGTCTCCATAAATTTCGAGCCTACAGGGCAAAAAAAAGCCTCGTCCAGTAAAAGACGAGGCTTCAATAAATATGGCAGCTACCTACTCTCCCGCATTGTGGTGCAGTACCATCGGCCATAAGGGGCTTAACTTCTCTGTTCGGAATGGGAAGAGGTGAACACCCTTGGAAAAACCACCATAAAAAGTTAAGAGTTAAAAGTATGGGAGTATGAGAGGGGAAATACATCCGCTTCGGCTACTCTATATTTTAGCTCAATAAATTGCATATTGGGAGTTGTAATAGGAATATTATTGGTTTTTTTACCATGCATCTAATCCGAAGACGTCAGCATAATAAAAAAAATTAAAGCATACGGGCAATTAGTACTACTCGACTTTACTGTTACCAGTTTTATATCTGTAGCCTATCAACGTCATAGTCTCTGACGACCCTTAAAAGAAAACTCATCTCGTGGTAGGTTTCACGCTTAGATGCTTTCAGCGTTTATCCTGTCCGTACATAGCTACTCGGCACTGCACCTGGCGGCACAACCGATACACCAGCGGTACGTACGACCCGGTCCTCTCGTACTAAGGTCATGTCCACTCAATTTTCTTACGCCCATCACAGATAGGGACCGAACTGTCTTGCGACGTTCTGAACCCAGTTCACGTGCCACTTTAATCGGCGAACAGCCGAACCCTTGGGACCTTCTCCAGCCCCAGGATGTGACGAACCGACATCGAGGTGCCAAACCTCCCCGTCGATATGAGCTCTTGGGGGAGATCAGCCTGTTATCCCCGGAGTACCTTTTATCCTTTGAGCGACGGCCCTTCCATACAGAACCGCCGGATCACTTTAGCCAGCTTTCGCTCCTGCTCGACATGTATGTCTCACAGTCAAGCACCCTTATACTAATGCGCTCTTCGTACGATTACCAACCGTACTGAGGGTACCTTTGCAAGCCTCCGTTACACTTTAGGAGGCGACCACCCCAGTCAAACTACCCACCATGCACTGTTTCCCGCGAGGGATTAGATTCTAAATCAAAGAAGGTTGGTATTTCACCGACTGCTCCACCTCACCTGGCGGCAAGGCTTCGTAGCATCCCAACTATTCTACACATCCGTAATTCAAAATCAATGCAAAGTTGTAGTGAAGGTTCACGGGGTCTTTCCGTCCCGTGACGGGTAACCGGCATCTTCACCGATACTACAATTTCACCGGGCTCGTGGAGGAGACAGTGTTCAACTCATTAGACCATTCGTGCAGGTCGGAACTTACCCGACAAGGAATTTCGCTACCTTAGGACCGTTATAGTTACGGCCGCCGTTTACTGGGGCTTCAGTCAGAAGCTTTGGCTTGCGCCGAACATCCTTCCTTAACCTTCCAGCACCGGGCAGGTATCAGGCTCTATACGTCATCTTACGATTTTGCAGGGCCCTGTGTTTTTGTTAAACAGTTGGTTGAACCATTTTGCTGAGGCCCACCGAAGTGGGCATGCTTTATCCCGAAGTTACAGCATCAATTTGCCGAGTTCCTTCTCCACGGCTCACCCGAGCGCCTTAGAATATTCTTCTCGTCCACCTGTGTCGGTTTGCGGTACTGGCTGCTTTAACCTAACCTTAGAGGTTTTTCTTGGCGGCTATTAGCACTCTCAATCAGGCCGAAGCCCTCATATACTTTCGTATTTCGTCAAGTCTTACGGATTTGCCTGTAAAACCTATAACTACGTACTTAAACGGGGAATTCCGTTTCCCTCGTGAGTGGGTCACTTCCGCGTCGCCCCATCGAAATTAAAGCTGGTACTGGAATATTAACCAGTTTGCCATCATCTACCCCTTTCGGGTTTGACTAAGGACCAGACTAACCCTGATCCGATTAACGTTGATCAGGAAACCTTGGACTTACGGCGATAGAGTTTTTCACTCTATTTATCGTTACTTATACCTACATTTTCGTTTCTGAACGCTCCAGCATGCGTCGCCGCACACCTTCACTGCAGATCAGAATGCTCCCCTACCGATCATCCACGTAGTGGCGATCTTAGAACTTCGGTTCACAGTTTGATGCCCGATTATTTTCCGTGCCTGAACCCTCGACCAGTGAGCTGTTACGCACTCTTTAAATGAGTGGCTGCTTCCAAGCCAACATCCTGGCTGTTATAGGATTCAAACTTCGTTTGATCAACTTAACTGTGTATTAGGGACCTTAGTTGCTAATCTGGGTTATTTCCCTCTCGGCCACGGACCTTAGCGCCCGCAGCCTCACTGCCGCAGATATTTATTAGCATTCGGAGTTTGTCAGGGTTTGGTAGGCGGTGAAGCCCCCTAGCCCAATCAGTAGCTCTACCTCTAATAAACTTCTATATGCGACGCTGTTCCTAAAAACATTTCGGGGAGAACGAGCTATCTCTCAGTTTGATTGGCCTTTCACCCCTATCCACAGGTCATCCCATAGCTTTTCAACGCTAATGAGTTCGGTCCTCCATTCCGTGTTACCGGAACTTCAACCTGCCCATGGATAGATCACAAAGTTTCGCGTCTGCCCCCACTGACTAGTCGCCCTATTTGGACTCGCTTTCGCTACGGCTCCGTTACTAAAGAACTTAACCTTGCCAGTGAGGAGCAACTCGTAGGTTCATTATGCAAAAGGCACGCCGTCATCCGTACATTGCTGTAGGACTCCGACCGCTTGTAGGCGTACGGTTTCAGGTACTATTTCACTCCCCTATTCGGGGTACTTTTCACCTTTCCCTTACGGTACTGGTTCACTATCGGTCTCTGAGGAGTATTTAGCCTTACCGGATGGTGCCGGCAGATTCAGGCAGGATTTCTCCGGTCCCGCCTTACTCAGGATACCGCTCGTCCCTGTCAATTTGTGCTTACGGGGCTATCACCCGCTATGGCTTAGCTTTCCAGAAAATTCAGCTTGATGACAGTTTCTAAATGCGGTCCTACAACCCCAAATCAGCACGCTGATCTGGTTTGGGCTATTTCCTTTTCGCTCGCCACTACTTAGGAAATCACGTTTGTTTTCTTTTCCTCCTGGTACTTAGATGTTTCAGTTCCCAGGGTTGGCTTCCTTTCGGATAATACACCTTCAGTGTACTGGGTTGTCC
>Ga0206961_1139_pt1:7500-14998 | contig 14998 bp, 5 predicted proteins | sample Alteio_BWOrgHeat_30_FD_153238 | JGI IMG/M metagenome (GOLD analysis project Ga0206961, IMG submission 153238) | Enriched cells from forest soil in Barre Woods Harvard Forest LTER site, Petersham, Massachusetts, United States -... | ecosystem: Environmental > Terrestrial > Soil > Temperate...
AAATCGAGATAATATTTTGATACCAGAATGTTTTTAAGAACTGTTTGTTTTATTGGGACGGCAAATGTACAACCTAAAACCTTCCCGTGAAAACTTTTCGCTTAATAATTTATTCACATCCCCTTTTCCTCTTTTCTATTCCCTCATTAAGCATTCTTTCAAAAAGCGGTCGCAAAGATAAGGGCGAACAGGTTCTTACCAAATATATTTTGAAAGAAAACATACAGCATGCAAGTGTGGAAGTATGTAAGTATGGAAGTAAATATTATTACATGCCTTGAAACATGCATGAATAAAGGGTTACAGCGATCTGTTAACGAAATGTGTTAAAAGGAAAAAAACATTTCCACACTTTCACACTTCCACACTACTGTACTTGCCTTCCATATTTCCAAATTTTATTTTCAATGAACACGCGATCATTTCGAAAAAAAAACCCACTTCCACACGTTCATACTTCCACACATACACACGAAATTCTAAACGCCCAATCCATAATGTTCCGGATACCTTACACGTTCCAGAAACAGTCCTTTCGCCGGCACATTAAAATTCACTTTCGAGGCGTCCTTGCCTTCCAGTATCTGAACAAATTGTTCTGCCGATATGTGCCCTCTTCCCACCAACAGCATGGTACCCGTTAGCCCCCTGACCATTCCCCGCAGAAACCGGTTCGCCCGGATCCTGTAATAGCTCTGGCCCGCTTCACGCACCCAGTGACTTTCAAATATGCTGCAACGGAAATGTTTAACCTGGGTATTTCGCTTGGAGAAACTGGTAAAATCGCTGAATTCTTTCAGCTTTTCCGCTGCGGCTGCCAGATGTTCCCAGTCCAGTGGATAAGGATAAAAATAGGCCCGGTCCGCCAAAAAGGGATCTTTCCTGTTATATATATAGTACCGGTATTCCCTGCTTTCCGCATCAAACCGGCAGTGTGCATCTTCCGGAACCAGATAAATACCCTGAATCGAGATATCGCCTGGCAATATCGCATTCAACCGGTAAACGACCTCAACTTCCATCCGGTCTTCAAAATCGAAGTGAAAATAGTTCTGCCGGGCATGCACGCCGGTATCGGTACGGGATGCACCGGTCATCAGCACTTCTTTGCGGAAGAAAACGGCAAACGCTTTTTCGATTTCCTGCTGAACAGACCCTGCATTGGCCTGGATCTGAAATCCGCTGTAAGCTGTTCCCTTATAAGAGAGTTCCAAAAAATAACGGGACATGCCCAAAGATACCGGGGAATTATGAGCGTTTTTCCGCCATTACAAGGAATTTACGCTGGAAGTTCTTGTCTGTCAGCATATCCACCAACTCCGGGAAATGATCCCTGTCCGCCACATGAAGATGCGCCGCATCCATCAGACTGTACTTTGCCTTATCAGAAACAAGTAATCCGGCCAGTAAACGAACCTGGCTCACAGAAAAACATTTCATGGCGAAGGCACCCGTAGCGACGGAGATTTTATCCTGTTCTGAATTGGCTTTCAATATCGCAGAACGCAGTAACTGCGTATCCTCTTCTGTAGCCATCTGGGAACAGAAACCTTCACCCGGTTTTAGCACTGCTTTTTTTTGAAGGGCCTTACTGAATCCGGTCGTGTCGGCGCCCCTGCTTCCCGAAACCGTTCCATTCCTGTTGCTTGTGTCGGAATTTCTGCCTTTCAGCGGAGACTTTTTCACCGTGGCTGAGTCAGGAATAACCGGTTTTTGAACTACCGGTTCATTTGCGCCAGACGTTTTAATGGAAAGATTATCAGCCTTCGTTTCAAAGTATACAAATAATGTAACGGTATCTGCCAGGCCATCTTTGCCAATGTCCAGGAAAACCATTTTACGTGAAATCTTTAAAGATACCTCCCGAAGCTTTTTAACCCCCGGCGAGATTTTTGTCGATCGTTGACCGTTAACTGTTGACCGCGTTACGGAAACACGGGCTATGCTGTCCCTCAGCATATTCGCCCGACTGACTGCTAAAAGACTGTCCCTGGAAGCATTCGCGCGGCTTACGGCAAGAAGACTATCCGACACCCGGTTTTTCTCCGCAATCGCAGCGCCATCGCGGACAGTCCCTGCTTTTCTGACGGCCAGCAAACTGTCCTTCGTTGCTTTTCGGACGGCAATCAGGCTGTCCTTAAATGCGAGTTGCTGCTTTTTAGCCGTCGCCAGACTGTCTTTTACAAAGGCTTTTCTCGCGGTGTTCAAACTGTCTTTCAAAAACGCCATTTGTTTGCGCGCTGCAGTGAGACTGTCCCTGGAAAACGCTTTTCTCGCCGTATTCAGGCTGTCTCTGTAATGGCTCTCCTGCCTTTTGACCTCCAGCAGACTGTCTTTATTCAAAGTTGCCACTGGGAGTTGGGCGCTGGGCGTTGGGCGTTCAGCGTTGGGCGTTGGCAGTAGGGCGCTGGGCGTTGGGCGTTCAGCACTTGCTGTAAGTCCGGGCGCAAGTGGAACTGGGTGTTCGGTGTTGGGTGCCTGTCCCGCCGCAGTCGGGATTGGGTGTTGGGCGTTGGGCGTGGGACGTTGGGCGTGGGGCGTGGGGCGTTGGGCGTATACAGCAGAATCGCGTTGAAACCCATTCCCCAAGTACGTATTATACATAACCGCTGTATCATTTACAACGGCAGCCATCAGCCTGGAAAATCCATCGTCTCTTTTTATTCCCAGTTCGAGCATCCGACTGCTGTCGCTCTCAATCACCGGACGAATGTTTTCCCGGGTCTGCCAGTTGTAGAGTGAATAAGCACTGTCATTCCCTTTCAGCTGAAACCCCTGGTCCCGCTGATGCATAACCACTACGAAAACCTGGTTATTAATACCCTTTCTTAAGAAACGGAAATTGAGTTTGTAAATGCTGTCTTTTAACCGGGGAATCACCAAATGCCCATGACCAGAAGAAGTATATAACTGATCTCCCACCCGGGTTGTAAACGAAAGTTTGCTTTCTGCATCTACTAATATAAGATATCCCGTTTGCTGTGCGCTTGCAGCCACAGAAAAACAGGTGAGAAGCAACCCCATAAAACCGTTCATCCCAAAGAGACCGGGCTTTTGCATTATTTTATATTTCTTGCTGATTCATCAGAAACGACTCCGGCCTGCTTTTTTAAAACCAATTTGAATGAAACGAATCCTGACCTTTTTGTTTTGCATTTCCCAATTTCTCACCCTCCTTGCCCAGGACAGCACCCTCACCTCTAAAGACCCCGCACTCTCTGTTTACCGGGCAGCTTATCCCCATATCAACGACCTGGTTCATACAAAACTCGACGTTCGTTTTGACTATGCAAAGTCATATCTGTACGGAAAAGCCTGGATCACCCTCAAACCTCATTTTTATCCGACCGACTCTCTCACACTCGATGCCAAAGGAATGGATATCAAAGAAATTTCCCTGTTCAAGGGAAACCAGCGCAGTCCCCTGAAATACATCAATGATGGTACCACGCTGCGCATTCACCTGGATAAAACGTACCGATATACAGAAAATTACACCATCTATGTAGATTATACGTCTAAACCCAACGAGCTCAGGGCCCAGGGCAGTGCAGCCATAACGGATGCCAAAGGTTTATATTTTATCAATCCGCTGGGAACAGACAAGAATAAGCCCACCCAGATATGGACCCAGGGAGAAACAGAATCCAATTCGGCCTGGTTCCCGACCATCGATAAGCCCGACCAGAAGTGCACGGAAGAAATTATGATGACAGTGCCTTCGAAATACGTAACGCTGTCCAATGGCAAGCTCGTTTCCCAGACGAAAAACGCCGACGGCACCCGCACAGATTACTGGAAAATGGACCTTCCTCATTCCCCCTATCTTTTCTTCATGGGCGTGGGCGATTACGCCATCATCCACGACAGTTATAAGGGCAAGGACGTAAATTATTATGTAGAGAAAGAATACGCCCCCGTTGCCAGGCGGATATTCGGCCTCACCCCTGAAATGATTGCTTTTTATTCCCGCATCCTGGGAGTCGACTTCCCCTGGGTAAAATATTCTCAGATCACCGGCCGCGATTACGTAAGCGGTGCCATGGAGAATACTACGGCCACCCTCCATACCGATGCGTTGCAGCAGGATGCCCGGCAATTGGCGGATGGAAACAAATATGAAGACTATGTGGCGCATGAACTGTTTCACCAATGGTTTGGCGACCTGGCAACAACCGAAAGCTGGAGCAATCTTACTTTGAATGAATCATTTGCCAACTTCAGCGAAACACTCTGGTTTACATTCAAACACGGTAAAGATGCAGGCGACGCCACCAATTTTCATGACATCGAAAAATACCTCGCGGACCCTTCCAACCCATCCAAGAATCTTGTCCGGTTTTATTATACCGATCGCGAAGACATGTTTGACATGGTTACCTATTCCAAAGGGGGCCGTATACTAAACATGCTGAAGAATTATGTAGGCGACAGCGCTTTTTTCAAATCATTGAATCTTTATCTCACCAATTTTAAATTCAAAAACGCGGAAGCACAAAATCTCCGGATCGCCTTCGAACAGGTAACCGGCCAGGACCTCAACTGGTACTGGAACCAGTGGTATTATGGCAGTGGTCATCCGGTGTTCGACATCAGCTATCAATATGATGATGCGAAGAAAACAGCACGCGTGATTATTAACCAGGTTCAGCATACCGGAAAAATATTTCGTATTCCAATGGCCATCGATGTTTATGAAAACGGTGCAAAAAAAAGATACCCCGTGTGGCTCGGAAAAGAGAGCGACAGTTTTTATTTCTCTTATAATAAAAGACCGGACCTGATCAACGTGGACGGAGATAAAATCATTCTTTGTCAGAAAACAGATAATAAAACGCTGGATAATTTTATTTATCAGTACAAACACGCCGCCTTGTATCTGGACCGTCGCGAGGCCATTGAATATTGCGCCGAACACCAGGACGATCCGGCTGCGCGGGCGCTTTTAAAACAAGCGATGAAAGATCCTTATTTTGAATTGAGAAACCTGACCCTGAATGCACTGCAAATGGATTCTGCCGATATTAAAACAATGGCGGAACCTGTTTTACTGGATCTGTCAACCAATGATCCGGACCGTACGGTGCAGGCCACTGCCATTGGCTTGCTGGGCAATTATAAGAAGGCCGAATATAAAAATCTGTTTGTAAAAAAAGCAACCGATTCCTCATATTCCGTGGCGGGAAATGCGTTGACTGCATTAAGTTTCCTGGACGAAGAACAGGCAACGCAATTGGCCAACGAATTTTCAAAACATCCCGCGAAAGGCGATTTACTCATTGCCATGGCCGGTATATTTATTAAAAACGGAGACGAAACAAAATTCGATTTCATCATCGATGGATACGACAAAATGCCCATCAGTCAGGAGAAATTCGACATGTTTCCACAGTTTGCATCCCTTCTGCTCAAAATGAATAATACTCAGCAATTCGATAATGCTGTGGATGCCCTGGTTCGTTTTCGTGAGTCCATTCCGTCTGGTCAGAAAGCAGAACTCAGCAAACTTCTGAATGATAATTTTTTAAAACCCATTGCAGAAAGAAAGGACGCCGATGGTTTGAAAGATCAGGCGGCATATTTAAAATCCAAGATAAATTAGAAACCTGTTTCGTTCAGCGTTGGGCGTTTATCGTTGGGCGTTCAGCTTAAAAGTTTTTACACTATCATTATTCACACCAACAAACAACTGATCTCCGATCATCAGGGAACTTCTTACTTCTCCCCTTACCTGAATCCCATTTTTATAAGAAGGAAGATTTGAAAAATTGCCCTTGCCATCATTGATTAAAACCACACCGTGATTGGCATCATCCCTTCCCAAACGAATGCGGTTATAGTTGTTGTTACCAAACAGAATCAGATCTTCAAATCCGTCTTTATTCAAATCAGCACTGAGAATAGAAAATACGGGTGCATACTGTGCTTCAATGGGCAGATGTTTTACAGAAAAATCACCACCGGTGTTTTCCAGATAGATGGTTTCAAAAGTATTTGCCTGCAGAGGCTTTATCGCAGACCATTGCTCCGCAGAATATACATCCGCTATCCTGGCATCCGCATATACCGGATAATCATAAAACTTTTTTCGTAACACGGGCGCCTGTTTCAGAATATCGTCCATCGTGGCAAAAGGATATGATATACCATTAATGAAACTGCTCATCACAGGGTCTGCCAATCCGTTCCTGTCAATATCTGAAACATATAAACGAACCGGCTCAGCAACCGATGTCTTTAACTGGGAATTGAATCCTTCATTTCCAATCACGAAATCAATATCACCGTCTTTATCGAAATCGCCGGCGGTAATGGTATTCCACCATCCCGTAAGCGAAGACAGTTGTTTATTGAATTGTGAGTATACCAGTTGGGTTTTCTGATTGATAAAAATCGTGGGGGGCATCCATTCACCCACGACGATCAAGTCTTTCATTCCGTCATGATTAATATCAGCCCAGACAGCATCTGTTACGAGACCAATCTCTTTTAGTAATGGATTCCACTTGTCTGTTTCATCGCTGAATTTTCCCCTGCCATTGTTGATATAGATTGAACTTCCGGTAGAAAAAGGCCAATTGCCAGGCATGACGGAACCTCCAATAAACAGATCCAAATCGCCGTCACCATCGATATCGCATACACGCACACAGCTTTTATTGGAATATTTTTCCGGCAGGGCGTTCACAGCCTTTGTAAAATGGCCGCTGCCATCATTTAGATAAAGACGATCCTGCAACAACGCGGAATTCGCGGTCAGATTTCCATAGCCTCCGCTCACGATATACAGATCCGGGTGATGATCTCCGTTGGCATCAAAGAAAACGGCATCCATGTCTTCCATCGCCGAATCCATCAGGAGAGCGGGTTGCGGGGATTTCAGGAAATGATGACTGGCCGTCTGAATAAAAATCACGCCCGGATTTTCTTTCGAACCACCAATAAAAATATCTTCCAGCCCATCTCCGTTCACATCAGATTTTGCCATGCAGGGACCGTTCTGCGAATAGAAATGTGGCAAAAGCAACTGCCTGTTAAAATCATTGGTAATCGTTTGATGATGCGCATAATCCAACACATCTTTTTCCGAATCAAAAAGACCGGGGACGCTTGAGTTTGTTTTGTAAACATACCTGCCTTTGGCATCCTGCATTTTCAGTTGCAGGGTTTGATTGGATTCTACTCCGGTCACCAACTCCGTCTGATCATTTGGCCATACAATACGCAGGGAATCGAGGCGGTGAATATTAGCCAGGCCGAGATGCAGTATCATGTCCACGCTGGACTGATAGCCGCGCACCGGCAGTTGCTCAAGATAAAATTCCTGCTGACCGGCATATGCATAAATTTTTGACCCGATGCCTGTCAAATTATTTTTATCTCCTTTCAATTCAATACGGAGATATTTATTATTCCCTGTTATTTCATTGTTGTTCCGGTAAACACCTGCCTCCTCATCGATGTTATTGGTTATTAAATCCAGGTCGCCATCATTGTC
>Ga0206961_1140_pt1 | contig 14914 bp, 15 predicted proteins | sample Alteio_BWOrgHeat_30_FD_153238 | JGI IMG/M metagenome (GOLD analysis project Ga0206961, IMG submission 153238) | Enriched cells from forest soil in Barre Woods Harvard Forest LTER site, Petersham, Massachusetts, United States -... | ecosystem: Environmental > Terrestrial > Soil > Temperate forest >...
TGGATTGGCCCAACCCTCCGATTGGCAACTGAAACACTGCAAATCAGTTTTCTGAAACTTTTGACAACCTGGCTCCGTACCAACTACTGCAGCAGCCTGTGCATCAGTTTGCCTGGGCTTTCGTTGCAACTTCAGATCCACAGACCGGAGGCCTGGCGATGTTCCAAGATCAACTCAGACAGGTGCTGCGTAGGCTCAGACGTGCCCCGGTGTTTGCTGCCATTACTCTGATCACGCTAGCCGTCGGCGTAGGCGCGAACACAGTGGTCTTCAGCGTCCTCGAAGGTGTCCTCTTGAAACCTTTGCCGTATCCGCAAGCGGAACAGTTGATCGGCGTCTGGCACACCGCCCCGGGGATTGGCGTCAAGGACCTGAACATGTCCCCATCCATTTATTTTATTGATCGGGAGCAAAGCACTACGTTTCAAGACATCGGCGCATATACGGGCGACTCGCTAAGTGTGACCGGTGCGGGCGAACCGGAACAGGTACGGGGGCTCGATGTCACTGACGGTACGCTGCCGCTCATGGGTGTATCGCCAGTTATAGGGAGGCTGTTCTCCCGCCAGGATGATTCACCAGGAACACCCGAAACCGTGTTGCTCTCGTATGGATACTGGCGTCAGAAATTCGGTGGCGCTTCTTCGGTGATCGGACGCCTGATCACGGTGGATGGGAAACCTCGAGAAATTATCGGCGTCTTGCCCCAGGGATTTCGTTTTCTCGATGAGCAGGATCCCGCCATCATCGTTCCCTTCAAGTGGGACCGCAGCAAGACCAAGCTGGGGAATTTCAGTTATCGCGCCCTGGCCCGACTCAAGCCTGGAGTCACGATGGCGCAAGCCAGTGCCGACATGGCGCGGTTAATTCCCATTGCCATGCGAAGTTTCCCAGCGCCGGAGGGGTTTCCGGTAAAGGTGTTTGAGCAAGCGAAAATTGCACCCAATCTCCGGCCGTTAAAGCAGGATGTGGTGGGTGATGTAGGCAAAGTTCTGTGGGTCCTAATGGGCTCAATCGTACTGGTGCTGTTGGTGGCCTGCGCGAACGTCGCGAACCTGCTGCTGGTGCGGGTCGAAGGACGCCGGCAGGAATTGGCCATTCGCGCCGCTTTGGGAGCGGGATGGAGGCGAATTGCTTCCGACCTGCTCTTCGAGAGCGTTGTTCTCGGATTACTCGGGAGCTTATTTGGGTTGACACTGGCATGGGGGTCGTTGCGGGTGCTGGTGGCGATGGCGCCTACCGGCCTCCCCCGCGTCCAGGAAATCGGCATTGATATTCCGGTATTGCTTTTCACCTTCGGAATCGCGCTTTTTGCCAGCCTTCTTTTTGGTTCCGTCCCCATTTTCAAGTATGCCGGTGCGCGTTTGAACGCTGGTCTGCGCGAGGGAGGGCGCGGGTCAAGCCAAAGCCGCGAACAACACCGCGCGCGCGGCGTTTTGGTGGTGGTGCAGGTCGCACTGGCGCTCGTCTTACTGATCTGTTCTGGGTTGATGATTCGTACGTTCCGCGCTTTGATGCATGTGCCTCCTGGATTCACGGCACCGTACGCAGTACAGACCTTCCGTTTGTCTATCCCGGAAACGGAGATCCCTGATTCCGAGGGTGAACGCGTCGTCCGTATGTATCAGGATGTTTTGAACAGGCTTGCAGCGGTTCCCGGAGTGTCCTCCGTCAGTTTTGCGGCGGCAATCCCCATGGACGGATATAACTCCTTCGACCCCGTAATGTCGCAGGACCGCACTTACGCCGAAGGTGAGCTTCCACCTCTGCGCCGTTTCAAGTACGTTTCTCCCGGGTTTCTAGCAACGTTGGGCACTCCACTGGTGGCTGGCCGTGATATCACGTGGTCGGACACATATCAAAAACTCCCGGTCGCGATCGTCTCCGAGAATTTCGCCCGAGAGTATTGGCATGACGCGAACAGCGCGGTGGGAAAGCGGATCCGCGCCGGCAACACCGACGAATGGCGGGAAATCGTCGGCGTTGTGGGGGATGTACACGACGACGGTGTGAACCAGGCAGCGCCAACCTCGGTTTATTGGCCGGTCATGATGGATCAGTTCGAGGCGCAAAAAAATTTGGTGCGACGCGATATAGCTTTTGCGATCCGCAGCTCCCGGGCCGGCTCGGAAACCTTCATGAAAGAAGTCCGGCAGACAGTGTGGTCGGCTGACCCGAGTCTGCCGGTGGCGGACGTGCACACCCTGGGCTACTTCTACACGCAGTCCATGGCGCGGACTTCGTTCACCCTGATAATGCTCGCCGTTGCCGGAGGCATGGCCTTGCTGCTTGGGATGGTGGGAATTTACGGCGTCATCGCTTATTCGGTATCGCAGCGCACTCGCGAGATTGGTATTCGCATGGCGCTCGGCGCGCAACGACGAACCCTCACCGCAATGTTTGTACGTCAAGGACTCTGGCTGACCGGCATCGGCATCGTGTCTGGCTTAGTCGGCGCTTTCGCCACCATGCGTTTGATGTCGTCGCTGCTGTTCAACGTCAGTCCCGTGGATCCAGTCAGCTATGCCACCATGACTGTCGCCGTTATCGCTACAGCGTACCTGGCTTGTTATCTGCCCTCACGCCGCGCCGCAACAGTGGATCCGCTCGCTGCCCTGCGGGCAGATTAAACCTAGAACTAGGGCAAAGTAAAAGAGCTAAGGGGCTGCCGGAACGACCGACCAATGCGTGTTCCGAAACTGCCAGCGGCCGTTTCGATGTTCGGCTGTGCCGGTAAAAAAGCCGCTTTCTTCTATGCGCTTACCTGCGGTGTCCACGCGGAGCTCGTGGTAAGTAGCGGCAACGACGGCAAAATCCGGAGTGAGCGGATCCACTCGCAAGTCATCGCCCCATTGCAACTCGATTCGCTTGATTGTGCGCACCAGATCCTGAATTCCTGCGGTTGCCGCAGCTCCGTTCGGAAACACCATGCGGCCCTCAGACGCTAAGAAAAACGAGGGGGATTCTGACAAATACTTGCGCCATGCCGCTGGGCCCTCCTGTGTGATATCACGAGCAACGGTTTCAGTGAAAACTCGAACATCTTTTTCGACCGCAGCTGCTGTCGCTGGCGTGAGAGACTGCGATCCGCTGGAAGCAGCGTTAAGTCTGCCGTACCCGATGGATATCACGGTTGCGAAAACGAGAATTAGCGGACAAGTGCGCATGACCGCTCCTTTCACGATGGAGAGTCGGAGTCGAAACATCCCTACTGGGGATGTGCTCGCGTAATAGGGATGCTTCGCTCTGGATGACTGCATTCTACGCTTATGCCGTTTTCTGCTGACTTAATTGCGCAAGAATCTCGCGTTCCGCTTTGATCCAGTCTTCGGTCTCGTGACCAGCGATGCATCCCTGCTCCACATACAGCTCGTAAGCACGCTGCCGGATTTGCGCCTGCAAATCAATTTGGAGTCGGACTGGGCGCGGAAACATTCTTGCTGACCTCAGGCGAGGTAGCGGATGGCATGGTGATGACTTGTTTGCTGTCGGATTTAGGGGTGCGTGGGGTCTTTGCTTTTGCCATGATGTTGCTCCTTGAAAATAAGTTCATGAATGAACTGGATTTATGAATCTATCCAAATACACACCTGCTCAAACTGAAAGAATGGCAGAGATGATGTATTGAGGTATGAATAGATGATAAAGGAATTTGAGCAAGGAGGTAATGTCCGGGTGAGAATTAATCTGTTTGCAACAAATCACGTGGGAACACCTGCCCCCAGCTGTCCGGCGGAGCAAGGCTCTGCAGATCGGAACTTCAATGGAAATCGTGCGATGAGGTCCGCGCGTTCGTAATCGAGAGAGGCGCCACATGCTGCGCCTTCACCGAAATCACATTGTCCTGGTTTTGCAATATTTCTTCCACCATCAGAAACTTAACCGATCCCAGCAGGAGTCGATTTTTCTGAAAACAAGTCCGGTGTGACGATTGCATTGGCTACCCCGGTTTCGTCATCCGACCTGCACAGGAACCGACCTTTCCCGCCATCCAACCGCATTTCCCCAGCCAGCACCTGTACGGGCTCCTGCCTTGAGGTCGTGCTGCACCAGGCGTTGCACACACAGGCCCAACCACTAAAGCAAAACGTTATCCAGATCTTCCTCAATCGCGCCTCGAATACGGGTTTATTCGAACGAGCCCAAGAATCAGCTTTTGACCTCACTTTTATGCTACATCTGAACGCTTTCATCGGCGCTTTTGTTAATTCGCGGCAGAAGAGAGCCCTTCGATTTGAAAGAACACAATTTTATTAAGATGCGTTCAACTGCATTGCCGCATCTGTGGTGTCCATAACCGGGAGGAACCCGCGCGACATAAGGGGAACAGACAGACTTAAGAGACCCGGATCGCATACACCAGGAAGCCTCATGATTACTGGGAGATTTAACCAAATGTAGGATTTGGTAGCGCTACCGGGAATCGAACCCGGGTTTGAAGATTGAGAATCTTCCGTCCTAACCCCTAGACGATAGCGCCATGTCAATGGTAATAGAACTACTTAGTGAGTTTCTTTCGACCGCCAATTCTTCCGATTTGCACCTGTTTTGCACTTGACAGCCCAGCCAGCTCGACCCGATTCATGGCACTCGTCAGGTCCGCGCCCGACGCGATTGCGTATCGGTCGAAGACGGAACGCGTACGGTGTCCGCTGATTCGCATGGCGACAGTTTCGGGAACCCCAGCGTTCACCAGATTGCGAACGGCTGACCGACGCAGGTCGTGGACGATGAGACCCTTGTACTTCGGGTCGTAGGGCTGGCCCTTGATTTTGATGATAAAGCCAAGGCCGCAGGCGGCGCAAGCTTGCTGCCATTCCTTCCGCAGATTGGTCGCGTCGAACACACGCCCCACTTTCGGCTCGACTTGATTCAGCATATTGACCAGCACCGACGGTAGCGGGACGATGCGCGGCTCCGCGTTCTTCGTTTGTTCTTCCTCAAGCCGGATGGTGCGGTCAGTCAGGTTAACCTGCGGCCACTCGATTTGTTGTGCTTCGCCTAGCCGGACTCCACACCAGTACAGAAACAGAACCAGCGGTCGCAGGTGTGTAGGCAGAAGCGCGACAAGCTCCTCGAACTTCTGTCGCTCAAGAAAGCCTTTGCGTGCGCCGGGTTCCTTCAGGTCGGCTTCCGTTCGGCACGAGCGCAGGCCCGCAGGCGATTGCGCCCGTCCAGCACTTTGTCATCGAGCAGTACGACCGGGTTCTGAAGACCGTTGTCCCTGATGTCCTGAACCAGTGAGGTGAACTCGGCCCCGTGGAGAATCGGGAATAGGTTCGCAGCCTCGTGCCACTGGTTCGGCTGGCAGTATCTCTTCCAATCCATGCCCTAAGCCTACAGGCGGGGCAGTGGATGCGGCGAGGAACGAAAGTAACAGCGTGATACGCTCGGGAGCGAAAATAGAAAAGGCCAGAGTTTGTCCGTCTCTGGCCCCTCCAACGTTTTGCGATTACGTTGTTACTTCTCCGCAAGGGCTTTACGTGTGACGAGTATCATGCACAAGGTTTTGCGTCCATTGAGAGGACGTTACTGCACACCAACGTTTAGCGTCTGCTGGCGACCGACGAAATACTCAACACGCGGCGACGATTGCTAGGAGGTTCAGGCTAGCCGGACGAGGACTCGCCAAGCTTCCCAAACAGTCGGAGGTGCACCACCGAGAAGTAACCCAAGCCTGAACGTCGCCAAGCTATTTACTACTACTGAGTCCTTCGGGCTACTTGCACTCGCTAGCAACAGGACCCATCAAAAGTGCTTTCATCAAGCGCCTCCAGACAGGTAATTCCTGTTCACGATTATTTTCCGGCATTCCATAGAGAAAATCAAGCCGACAGTCGAGCACCGGACAGCGCGAGGGCACGAAGGAACTATCTGCTGGGGGGCTCGCGAGCGGTACGCAACTACCGAGCAGGCGCGGACTTCTCTGAAATCACGCTAAACTTCCGCACCGATTGGCCTTCCACGGTCATCAGCACAGTACATCCACTCCTGAATCCCTCACCACGGACGACCACTACAACCCTCCATTCGCCGTCAGGTAGATGGCAGGACACAACCGCGTCCTCGAAGCCGGACCCTGTAGGAAGCTGAATAGTTGGTGCATTTGGTGCCGCACAGCCACGTGAATCACACAGGGCCAGCGCTAGGTGCAGTGTCTCCCCCGCGTTTATGTATGTATCGAACTCTCGCCCTACCCATAGCCCGCGATGAATTTCTAATGGTGGTGGGAGAGGTTCCACCAACTGCTGGTATGTAAGGTGCGCTATCACGTTTTCCGCGTTACCGCTCGAAGTAAGGGCGTCATTTCTGACAGGCAATAAGAACGCGGTCGCGTTTCCGTACTCTGGGAACAATCTCTTTTCCAAAGACATGAACTCCAATGCCGGACCTCGGTGTATTGGCGGTATTGGCCGCACCGTGGGTGACTGAGACCGCCACGCGCCCTTTGGTGCCGCGAAATCGCGGGGCACCGCAGCTACGCGGCTTTGAGATTTAAGACCGGGAGAGAAAGCTCTGTTGGGTCCGGGGGAGCGGCTGATTTCTCGTGAAGCTGCTATCGCTGACCAACAAACAACTCCGCAGGTGGATATGACCGCTGACTCGACAGGGTGCTGCAGCACCAAATAGAGCCCTTTCGCAGCCCGTTCCGGTACATGATGCTCTGCAGCGTAGGCCTTGAGATTCGAGAGCACTGCATCGTCCACAAAGAGCCTCAGCAAGTATGTCACCGCGCTGACCGCGAGGGTCCACACCCATACCAAGGGACGGAAGGTGAGAGCAAAGAATTTGCGCATGCAGAGGCCAGTTTAAAGCAAAGCTGCCCAGTCGGACTTCCGCTTTCTACTAGGGCAGCCGCCGGGACGGAAGATTAGTGCGTAGTCGTCCTGACGCTGGAGATTTGCACCAACATTTGCACCGTTTAGTTGCGTCAGGGTCTAACGGAACCTAACGAATACAACATATTTTCAGTAATTTACGCGGGACAGGCGGGACCAATTGCCATTGAGAATCTTCCGTCCTAACCCCTAGACGATAGCGCCGCCGGGTGAGTGATGATTATAACAAAGCGTTTGCGGCTGAAACCGCTACGCTCCGCAATGGCGCTGGCGTGAACGCAGACGCTAACCGACCTGCTTGAGACTAGTCCAACCAAGCAGAACAACACATTACGAGGCACCTCATAATGTCAGGAAGCCATTTTCCTACGGGGCGTAACCAATTCTTCTTCGGCACCATGTTATTGCTGTGTATTACATGGCCTGTGCTTGCCCGAGCGGAAGATATGACGCCAGGCAACTCTCTCCTGTCTGCGGAGGCGCGTGCGGCGGCGAAGGTTGTCCGTTCGTATTATGAGGCCCGGGATCACTTCAATCTGAGCAAAGGTATGCAACTGGAAGCACCTGACATCGTCCTGATTGACGAGGATGGTGAGCGGCATCCTGGGAACCCTGCGTTGCTTAAAGATTTCATGGCATATGAAAAGGCCACGCACGGGCACTGGCATTGCCGCGTGCTGGACTTCAAGGATGGTTGGCTGGAGGCCGAGATCACGGAAGAAAACGATTATTACAAGTATCTGGGAATCGGAAACCGGACAGAGCATGAGCGTTACCGTGTCGCCGATGGAAAGATTCACGAGCGCTGGTCCATCAGCAGCAAATATTCAGGAAGAGATCAGGACTCTGCCTACCATGAGTTCAAGAATTGGCTTCAGCAGGTCCCCGAGCGCCAAACCGGAGTCATGCGCGATGGGCACTTGGTGTTCGACGGCGAAAGTGCCAAGCGGATGCTGCCGTTGTTGCAGGAATTTTCACGACTCAAAGCTGGGACTCAACCAACCGATAAATAGGCTCGATTTTCCAAAGGCATCTTTTAGAGTTTTCGCATGCCTTGAGGCCCTTGTATGAATTATGCTTTCGCCCCAAGGATTATGACTACTACAAAACCCGATTACGGCGTTGATGCGCCCGGGGTCATTGCTGCCCTTGCGGCGGGCTGGATCGGAATGTTGCTGGTGGGATGGTACCAACCCAGCGTCACCATCGGCCCGGTTACGGTTCTCTTCGGTGGATTGGGCTGGGGTGCTGGAATCTGCATGGCTGGCGAGGCCGTGTTGATGGTCATCTATTCCAAGTGGGGCAAGTTTCGCCATCGCGACCGCATGCTGGAGATGGTGAATTGGAATGGCGCCGAAAGTGTGCTCGACGTGGGAACCGGACGCGGTCTGATGATGATTGGAGCGGCCAAGCACCTTTCCACGGGGAAGTCCGTCGGCATTGACATCTGGAGCAAGAAAGATTTGTCCGGAAATTCGATGGATGGGACGCTGCTTAACGCCAGCATCGAAGGCGTACGCGACCGGGTGGAAGTACAAGACGGAGACGCGACCGCCCTTGATTTTCCCGACGGTAGCTTCGACTTCGTGTTTTCCAATCTGTGCATTCACAATATTCCCGGCAAGGAAGCCCGCGACCGAGCGTGCCGAGAGATTGTGCGCGTACTGAAGCCGAGGGGAAAAGCGGTCATTTCCGATTTCATCCACACCGGCGACTATGTGAAGGCGTTCCAATCGGCGGGAGCCGAGGCCACTCGTACCGGAATGGATTTCCTGTTTACGTTTCCACCCCTGCGGATTGTCGAAGTGCGAAAACCAGCTAGCGTTTAACGGTTGGATCCAGCACAACATTGTCAATTAGGCGGGTGCTTCCCACGTACGCCGCTACGGCCGCCAGGGATGGGCCGTTGAGCCTTTCCACGGGGTTTAGCGTGTCCGGGTCCACGATCTCCAAGTAGTCCAGGCACACGGCGGGTTCGAGTGAAAAGACTTTCTTTCCCGCTGCGATCAGCGCGGCTGCGTCGCGCTCGCCTTGATCAAACTGACTGCTGATCTGCTTCAAAAACGCGTGCAGCACCAGCGCCGACTTTCGGTCCTGCGGACTGAGGTAAGCGTTGCGCGAGCTCATCGCTAGGCCGTCCGGTTCGCGCACGATGGGGCAGATCACGATCTCGACTGGAATGTTCAAGTCGCACACCATGCGGCGGATGATGGCTATCTGGGCCGCGTCTTTTTGTCCGAAAAAAGCACAATCGGGCTGCACGATGTGAAACAGTTTGGCCACAACCGTAGTCACACCCCGGAAATGTCCGGGCCGCGATTTGCCACACAACTTGTCGCTCAAACCTTCGACGGTGACGTAGGTGACGGCTCCCGCAGGATACATTTCTTCCGGCGAGGGTGAGAAGAGAATATCCACGCCTTCCTTCTCCAACAGTTCAACATCACGCTGGTAAGTCCGGGGGTACTTGCCCAGGTCCTCATTCGGCCCGAATTGCAGAGGATTCACGAATATGGAAACAGCGACGACATCGCATCTAGCTTTCGCAGTCCGCACCAATGACAGATGGCCTTCATGCAGCGCGCCCATCGTAGGCACCAAGCCCAGGCTTTTGCCGTGCTTGCGAACATCGAGCGCATCAGCGCGCGTTTCACCGATGGTGGTGCAAGTCTTCACGTCGACGGGACCCAGTTGATCAGTACGTGCAAGCTTTCCAGCGTTCCCGCGACCAGGGCCCGGTTCCTTCGCAACCGTGTTTTGTCCTCTTCTGAGGCGGAGGCTCCAACTTCCTGGATTGCGACCACGCGTCCATAAGGCCAGGCCGAAGCTGGCAGCTTGGCGAGCGCGTCGGACAATTTGTCTGAAGGCACCGTCTGCTGCTCGTTGTTGGCAGCATCGAGGAGGGCCACGCCGTCCACCCGGATGATCAAGTAAGGGTTGCGCCAGGCCTTCATGTCACGCATGCTAGCGTACTTCTGGGAATCGGCCGCCGGGATCCGTTGAATTTTGGCCTCAGGGGTCGAGGTCGCTGACTCTATAGCCAAAGGTGGTTTCGAGCAAGCGACACCGGCAATCAGGCCTACGGCCAAAGTACTCGCAAGGAAGAATTGCATGCCAGATTATCGCCGCATCCCCCGTTTGCGTTCCAGTACACTGTCCAGCGCCTGTTGCGTTTCGCGAGGCAGATGATACGACTCACCATCCGACGGATACTGATGTGAGAACACATCCGCGCGGAAAGCCTGCACAGCATCGGTGATGAGCGCAGCCGCGTCTCCATAGCGACGGACGAACTTGGCTCCTGGAGCGAAGGTCAGATTCAGGATGTCGTGGAAAACGAGCACCTGGCCATCACAGTCAGGTCCAGCTCCTATGCCGATCGTGGGAGTTGTAACCTCCGCGGTAATCATCGCCGCGACCTCTCGTGGAATACCTTCGAGAACTAGGAAGGCAACACCCGCGCGATCGAGTGCAACAGCGTCGCGCATCAGTTGCTCAACCGCAGTCAGAGACTTGCCCTGCACCTTATAGCCGCCCATAACGTTCACAGATTGAGGCGTCAGCCCAATGTGACCGGCCACAGGAATTTCTGCGTCAATCACCCGGCGAATCAGGTCGGCACGTTTCTCGCCTCCCTCGATCTTGACCACCTCGGCGCTGGCCTCTTTGACGAAACGAGCTGCGTTGCGCACAGCATCGTCCGCCCCAAGATGATAAGAACCGTAGGGCATGTCAGCCACCAGCAGCGCATGCTTCATGCCGCGTCTTGCAGCGCGAGTGTGGTGGAGCATTTCGTCCATGGTGACCGAAAGCGTGTCCGGATAACCCAGCATGGTCATGGCTAGCGAATCGCCGACCAGCACAATGTCAATGGAAGCCTCGTCCACCAGACGCGCACTGGCATAGTCGTAGGCAGTCAGGCAGGTAATCGGTTGATGATTAAGCTTATTGTTGCGAAGAGATGCGACAGTGATCTTCTTGCGAGGTTCGCCAATCGGGGCCAAACTCACGACGTCCTCCAGTGCCCCTCCGCCTTGGCGGATAGAGCCCGTACCACATCTTGGATGCTACAAAATATTGTACCCGAGGGGTGCACAGACTCCAAGTTCTACGCAGAAGTGTCTTGAAATCAGATAGATAAGGACTGACGCTTTCTGTTTGCCAGCTAACGATCAATGACCGACGACCAACAACGATGATTCCCCTAAGCGCTGGCCGCTTCTTGATTTCCCAACGGCAGGAAGTATTGCGTCCCCTTGATCGGGGCCGAGACCTTTCTTAGCAGTGCCTGCAAATCTTCGTTGCGTTCGACGAAGTCAATCTCCGAGGTATTCACAATCAGCAGGTCGGACGAGGTGTAGTGAAAAAAGAAGTGTTCGTAGGCCTTGATTACTTCCTCAAGATATTCTTCGTTGATCGCTTTCTCCCCGGGTGCATTCTTTTTCTTGATGCGCTTTTTCAACACGTCAGGCGTGGCCTGCAGATAGATGACCAGGTCGGGCGTCGGGATCTGCTCGCGAAAATGGTTGTAATAGCGGTTGTAAGTCTCGAGTTCCTGATCGTTCAAATTGAGGCAGGCGAAGAGCTTGTCTTTCTCGAAAATGAAGTCGGTGACCACAGTCTTTTGCGACCGCGGGCCCACGTCGAGCGCCCGCAATTGTTCGAAGCGGCGGATGAGAAATGCGAGCTGCGCCTGGAAGCCGGCACCGCGCTCGCCTTCATAAAAGGCACCCAGAAAGGGGTTGTCTTCACTTTCCGACACGCGCTGGGCATTCAGCCTCTGCGCCAAAACCCGCGCCAGAGTGCTCTTTCCGACGCGAATCGGACCTTCCACTGCAATGTATCGGGGCAGCTCGAAAAGATTGGCCATGGGATCGGGAGATTATGCTTCGCATGGCAGGATATCCCGCTAGAGCTTTGTGCGCAATTGAGGAAAAGGTTAACAGGCATCTTCGATTTTCTCTTCCTCTTGACCCAAGAGAGTGGGGAAATTGGCAATCGGCAATTACAATCCTTCCATGCTCGGCGTTGCCCTTGCTACTAGCGTTGTTGTTGGGGCCGGTTGTGCCGGCTACCAGTCCATGGCTCCGACGGCGCGGTGGTATGGGCCTACGTTTATGGGGCTCAAACCAGGTTCCAAGCAACTGGCTCTGACCTACGATGATGGACCGAACGATCCCCACACGTTGCGCTTATTGGAAGTCCTCGCCAGGAACAATGTGCGTGCAACGTTTTTCGTGATCGGACGTTTTGTGAAACAGCGGCCGGACATCGTTCGGGAGTTGGTTAAAGCCGGGCACACGGTCGGAAACCACACCTTTTCGCACCCCAACCTAATTTTTGCTTCCGCTCCGCGAGCCAGAACTGAGCTACGGGACTGCGAACTTGCCTTGACTGAGGCTGTAGGCGAGCATTCCCGGCTGTTTCGTCCTCCGTTTGGAGGTAGGAGGCCAACATCTCTCAGAATCGCGAGAGAACTCGGATTGCAGCCCGTGATGTGGAATGTCACCGGCTGGGACTGGAACGAACGGTCCGCTGATTACGTTGAGGCCAAGGTCAAGAAGCAGATTCGGGGTGGCGAGGTGATCTTGTTACACGATGGAGGCCACAAGGCCCTCGGTGCCGACCGGTCGCAAACTGTGATCGCAACTGATCGTATCATCAGCAGCTACAAATCCCAAGGATACGAGTTCGTAACCATCCCCGAGATGATGGGACAACAAGCCGTCAGCTCTCAGCAGTCAGCAGTCAGCTAAACCTGACTACACACGCATAGATGCAAATGCCTGCTTGGCTGCTTCAACCGTTCGCTGAATGTCTTCTTCGGTGTGGGTGGTGCCTAGAAATGCGGCTTCAAACTGCGATGGCGGCAGGTAGATGCCGTTGTCCAGCATGGCGCGAAAGAATCGGCCGAACGCTTCTGTGTCGCACTGCTCAGCGGAGTCCCAATCAGTGACTGGGCCCGGAGTGAAAAACCAGGTAAGCATCGAGCCCACACGATTGCAACAGAGCGGCACACCCGCATCCTTCGCCACTGCGGATACGCTATCCGCCAGTTGGCCGCTTAGCATCTCCAATTTCGGATAAACTTCCTGTTTGTTGTCCCGCAAATGGCGCAGCGTGGTCAGACCGGCTGCCATGGCCAGTGGGTTCCCGGATAGTGTCCCGGCCTGATACACGGGGCCAAGCGGCGCGACCAGGTCCATGATTTCCGCGGGCCCTCCGTATCCGCCAACCGGTAGTCCGCCGCCGATGATTTTTCCCATGGTGGTCAGATCGGGCGTGATTCCATACAGTTCCTGCGCGCCGCCAAACGCCAAACGAAAGCCGGTCATGACTTCGTCAAAAATCAGCACACTGTTTTCACGCTGCGTAATCAGGCGTAATGCCGCGAGATATCCCCCGGAAGCCGGAACGCAACCCATGTTTCCCACCACCGGCTCGACTATCACGCAGGCGATCTGATGTTTAAATTTCTTGAACGCGTGTTCTAAAGCATCAACATTGTTGAAGGGCAGAGCCAGCGTAAATTGGCTCACTTCCTCCAAAACCCCGGCTGAGCCTGGAATCCCCAATGTGGCCACGCCCGATCCAGCTTTGACCAGCAGAGCGTCAGCGTGTCCGTGATAGCAGCCCTCAAACTTCACGATGTACTTGCGCTTGGTGTAAGCACGTGCCAGCCGGATGGCGGACATGGTTGCCTCAGTCCCCGAACTGACAAAGCGCACCTTGCGCATGTGAGGAAATGCAGACAGCACGATTTCCGCCAGGTCGGCTTCGCTTGAAGTCGAAGCACCGAAGCTGGTGCCGTTGCAGGCCGCATCCATGATCGCTTCGATCACCTTGGAGGGAGCGTGGCCGAGTATGAGCGGCCCCCATGACCCGACATAGTCGATGAATTCGTTGCCATCGGCGTCGAAGATATGGGATCCCGCTCCCTTAACGATGAAGGGCGCATCACCGCCTACGGCGCGGAAAGCGCGCACCGGCGAGTTCACTCCGCCAGGAATCATCTGCTCGGCGCGCTGTTGCAGCTGACGCGAAATTTCCGTCTTGCGAGCCATTCGTCTCCCTTAAGAAGAAACTGGTCAATATGGTAACAGCGGTGCCCTCTCGGAAGGACGACCGGAATTTACCGGATATTTACACTCCCGAAACAGTTCTGAAACACGTCCCCGCTACTCTAACTCCAGTACACGCCCTTCTAACCGGGAGGGTTTCAAAGGACAGTCTCGGGGGGCTCCGGGCTGTCCTAATTTTTGCTCTCGATCTTTTTTCTGCGCCCGTATCCGCCCGCTCCGATACCGTTCGCTGATCGTCTGCCCGACTTCTCCCAGTACTAGCTATAATCCGACTTAGCTAAATGCCTAGTGCCGAATGCCTAAGGGCTGATTGCTTTTGTCATGCGCTTCGAACTTTTTATCGCTTCCCGCTACCTCCGCGCTAAGAGACGCCAAGCAGTGATTGGCGTCATCACCGGGATTTCTATTGCCGGAGTTGCCGCTGGAGTTGCGTCCCTCATCGTCGCCCTTGCCATCAACAACGGATTTCGGCAGGACCTGCAGGACCGCCTGCTCGGTTCAAGTTCACACATCAACCTGCTACGAGTGCAAAGCGACGGCATCAAAGACTGGCGGCCTCTTATGGATCGTCTGGTGAAAGAACCTCATGTTGTGGCGACCGCGCCCGCGATTTATGAGCAGGTGCTGATTTCGCGTGGGCCGCGTGCACGCGGCGCCGTGCTCAAGGGAATGCTTCCGGCTTATGAGAGAAAGGTCAGTGATCTACTCAAAACGGTCACCAGCGGATCGGCGGATGCGCTAGAGGAAGTTTCACAAGCCGCGAGCGGGGGCCCCTTCAACTCACGCTCAGGGCAGGTTCGCGTCACGCAAACTGAATCTCCCACGGACCTTCAAGGTGTGGAAAACCGGGTTGCGGCCATGCCCCCGATTGTTCTGGGCAAAGACATGGCGGAGGAGTTGGGCGCGAACGTGGGATCAGTGGTGCTGGTGACAAGTCCGCAGGGCGAACTCACTCCGTTTGGCATGGTGCCTAAGTACAACCGATTTCGCGTG
>Ga0206961_1141_pt1 | contig 14836 bp, 15 predicted proteins | sample Alteio_BWOrgHeat_30_FD_153238 | JGI IMG/M metagenome (GOLD analysis project Ga0206961, IMG submission 153238) | Enriched cells from forest soil in Barre Woods Harvard Forest LTER site, Petersham, Massachusetts, United States -... | ecosystem: Environmental > Terrestrial > Soil > Temperate forest >...
CGGATTTTTCGCCGTTTCTCGATCACGCGGGAATTCCCTCGGTCGACGTGAGCTTTGCGGGCGATTACGGCGTTTATCATTCGCTTTACGATGATTTTTTCTGGATGCGCCATTTTGGCGATCCGGATTTCACGTATCAGGCGGCGCTGGCCCGCGTGCTCGGCGTGATGGCGCTGCGATTGGACGAAGCGGATGTGGTGCCCTACAATTACGCCGCATACGCGTCGGAAATTGCGCACGCACAAGACGATCTTACGTCGCATGCGGCCGCACAGGCGGGAGCTCAGGCGATTTTGAAGCGCGTGACGGATGCCTCCATCGCGTTTTCGGAGGCGGCGACGCACGCGCAAGAATCGCTTGCGGGATTCTCAGGCGATACCACAAAAGAATCAGTGATCAATCACAGCCTGGCCGGAGTCGAGCAAGATTTACTGGCGCCCGATGGACTGGTCGGAAGGCCTTGGTTCAAACACACGATTTTTGCGCCGGGCAGCTACTTGGGTTATTCCGCCGAAATTCTTCCAGGCATCAGTGAAGCGCTCGATCGGCACGATCTTGTTGCGCTGCAGCACGAGACCGATTCGCTGGTCGCGGCGCTGAATCGCGCAGCGACGCGGCTCAATCAGATTGCGGCGCTCGCGCGCGGAAACGCTCCGCCACATCCAAACGCCGGGAACTAATCTTCTTTTCGTTTAATTATCGAGGCGGACGACGAATGTCGTGAGCTGGTCGTTCGTTTGGAGCTGCGTGGCCAGTTGCTTTGCGGCATCTTCGGTCGGGACGCGCCCTACGCGGACGCGGTAGTACATGCCGCTGGGTGAGTCGTAGGGCGTGATGCTGACGGACGGATAGGTCGCCTGAAGCTTCTCGCGGAACTTTTCCGCATTATCGCGGACGGTGAATGCTCCCACCTGCACGCCAAAAAATCCACTTTGCGGATCCGGGCCGGAAATCACTTCGAGCCGAACCTGCGCTGTGCCTGGACCGACCATTTGAATGGCCTGCGCCGCAGACAGCGAAAGATCGATGACGCGATTCGCCACGAACGGGCCGCGATCGTTGATGCGGACTTGAGTCTGCATCCCATTGTTCAGATTTGTGACGCGGACGAGCGCGTTGAAGGGCAGCGTGCGATGCGCGGCGGTGAACTGATGCATGTCGTAGATTTCGCCGTTCGACGTACGATGCCCGTCGAACGTCGGTCCATACCAGGAGGCAACGCCTTGCTCGACCCATTGCCCGGGTATGGCGGGCTGGCGCTCAACGGCGGGTGGCGGACCGGATGGCGTAGAAGTTGGCGGGCTCAAGGGCGGTGATGGAGCGCCCGGAACGCCGGGCGACACAGGAACAGGAGTTGATGCGGGAACTTGCGCGCGCTGATTGTGATTGCCGCATCCGGCAAGAGCGAGTGAAGCGGCTGCTGCTGCGGCGAATACCTTACACGGCCACACGAACTGCCGATTCATTCGGTCTCTCTCATTTTCCGGTATCATAAGAAGCCCGTCGGCATTCTCGCAAAAAGTTGCGCCGGGTATCGATTCATTTTTAAAGAGGCCTGCGATTTTCGGAAAAAGTTCGAACCCGCGACCCAAGCTGTGTCCTTCGTGCGGAACTCTTGTCGGCTCGTCGTCAACGCGCTGCCACCAGTGCGGTGCCAATGTGAACTTTTCGTTCGCCGCGGCGAATAAGGCGCTGGCCGGGCTGCTTCCCTCGGCGTCGCCCGTGACGCCGACATCTGTGTTCACATATGCGAGAGCCTTCGCTTGCAGTTCGGCACGATTCGCGTCAACCCAATCGGTCGACCCAACCAGGCCAGGCTCTTCCGCGTCCCATTCGCAAATGATCAGCGTGCGCCGAGGAGCCCATCCGCCGCGCACAAGCTCTCCGAGGCCGCGCGCCAGTTCGAGCATCGCCGAAGTGCCGCTGCCCGGATCGGCGGCGCCGTAAACCCACGCGTCGTGATGATTTCCAAGAATCACCCATTCATCGTCGGACGTGCCTTTCAACTTTGCGATCACGTTATAAATCGGGCGCTGCTCGTAATCCATCGCGACCTTCAAATGCAATTTCACCTCGCCCGGCCCGATGTGATACGTCAGCGGCAATCCGCCCTGCCATCCGCGCGGGACACGCTGTTTTCCGAGATGCTCGATAACTATGTTCGCGTCGTGCGCGCTGATCGGAATCGCCGGGATATGCGGGAGCGCCGCTGCATCCGACGGCGCGATGCGCGGCCCGTTCGGATTTTCCGCGACGAGTGGATCGCCAGGATGCACTTGGGTGTAAAGAATCGAGCCGCGCTGAATTCCATCCATAGGACGCCACGGCCCCTCGGGAAACACGTCGCCCGAATCGTAACCGTCGTCGCCTGGATCGGAATAGATGATCAGCCCGGCGGCGCCATGATCTTCCGCGAGTTTCGCTTTCACGCCCCGATAGCCGCGGCCGTAGCGAGCGAGCACGAGCTTGCCCTTAACGCTTATGCCCAGCGAATCCAGCATCCGGTAGTCGTCGGCCGTCCCATAGTTCACATAAATCACCGGCGCTGTCACATCGCCGGAAGCCGAGTAATCGTTCGCTGCCGGCGATAAGTGATCGTCGCCGGAATTTCGGTCACGATCGATGGGCGGCTCGGGCGCCGCAAGGCGCGTCTTTTCCGGCGCGACCATTTCGAGCAACGCCTCCTGCGGCACGGGCAAATACGCGCTATACGTCACGATCTGCGCATCGAATCCATCCGCACGAAACTGATCGCGGATCCATTCGGCCACGCGACGGCTCGCATCCGTGCCCGCCACGTGCGGCTCGCTCGTCAATTGCCGCAGATCGGCTTCCGCGCGGGTTGGGTCGGGAACTTTCTGGAATCTTTCTTCGAGCGCAAGTTCGGCAGCCGTACGAGACGGTGCGAAACCGCGAATCTGAGGCGCAGGCGCTTCAGGACCGCCCGCAACAGCAGCCACACTGAACGCGAGCGCGCAAAACGCGAGCAGAATTGCGGGGATCGTCTGTCGTCTGGGCTGGCGCGTCATCTCACTCCCAATATTTTGTTCAATTCTATCTTACAGGTGAGCGAAGCCCGCGTATTCTGTACAGGGGCGCATCTTACGATACATTTGCGCTGTGGGGGATTTTCTTGCGGATCTTAATCTCAGGTGGTTCGGGCTTTCTCGGAACCGCGCTCACACAGGCTTTGCGGTCGCGCGGAGATGCCGTCGGCCACCTTGTGCGTACTGACGGGGACATTCGCCCGGGCGATGTGCGCTGGTATCCGGGCGCTGCCACGGTGGACATGGCCGCCATGGAAGGCACCGATGCCTTGGTGCATTTAAGCGGCGCGAACGTCGCGTCAGGCCGCTGGACTTACGCCCGCAAATCGCTCTTTCGCAGCAGCCGCGTTGACACAACGCGCGTCCTCGTCGACGCGACCACCCATCTGCGCCAAAAACCGCGCGTGTTCGTTTGCGCCTCAGCCGTCGGCTATTACGGCGACCGCGGGGACGAAACCCTCACAGAATCCTCCGCGTGCGGGGTTAATTTTCTCGCCCTGCTCACGCGCGATTGGGAAGGCGAAGCTGTGCGCGCCTCGCATAACGGTATCCGCACAGTGATGCTTCGTTTTGGAATTATTTTGGCGGCGCACGGCGGCGCGTTGCCAAAAATGATTGCGCCGTTTCGCTGGTGCGTGGGCGGCCGACTCGGCAGCGGCCAGCAGTGGCTTCCCTGGGTGGCGCTCGAAGATGTTATCAACGTCGCCTCATCCGCGATTAGCGATGAACGCTACGACGGACCGGTCAACGTCGTCGCACCGAATCCCGTGCGTAACGAGGAGTTCACGCGGATAGCTGCAGACGTTCTTCATCGCCCAGCCATTTTCCCCGCGCCAGCGTTTGCTCTAAAACTTGCACTCGGCGAAATGGCGGAAGAGACGCTGCTCGCGAGTCTTCGCGTACGCCCGAAACGGCTGCTGGATTTGGGTTATTCCTTCCGCGACGAAAACCTCGAGCCAACTCTGTGCAAGCTGCTCGCTTAGTTGGCGAAGCAGGCCGAGAGGACCGATTTTCCCAATTTGAAATTCAGCCGTGCCGTTGTGGAACAGTTCTACGTCAGAGCTGCGCGTGCTCGTTCGCCGACTTTGTCGGTTCCTCCGCGCACGGTGTGCGAGCTCGTCTCCTAAACTCAACCGTGCCCACCATTTGCGGCATTTTGGCCTGAGAAATCACTCGCAGCGCGCGAATCACACGCGACTGCACCGGCGTGGCACATCTCTTGCCTTCATCCGGCGCGGAAATGGGACACGTAATCCCTTTCGCAAATGGCACGCGGAATTCTCGATTCGCGTGCGTCCCGCATCTCAATCGCGCGATGTAAAGCGGCAAAGTGAACTCACGTAAAATCCATCGCCCAAAAATAAAAGCGGCCTCCGTTTCCAGAGGCCGCTTCCTTTTTCTAATCTTGCGCAGCTGCCGCCGCGAATTTACTGCGTCGGATTGATCTCCTGCGTGAATCCAATCGTATTGATCGCGTGCAGTTTCGGTGTCAGCGGCGGCAAGTACTGGGTACCGAGACTGAAGTTCGTGTCGTAGTTATAGATACGGTTCGGCGGGCTGTAGACCTGGCCGTTGTTTTTGTAGGTTCCGACCGCTTGACGGTAGTAATAGAAGCTGACCATCGAGCCGCCGTAGTCGCAGTTCACGCTTCCCCAGTTTTCGAGGAAGCGCAGGAAGTTGTGCAAGCCGCCGTCCGTTCCGAAGTCTTCCGTGCTGCCGATATTCGAAAACGGAATGCCCTTTCCGCCAATCAGAGCGACGCGGTACATCGTCTCGACCGCATCGCGAGACCCGCTGTCATAGGGCGAAATAAAACTATTCACGTCGTTCCAGTTGTCGGAAAGTAAGGTTACGGCATCTCCGGCAATGGATGTCGCAACGCTGCTGGTGCTCGTCATATTGAGCCCTGGAACGTTGTAGTCGCCCTGAATGTAGACGGGATTCTCTGCCGTGATCGTGAGACCACAAGCGGGTGTACCGCCGCTGAAGCATGACGTTCCAAGGTTCAGCGTGTCTCCGTCGACGATCTTCAACGCACGACGGAAAAACGCCGGCGAGTTTTCGCGGGCCTCTTGCGTGTGGTTGTACACAATTCCAGGCCAAACTGTAGGAGAAGAGCAGTTTGGATTTGCGGCGAAGGCGTTCAGCCTGCCGCTGCTGATTGCTCCGCTGATCTGGTAGCTGGAATAAGGTAGAGTTTCCGCGGTGCCGCCATACGTGCGTAACACACCGTCGCCTTCAAAATCCTCACCCCCATTAATCGTGCCATCCGGGCAACCCGAACTTACGCTGGCGGGATTGACGATATCGTTGTAGCCGAACGAACCGGTCTTCTTGTTTGGCGAAACGGAAGTGTCAAGTTGTTCTCCGCGGCGATCAGAAAAATACACCGCAAAGCCGGTGTTGTTGTTGATGACAGGCGAAAGCGCGGACTGGTTTGTCCGCAGCCACGTAGCAAGGTTCTTGGCATCGAGTTCGATGTAGTACATCACACCGCCCGACGGAATCTCCGGGTTCCCGTCAGAGTTCGTGGCCGTGGTGACTCCGGGGCGCGAAGTACCTTCCCGTGAATCAAACAGCGCTAGTGGCCAAAAGTCCTGGCCACTCGATGTGGCCGGCGTGCCGCATCCATTTGCGGTACTCCCGCTGGGATTATCGCGAATGCGCGCGATGCGAATGACCGCCGTCGTTGCATAGGGCTCCGTGCAAGGAACCGGTGTAACCGCGCCATTTGCGATTGGTCCCTGAGCGGCGATCACCGTGCCCGTAGCAGGCAACACGTGAAGCGCCGGTCCCACCGATCCGGTCGTCGGATTGATATTCTTGCCCATGTATCCCAGCTTAAGGATCGTCGTCGTAATGTCGTGCCACGCGGGAGTCGACGCCTTGTCTTGATATTCGATCTTCAAGCAGCCCGTGATGATCGGGCTGCCATTCGTCTCCCAGTATCCGTTGCTACCGCTTGAATAAGTCGGCGTCGAGCCGGAAGTCTTGGCTGTCGGCAAAGGATAGTAAGTGAGTGCTCCCCACCAGCTGGGAGCCGTCGCAGACGCGAGTCTCGAGAGGTCGTAAGGATCCGTAGAAGTATCAATACCGTCGAGGCTCATCATGTCCGATGAATGGCAAGCGGTATTCGAACTCGCGCCTGTTCCGCCCGGCGCAGTTCCTGCCGGGTAGTCATCCAGCAGAATTCGAACAGATCCTTGAGAGTAATAACGTTGTGAATATAGTGCGGGGTTCGCAGCTGCTTCGCCCGGCACTGCGCGTTGGATCAGCGTGATCGGCTGGGTCAAGCCGCCGAGAGCTGTGGACGTCAAAGTCAGTGGCGCGACGCCGTTGATCAACATGCCGTTATAGGCCGATTCTGCATTGGCCCACGTCGGGCTATTCGTCGTGGTGCTCACGTTCCCATAGACGCTGCTTCCCGTCACGCTGCTCTCGCCCAGTCCGAGTGGGCGCCATTGCGTGTTGCTGTAGCTAGGTCCGGAAGGCAGCGTTGAGGGGTTCGGCGTCAGCGCGATTGTCGCGGTTCCAGAGTAATCTCCGCCCGCGCTAATCGTCGAGCCCAGTGGCCAACCGTTTTCAAGGTTCGTCCGAAGCACCTGCCCGACCACCGTTACCTTATCGGCGAGGTACAGTGGGCCAGAGTTGGGGGCGAGCCACAAGTTGCCGTTCGTGTGAACACGACCGCCGAAGTTAAAGGACGGACCGTTGAAGAAAGAGAGGTCAGTGTCGGAATAAATTCCGAATTGGAACACGGGAATCGCAACGAGTTGGATGTCTCGACGAAGCTTAACTTCTCCTCCGCCCAACTGGCTGGCCGTTACCATCAGTGTGAAGGGGGAGATGATCGCGTTCATGCCGGCATAGGGGCTGGGCGCGAGAATCGTCGCCGTCGTCGAAGTGGGCGTAGTGCAGTTCACCAATGGCTGACCGCACTCGATCAAGTAGGTCGAACTGTTGGACGCGTTCGTGAAGGAGATACCTGGCAGCTGTGATGACGATGGTGGAGTGCTCTCGAGCGTCGTCACGTCGCCTCCGGTGATCGCGCCTTCGGTCGCAAATTGGTTTCCCAGGTCGGCCGTGAGCTTTTCCATGCCGGCTTCGGCCCCGTAAAACGCGATATCGCGGTTCAGGTTATTCCCGCTTAGTCGCTGGTCGGTCAGCACCATCCACGACATGCCGACGATTACGCCGGACACGAGCAATAGAATCAGTAGAACCGTAATCAGTGCGATTCCGCTGTCACTTTTGTGTCTCACAGCAAATCTCCTTGGTTGCACTCGTCCTGCTCGATCGTTCGCGATTTTCTTAGTGATTGAATCCGTTTACGAAAGAAAGGCTTCGTATGCTGACCTGCGTGCTCAAATTCTCGTGCAGATAGTTCTGCGACTTTCCGATTATCAAGGGATTCTCCGACCTTCCGGCCAGATAGATGTTCACGGCTCGAATCTGTTGAGGGCTGTCCGAGCCCGCTGGCGGGCCCGCCCATGAAGCAGGCTGCGGCGCGTCGCCTGCGCCGTTTGGGTACGTTCCGCTCGGAGCCGTTGAATTGATGATGTCGTACGTGAAGCTCAAATCCTCGATATCGTCCGCGATTATTTGCGCGGGATTGACCTGGTTGTTCGCCGCTGGATAGTTCGGATAGTTGATCTGGCGCACCAATCGGGGATGCGAGGTATTCGTCGTCGTGTCTAGGTAGTAGGTGTTCATCCAAATACGAGTCAACGTCGTCGGTGGAGCGCCACTGGCCAGAACCGTCGCAGCGTTTCCGTTTGGATAGGTCGTTGTCGATACGCCGTTCAACCCAGCCGGATCTCCGGAAGCAAAGCTGATCGTCGATCCGCTAACGCCGGTTACGTATTCAAGAGCCGTGCCCCGCGAATTCTGGAACATGATCAGGTTGCCGACGGCCAATGGCGTCGGTCCCGTGCCCGGCATAGTGAAACAGCTGCTTGAAACCACGATCGATGATGCCGTCAGCGACGCACCTGTGCAGCCGGTAGCATTCACCGGAGACGAGTAGAGATATCGGCCCGATGCGTCAGCCAGGCTGTTATCCGCGTAAAGAACGGTAACAATGTCGGTCTTCTGCGTCCCGGAAAGAACGGTTCCGGTGGTCGTGATCCCTCGATTTGCCTGACCCTGTTGGTAGCCGGGAATCACAGCGTTGAGCACAACGTAGCTTGTGGGAAACGTGATGCTCGTCCCCGGCCAGTTCAGACCGGAAACAGCAGACGAACTGTTGGGTATCGGGATACCGCCCGGCGGAATGCCCTCGCCCGCCTGTGTCAGATCCTTGACCATGAAATGCATGCCGGCGCGAAGGCCTTCGATTGTGTTCGATTCCATTGCAACGCCTTGGCTGACTTGTTGCGCCTGCATCAAAGCCGTCACCGCAGCTCCGGCCACCAAAATCAGAATTGTCATCGATACCATCATCTCGATAAGTGTGAATCCGCGTTGCTGCTTCATAGCCGGCTCCTGAATCCTTTTCTTCGTCGTCAGTTGAAAGCGGAAATATAGGAAGTGATCGAATAATTGCGCGTCGCGCTGCCAGATGTGTAAGCGACGCTGACAACAATCTGCCGCAGGTTCGCATCTCCGTTGACCGCGTTAATCGCAATCGTTCGAGTAAAGTTCTGGAGCGGCGTTACCAAATCGTCGGCCGTGCCCAGAATTCCATCTGGCCCAGGGAGATAAAGATAGGCTGGCGGCGCGCTACTGTCCGAAGAAGTCCCGACGAGACCGTCTGGTCCCGGCTGCAAGATCGGCTGCGGTCCGGTCAAGAAAACCCCTGCAACGGGCGTCGCGCTCGTATTGTTGATCTGCGAATATGAAATCCTGTTGTCATACTTCGCGGTAAAGATCGCTTCCAACGCTTCTTGCGCCTTTTGCTGTGCGAGGAAGTCGTTCTGCGAGTTGGTCATGTACATCAATGACGAGCCCAACATCGCGGCGAGCGCGAGAATACCGACCAGCAAGATCCCGAGCGCGACCATTGTCTCGAGCAGCGAAAAGCCTTTGGCGTGCTTATTAGCCATTTCGTTCTGCGCCATCTTCCTCTCTCCTAAAACGAAAACCACGCGGTGCCCGAGGATCGGTATCCCCGCACGCGCCCCGTCCCGCCGAGTACCGTTACCGCGCGTGACGTGTTTTGCTGTCCACTAACTCCAAGATAAACGGTTCCGTTGATCGGTTGATACGTCGCGCCGTCCAGCAGTTGGCCGTCGCTCTGAAAGACCATTCCGCCGGTCGGACCGTTATTTAAATTTTCAAAATAAATCGCGCCGCCATTTCCAAAAGCATCCGGCGTATTTGGCATCGAGCAGACGCAATACGTCATCGGGTACTGCAGCGTCACGGTACTCAGCACCACATCATTTCCTGCGTTGGCAGTCCTCGAGTTGAGTTGCGTGATGACGACCTGCGCTGCGCCACTCGTCGTCGACGGAAACGACACCTGCACATAGCGGCGATTTTCAATCGCATATTCGCGAGCCTGTCGAATCTGATCCACAACCTGGCGCATGGCTGCGTCCGCGCGCGATGCAGCGAGCGCCGGAAGGAATTGCGGGATCGCCATCGCCGCGACGATGCAGATGATGCCGACCACGACCAAAAGCTCGACGACCGAAAATCCGCATTCACCGTTTGATCTCGAACCTGGATGATTCACACCTGAACTTTTCACGCGTTGCCTCGAGTCGCCCTTTAGGGGCTCACAGCTGAACACGGCGCCATAAGTGCATCTGAGGCACCACGTGAATAGGCCCACAAGCCTTTTGTTCACATTGGTTTAGTGAGGCCGACAAAAGATGTCTAACTTAGGGGCATAGCAAGTGGGGTGGAAATGTAACCGAACGGGTCGCTCTCTACAGGAATTCACTTAGGGTAAGCACAGTAGCCTCAGCGGACAAAAGCCCATCGCGGGATGCAAAATCAGCGGACGGCGAGTCGTGTTTCGGTCATTCTTTGGCCAAACGTTTCTTCCCCTTGCCGCGCGCAGGCGCCTTTTTCTTCAACCAGGTCTGATTGTATTCAATCGCCGCGCGCACCAGCTTTTTCAGCGCGCCCGCATTGACCTTGTCGCCCTCTAAAAAATCAATCGCTCGCCACTTGTTTCCTTCGAGTCCTGCGTTGAATAGCTTGTCTGGGTCGGGAATGCGCGCGCCGTTCGAAAACGTTAGCTTCACTTTATCTTTGTGCGCGTTGCCGACCGCGATCATTCCATCGCTCGACCACACCGGACTTCCCATCTATTTCCACTGCTCGACAATCTCCCGGTCCGCCTCAAGGATCGTCTTGCGGACGCTCGCGAGCGTCCTCCCGCGCCAGTCCTTCAATCCCGAAATCAGTTCGTCAATTCGTTTGGATGCATCCATGGCTTCGCACCTCGAATTCTCGCCTCGTCCTTATACAAGCATCTTCGCCGCGACGTTTTGCTGCGCCGATCTCTTCGAAAAGAGCCGCCGAACCCAATGCCCTTTCCACATCCAAAGCCCCGACAAGAGCAAAACAGGAAGAATGAAATATCGAATGGCAGAAGCATAGTTTGGAGTGTCTGTCGGCGAATCGTAAATATAGCCGAGGATCGGAATGCCGAAGACGATGTGAATCCAGCGAAAGATTGTGCGCACGGTGCTTTGATTCATGTTCCACCTCCAGTCACGACTCTTCCCGTGTCTTTGTCGTCCACGCTGGAATCTTCACGCCGAACTGCTCTGCGTACTCGGCGTGAAGTTTCTGCCAGCCGTCGAACTTTAGTGCAGCAGGCCCGACGATCCGGCCGATCGGAGTTCCGCCAAGAAGATGATCGAGAACGTCGAAACAAATCTGCCAACTGGCAGCGCCCATCGCGATGAACGGCCGGCCGATGTTCGTCCACAGTGTCAGCCGCGTCCCCCCGACAATCGCCTCGAGCTGCCACCGCATATCGAAGTCGCCCCACTTGTACTCGAGCCGCTTCGGAGCTTCGGCGCGCGTCACTTTGGATTCGGTCACGTGCGGCGTAGGCGCGCCCACTGTGGTGAACTGCACGGCGGTCCCAGCCACGCCCAGACTCCGGTCCGCATCAAAGGGCGCCCACTCGCGCAAGTGCTCCGGCTCCGTGAGCGCCTCCCAGACTTTCTCCGGCGAATGACGCAGTTCTCTCACGAGCACAAGCGTCCACTTGTCTCCATCCTTTTGAATATGCGCCGTGTTGGCGGGGCCCGGCGCGTACTGCTCGCGATAATTCACTTCGGTCTCCTTCGCCTCAGTAGCGTGCTAGCTGCGTAAGCTGGATGAGATTACCGCAAGTATCTTTCAGCATCGCGATGGTCGAGCCGGTCACGTCGGTCGGCGGCATCGTAAATTCAGCGCCGCACGCTTTGATCCGCTCGTGGTCGCCTTTGATGTCGTCGGTGAAGAACATCATTGCGGGCTGGTTCTGCTGAAACAGCGCCTGCTGATAGGCCTTCCCCGCTGGGTTGTTGTTCAGCGCGAGTTGAAGTTCAGGACCGTCCGGCTGTTCGGGCGAAGTCACAGTCACCCAACGATAGGGGCCCTGACTGAAATCGGTCTTCTTCGCAAAGCCAAGTACATCCGTATAAAAGCGCACAGCTTTCTCCTGGTCGTCCACGTATAAGGTCGTTACTTTAATTTTCATTTCTTGTCTCCTTTTTCATCTTCTCGATTTGGGCCGGAATCATTCGTTTGATATTCCCGTTCGCAACCGCTGACGGATCCTTTCCGTCGAGATAGCGCTCAAGCGCGTCGACGTAAGCCAACCAAAACCGGCGAAACGGAGCCATCCACGCACTCATTTCCTCTTCGCCTTCTTTTTCGTTGGAGTCGGCTCGTCCATGCGGTCGAGGTGGCGCTCAAGAGCATCCACATGAGCGGACCAGAACTGGCGGAATTGCCCGAGCCATTCATCCACTTCCCGAAACGGCTCGGGCTTCAGCCGATAAAGTCGCCGCTGCGCATCCACCGTCGCTTCCACAAAGCCTGCGTCGCGCAACACCCGCAAGTGCTTTGACACGGTCGGCTGCGGCATCCGAAGTTGCCGCTCCATTTCCCCTACCGACTGCTCCGACGAGACCAGCAAACTCAGGATCGCCCGACGGTTTGGCTCAGCAATGATGTCGAATACGGTTTCCATACTCTTTATATACCCACACGGGCATATACGTGTCAAGGCATATTTACAAGAAAAATGAGACGGCAGCTCCCGCAGGCACATGCGGTTTGTTTGGTTCGCGAGGAATCGCCAGAACTTTGACCGTGATTCCCAAAGCACTTTCGGATTCAGCGGCCCCTTTTCACGCACCGAATCGGCTTATGATGCCCTGCTGTTGCGAGAAATAATTTGGAAGGAATGACTGCTATGAAATCCTTGATCCTTGCCATCTTTATTGCGTTTGCGTTCAACGTTCCAACCGCTCATGCGGATACCTGGCAGCCGTCGCCCGACCACGCGCAGGTGGCAATCTGGCCAGGCGCGCCGCCGGATGCGAAGGCAGTCATTCCGCCGGGACCCGAAACAGTAGAGGTATCCAAAGAATTGATCGGCGGGAAGACGGTGACGGGCGTGACCAACGTCACGCTACCGACGATAACGGTGTATTCGCCGAAACAGAAGAACACGGGCGTCGCGGTGATTGTCTTCCCCGGCGGTGGTTACTCGGAATTAGCGATCGATCTGGAAGGAACAGAAGTCTGCGACTGGCTCACATCACGCGGCATCACCTGCATTCTCCTGAAATATCGCGTGCCCGATTCAGGCCCCGCGTGGCATGACGACTGCAATTGCAATATCCATCCGAAAGCGCCGACCGCCCTTGAAGACGCGCAAAGGACGGTGGGGCTGGTGCGTTCTCGCGCAGCCGAGTGGCATATTGATCCCTACAAGATCGGCGTCTTGGGGTTTTCAGCGGGCGGCCATCTCGTAGCAGACATCAGCACGCACTTCGAGCACCGCGCGTACCCGCCAGTCGATGCAGCGGATAAACGAAGCTGCCGCCCGGATTTTGCCGTGGCGATTTATCCCGGCCACATGACGGAAAATACGACGAAAGAATTCGAGCTGAATCCCTTGGTTCCCGTAACAAAACAAACGCCGCCCACATTTCTGCTCCAAGCAGAGAACGACAACGTGGACGGCGTAAAGCAGTCGCTCGTCTATTACATCGCGCTGAAAAACGCCGGCGTCCCGGTGGAAATGCACTTATACGCGGAAGGCGGCCACGCCTTCGGCCTGCGCCCCACGAAACTTCCGATCACCCACTGGCCGGACCTGGTCGAAAAGTGGCTTCAGACAATCGGCATGCTCTCGCAGGAATCGCCACGCGATGGCGCCGTTTTGCCTTAGGGAAGATCGTCGAAAAAGAGATAGATCGAAACAATGCGACCGTCCCGGGCAACGATAAAATCAGTGCCGGCATAAGCGGGTGGTTTGCCGGGACTGCCAGATACCCATCGAACCCGCCCGGCGTCGCCTAATTCTTCGGGAGGGGCGAGGGGCTGATACTTGAAATCCGGATGCGTTGCTCTTAGCACGCCGGCAATACGATCGATCTGGTCGCGTCCCCGAAACACGCCGCCTTTGGGGTCATAGAAGACAGCGTCTTCGTGAACGACTTCGTCGATGGCGGCGCGACGACGCACCGGGTCATTTTCGCCAAAGACATCGCTCAGATTACGAAGCAGCAAGGTCGAAATGCTCTTGGCCATCGTGCTCTCCGTTTCGCGTCACGCCAAGCGCGCCGCCTGCGGCGATTTCGACCATCAGCATCGCCCGCTCAGAACGTGCGCGATTCTAACATCCGAGTTGGTGAAACATTGGTTTCTTAAGGATTGGTAGCGCTAACGGGAATCGAACCCGTATTTCAGCCTTGAAAGGGCCGCGTGCTAACCGTTGCACCATAGCGCCACGGCAAAAGAGCAGCAAATTGCGAGGCATTTCGATTATCCGGGAAACACACCGAATTGACAAGGCTTCCAGGCGCGCGGCTAATTCCACCCCTCGCGCTTGCGCAACGAAGTGATATGCGCCACGTGATGCAAACAATGCCACGAATACAAACAAAGATTCTCGTCGAGCGTCACCAATCCGCGCTCCGGATGCGTCAATTGCCGCGCCCACTGTTCCTCCGTCATCGCCTTCAGCAAAATCACCCACCGCTTGTGCAAATTCTCGATCAACGCAAGCGACGTCTCGATCGGAGGAGTTTTCGCCTCTGGAGTTTCCGCCCACAGCGATTCCTCATACGTCTTGATCGTCGGCTTGTCCTCCGTCAGCGTCAGCTTGAATCGCACAAAAGCATTCATATGGCTATCGGCCAAATGATGAGATAGCTGTCGCACAGTCCATCCGCCCGGACGATAAGGCGTATCGAGCTGTGCTGCGCTCAAGCCGTTCACCGCAACACCAAGCCGTGTCGGAAATTTCTCCACATTCTCGATCAACGGCACGCGTTGCGCCGCGCCCAAATGCATCTGCCGCACCGGCTGCCCGATCGGAAATCTTAAGTCATCGCTCATAGTTACCGCCTCTTCGCAGCCGTGTACGCCGGCGAAAGCTCTCTCAACTTCTTCACCGTCTCCACCACTCGAGCGGCTGCGTAATCGACTTCTTCTTCCGTACTAAATCTTCCCAACCCAAAACGAATCGACGAATGCGCCAGATCGTCATCCACTCCGATCGCGCGCAACACGTGGCTGGCCGCCAGCGACGCCGACGTGCACGCCGACCCGCTCGACACCGCCACGTCGTGAATGCCCATCAGCAGCGCTTCGCCCTCGAC
>Ga0206961_1142_pt1 | contig 14735 bp, 20 predicted proteins | sample Alteio_BWOrgHeat_30_FD_153238 | JGI IMG/M metagenome (GOLD analysis project Ga0206961, IMG submission 153238) | Enriched cells from forest soil in Barre Woods Harvard Forest LTER site, Petersham, Massachusetts, United States -... | ecosystem: Environmental > Terrestrial > Soil > Temperate forest >...
GTCGTGCTTGCCGGATCTACGTAAAAGATGACTGCCCGGATTTCAGATCCGATCAATTGTCCTGATGGCGGCTATCCATTGCGGACATTCGCCTGTGGAATTGTGAATTTATCTTATTTTGAACATTCAAACCGGATAAGTTAAACTGGGAACAGGATTAAAATAATTCAACAGAAGAATCTATGAAACAGACGCATCGTTTTATGATCGGCTTCGCTCTTTGTGTATTTACCGCATGCGGTCATTCCGTAAATAAAATTTCCTCTGCGGATGCCGCCGACGCAATCTACTTTGACGGAGACATTGTCACCATGGAAGGTGACAGTGCCCAATATGTAGAAGCTGTTGCCATCAAAGACGGCAAAATTGCTTTTGCAGGGACCAGGGCAGAGGCAGACAAGTTAAAAGGCGACAGCACCGTGATGAAAGATCTGCTGGGAAAAACCCTGGTACCTGGGTTTCACTGGCGAACCGGATCAGTCCGATTAAGTCGGCCATCAACAAAGGTATGATCGTAACGAGTCATACCGATGCGCCTGTGGCATTACCGAATTTAATGATGGTGATGTGGACGACGGTAAACCGCGTATCCAGAAGTGGTGCGGTGATTGGTGCGAACGAAAGACTGACACCTTATGAAGCATTGAAGTCAATCACAATCTGGAGTGCCTATCAGCATTTCGAGGATAAAACAAAAGGCAGTTTAACGGCAGGCAAGCTGGGTGACCTGGTGATACTTTCAGCCAATCCCCTGAAAGGCGATCCAATGAAAATAAAAGATATCAGTATACTGGAAACGATAAAAGAAGGCAAAACGGTTTACAAGGCAAAGGGCTGAGCGTGTTATCGTTGACCCCGCACCCCGCGGGGCAGGCGTTGACTCTCTTATTTCGTGCGCTGAAACGTTGAATGTTGACCGTTGTTGATTCCGCATTTCGAAAATCATTTTCCCGAAATCGCGCAGGCGGCGTTTCCGTGAGACGTACATTCAGGAATAATTCAACCTGTATGTGTGCCTTTAAACATTTGTATTGCGGAATGGATGGTTTTGTGGTTTGTTGCAAGGCATGCGGCCATTTTCAATTGGGCTATTGTGGTTTTGCACTTACCCTCACCGAGAAAGAATTTGAAATTCTATATCACATTGTTCACTTAAAGTGTACGGAGCGACAGGAACCCCTGTACGATAATGTAAAATGTATTTTCATTCCTACCCCCTGCACGAATATTCATCTTTTTCTAACGCCGCACGAGACCGTGCAGTTTTTCAATATACTGGAAAAGGCAGATAATGAAGAGAAGGCGCTTTCTATGATGAGTCTTTTTGAAGGGTAACGCTCAACGCCCAACGCCCAACGCTCAACGCCCAACGCCCAACGCCCAACGCCGCTTCCGGTTAAACAAGCGCCTTCGCTCCTCTTCTTCTTCTCAGCCTGTGTAAACTAAATTTCTTAGTATTAAAAATACTATTTATTTTAGCAACCCACATTTATTCATCAATTAAAATAATTTGTATGACAACAGAACAAATCGCCGGCCGGCTGAAAGAACTTTGTGATCAGAGACAATTCGAACATGCCCTGAAAGAATTATTCTCTCCCGATGCCGTGAGTATTGAACCCCATGAATCGCCTGATTTTGCAAAGGAGGTGAAAGGTATGGATGCCATCCTGGCCAAGGGAAAGAAATGGAATGAGATGGTGACAGAGCAACATGGATTTGAAATATCCGAACCGCTGATTGCCGATGACTCGTTTGCGCTGACCATGATGATTGACGTGACGATGAAGGGACGGGGTCGCATGACGCATAAGGAACTCTGCGTGTATAAAGTTCAGGGAGGAAAGATTGTATCGGAACAGTTCCTGATGTAAGCGTGCTGAATAAAAAAAGAACGGACATCCGAAGATGCCCGTTCTTGTAATTCCAAAGGGTGATTAGTTGATGACGATTTCTTTTTTGTCATTTTCTTTGCCCGCTATGACAGGAAGACTGACCTGAAGTACACCGTCTGCATATTTAGCAGATATATTCTCCGTGTCGATACTGTCATTCAGAGTAAAACTTCTGCTGAATCCGCCGCGGCTATATTCCCTGAGTATCCATTCAGGTCTTGGAAAACCTTCAGGAGGGGAATAGGTAACTGTGAGCACATTTCCATTCATGTTGAGATGGAAATTTTCCTTGATGCGACCTGGTGCAAATACCAGCAGCTCATAGCTGTTGTCTGTTTTGTAAATATTCACGGCGGCACGTTGCATGGTGCGGGTGAACTGATGCTGTCTGTTCGCGAAATGGTTGCCTTTTGCGGCCCATGACTGATTGTAGTTCATGTTTTTTCAATTTGTGTTAATAAATAAAGTCTCGTATGGGGGAGCCTAAAAAATATGCCATGATATTTTGGGTGCTAATGTGTCATGCACGCGTGGTATATTATTATTCCGGTAACTGAACGATTTGGCAATTGTATTGTAATATGAAAAAAACCTCATGAATATTACATTGGCGCAGGCAGAAACGGCTGTTCAGGCAGCGAAAGCAAAGGCAATCCAGTTAACTACGAAAATGAATATCTCGGTTGTGGACGCAGGCAGTAACCTGGTTGCTTTTGCGCGAATGGACGGAGCCTGGATTGGTTCGGTTGACATTTCTTTCAAGAAAGCAAAGACAGCTGCCTGGTTTACCATGGATACGGCAGCCCTCAGCCCGCTGGTTCAACCGGGGCAGTCTCTGTTTAATATCGAACATTCAAATGGCGGACTGATTACTTTTCCCGGTGGTGTGATTATAAAAAATAAAGCCGGTGAAGTGATTGGTGCCATCGGTGTCAGTGGCAGCACGGTGGAAAATGATCATGAGGTGGCGAAGGCCGGCGCTGCAGCGATTTCTTAAAATCCGAAGTTCTATCCTGGCCGGTCGTATGGGTCAGCATGTCGAACCCGCCAAATCAGACGGACATCGTTCGCTTTTTTTCTTTCTTTAAATTCACATTGGGCAGCTCTCACTGTGGGTAATTTCGTGCATCTGTGTGAAGATAATTTCCGAACTTTCTTTAACCCATGCAAGAAAAAAACGACAACAATCACTCTGCGAAAAGAGCAAAAGCATTGTCTGATCAGAAAAAGGCTTATCGTGAACTACTGGAAGAAAGAGCCGCAAACAATGGCACGATGATCATACATAAAAACGGGAGATCCGTTTTGGTATATGCGCGAAAATTACTGGATGAACTTATTGCCGGCGAAGAAAGGGAACAGAAAGGCGATGCAGACTGATCCGTTACATCAAACAACATCAAGGAATTAAGCATGGATGCATTCTTGGAAAAGAACTGGTAAAACAATTCTTTATTGTTATGCGGGAGGACGCATTTCCACACAAGGCACCGGAAATCCGGGAAAATCATTTGTGAAGACTTTCTTACTGTGGATTCAGTAATCGGATATTTTCGAAAAGCAGACTGTTTTTCATCATCTGCGGGATATAGATGGTTTGTGAAGACCGGTCATAACTTATATCCGCCGGACCAGCATCCACTTCATATATTTTTACTGTATGATTTACAAGGTCTTACACCACCAGTCTTCCTTTTTTGCTGGTGAAACTGACCCAGTCAGAAGCCAGTAGATGCGTGTTGTCATATAATTCCAGTCCATCGAAAATTCCTATAGGACTATTGGGTAATTCGCTGAAAACCGTATCCGTGCTTGTCAGATTCCTGCTATACATTTTACCGCCGCTCATATTGGCTCCCATACCGACGGCGTACACGTTACCGGTTTTTTCATCATAAGCAACTCCGTTGGCCCCTTCGATGGTGCCGAGAAAGCGGATAGACTTGTCCGTTATATCAATCAAAAGTACGCGACCACTTACCGTTTCTGAAACACAGAGATGTGTATCATCCACTTTACATAAATCATTGAGCATTTTTGCCTGAATGCTGATTTCAAATGCCTGTTGGCCGTTCCGCACATTGAAGCCAACCACCCGGTTGATGTCTGCCGTGTACACGATGTCTTTAATCACAGCCAGACCCTTTGGAGCATTCAGCAGGGTTTTCTGAAATTTCCTGTGCAGCATTTTGCCATCTTTTGAAAGTTCCGAGATGAATCCATTGCTGTCAAGCGCCATGGGATCCGATTTTTCGCCGCCGATGTTTGATACGAATATTTTGTCCCCCGTTTTGATAACGCTTTCGGGTGCTTCAAATCCGGTAACGGTTTGCTGAGCGAGCCCGGAGAATGTGATGATGAGTAGTAAGAAGGAAATTATATATTTCATAAGTAGTTTTTTCATTTTCCGTTCAGCGTTCTGCATTAAGCGTTAAGCGTTAAGCGTTAGGCGTTAGGCGTTCAGCGTTCAGCGTGAAAGGCAAAACTAAAAAAACCTCTCCAGACTTCTCTGAAGAGGTTTTGAGATTTACACAATGCCTTTTATTCTATGATCAGTTTTTTTGTTGTGGTTATTCCGTTTGCAGTTATTCTTACAAAATAAACGCCGGATTTCAGATTGTGACTGATCTGACCTGACTGGGATATCCGGGTTCGCAACACCTGTTTTCCATTTACATCCAGCACAGAAACTTCCGCGGGCGCGCCGGCTTTCAATCCGGGTATATACAGATGAAAAGAACTGCCTTTTGCCGGATTGGGATAAATCGTCCGTTTGGACAAACTGTTTAATTCGATGGAAGCTTCTGACTCCGAAGTGATATTGGAAATATTCAGTGCATTTTTCGAAGCGTTCGAAGCAGGTGTCGCAGGTTTGGTATCATACCATACGCCGTCCAGATACCAGCCCGTCGTGCTGCGGGACAGGTCCGCCGATTGTGATGTGCCATCATTGAATATTACCACGGCGGATGCAATATTGGTAAATGTATAACTGTACCATCCGTCTCCATTATTCGTCATGGGCACACCCGGCCAGGAGGGACTGGGCAGGGAGCCATTGGGCAGTGCATTGTACCAATAGATGTTGATGCCCGTTCCCCAGGCAGCCGGCTTATAAAAGTTTACTGTCCAGGTGACCGGTGGTGTAGATGGTTTCGTATCGTACCAGGCACCATCTTTATACCAGCCATCCGTTCCGCGATAAGAATCCACGCTCTGGTTTGAACCATCATTAAAAATGATCGTAGCAGCAGTGGCCGAACTAAATGTATACGTATACCAGCCATCGCCGTTATTCGTCATGGCAATTCCCGGCCAGGAGGGGCTTGGAAGCGAACCATCGGGTATGGCGTTGTACCAATAGATATTAATGTTGGATCCCCAACTGGCAGGCTTATAAAAACTAACCGTAAAGGTGGTAGTCGGCGAAGCAGGTTTTGTATCGTACCAGATACCATTCAGATACCAACCCGTCGTACTGCGCGGCAGATCCGCAGATTGTTTGGAACCATCGTTAAAAATCACCACTGCAGATGCCACATTGTTGAATGTATAACTATACCAGCCACCACCTTCACTGGTCATCGGAACACCCGGCCAGCCTACACTTGGATATGAACCATCCGGCAAGGCATTGTACCAGTAAATATTGATACCTGTTCCGTAATCGGATGGTTTAAAAAAATGAACAGTGAAAACATTGGCTGAAGTTTGTGGTTTCGTATCGTACCAAACTCCATTGGCATACCAGCCGGTTTTGTCTCTTGGTAAATCTGCCGATTGTTTTGCACCATCATTAAAAATGACGGTCGCAGAATTTACATTCGTAAATGAATAACTATACCAGCCGTCGCCTTCATTGGTCATGGGTGTACCCGGCCAGCTCAGGTTCGGAAGTGATGCCGATGGATCCTGATTATACCAGTATATATTTATATTGGTTCCCCAGTCTGCCGGTTTGAAAAAGTGTACAGTATAATTGTGTTGTGGAATGACGGTTATTTGGGCCGTTGCGTTGATTTTGCTTTCAAGCGCTGCGGTGATGGTCGCAGTTCCCAATGATATGGCCGTAACAAGTCCGGTATCATTCACTGATGCGACGGCGGGATTGCTTGAACTCCATTTCACAAATTTCTTTGTGAAGGGCAATGTTACTTTGGCGCTGATCGCCAGCTTGCTTGCAATCGGAATGCTGGAGTTCAGCGGTGAAACGGAAATCAGATAGCTGTCCGGAATATTCAAACCCGTTAAGACGAGATACTGGTATCCACTCAGCGTTAACGTATCCAGGCCTTTCAGCGTTTTCTTAACTCCTGTGAATGCATCCTTATAAGTGCCTGCCAGGGCTGCAGGAATTACATATTTCGAAGTAGTGCTTCTCAAATTAGAGAAAACCAGTTCTTCTTCCAGTGCCAGCGTTTTTGTAAATGCGCAAACATTCAGGTCGGAATAATTCAGCATAGCACCCTGGCGGATCGCATTGCTGCTGCTTCTGAACTGCAATACTTTTTTAAACTCAGCGGTGGTAGCTGCATTTTGCGTCCAGTCAATGGTCACCGTATTCCAGGGAAATGGAATGCGTGTCGGAAAGGCTACTTCCTGGCCATTGTATAAAAAGGGAACGCCTTTCATGTAGGCAGCCACGATGAAATTGGCCATCACGCCGGAAGCGCCACCAAAAATTTCCAGCGGTGTACCATCACCATTGGTATCGTGACTTCCCGTATAACGGGCAATTTGCTGTGAGGCGTTGGCGGATGCATATTCCACATCGGTAGCAGTTTGTATTTTGGTTACGACGGAGCCATTGTGAATCGGAACAAGCGCATCACCATAAAAATGGAAACCAAAATTCATATCGAAACCTGCCGTAAAATTGTCCGGGCGCGAGCCTTCAGCAAACAGGATCAGTTTATGCGAACGAATGCTTCTTAAATTATCTATTGTTTTTTTCCAGAAGGCGGGTGGTGGATTGTCGGCAAAGTCGCATCGAAAGCCATCCACATTGGCGGCAAAAATCCAGTAACGCATGGCATTCTGCATGGCCAGCTGCACATTCGGATTGGTCATGTCCAGGGCTGCCACATCGGTGTATGTACTCAGGTGCTGAATGACGCCATTGGCATCGCGGACATACCAGTCGGGGTGCTGCGTGATCCAGGGATTATCCCAGGAAGTTTGATTTACAACCCAGTCCAGGATCACGGCCATCCCTTTCTTATGAGCCGTTTCCACCAGCGTACGCAGATCGGCCAGACTTCCATATTCGGCGCCGACCGAAGTGAAATCTTTGATACAATAAGGAGAATTGGAGCTTTTGGCATCCGTGCCAACCGGATACACCGGCATCAGGTAAACGACATTGATCCCCAGGTCCCGGATGTTGTTCAGGCGGGCCGTAACCCCTGTTAAATTCCTGCCGGCGCTAAATGCCCGGATGTTTACCTGGTATAAATTAATGTCTTTGGTATTCGGAACCTGGGTAAACCGGGTTCCGTATTGAGGTGGGTCCTGGGCGTGGGCACCCTGAAATACGGACAAAGCAAATAAAGCCAGCAAGGGCAGGCGCAGCAATCGTTTCAGTTTCATGATGGTTCGTTTAAGGATTCTAAGTTAAAGGATTTAACAATTCAATGTGTTTATGCAACACATTAAGTTATCCACCCCTAAAAGAAGGCCCGCGGGCTCATTCGCCGAAAGTTCAGAATCTGTTACTGCTGACAACATGAAGGATAAAATGAGCGGTGAAAATGAGAGCAGCGCCGTAGACCAGAATTTTTAACAGGGTACCCCGGTTTTCCAATACCTCATCAAATTTTTCCTGCTGCTCAGATTTTAATTGCACGAAGCCATGAATCAGAAGAATCATGTAGATGAGTCCGATGATGGTAATCAAATCGCTGATGTATCCGAGCATTTTTTGTGTCATCTGTGAAACGGTTGACCAGGCAATTTAATCAGGATCAGCAATTATTTCATCTGACGGGTACTTCGGTAAATAAAAAATACCGGTCAGCATGCCGACCGGTATTTAAGAAAAGACAGAATCTGTTATCTTTTCTGATGTATGTTATTTGTTCTTGCATCAAATGGTTTTTCATCTGACGCGCCTTCATCCGGATCTCCTTTTACTTTTTTTTCTCCTGCCTCTACTATTTCTTTGTATTCTTGGTTTTTATCTTTTTCAATTGTTCCCGGTCTGGTCGTTTTAGCCTCTTCAGTCTGAAGATCATTCGGATTTTCTCTGATGGTTTTCATACAATTGTTTTAGGGATTTTTCTTTTTTGATTTTTTGCCTTTGGCAGCGATTTGTGTTTGCAGATCGGAGCCATAGGGTGTTGAAATCCGATGGTCGTTATCTGCATTACCCAGCCCGGCCGCTGGTCCGCCTTTAGATGACAAATCACCCTTTTGTGCATTTGAACTGCTTCCGTTTCCATTATTATCCGTTCCTCTCCGTTCCATAATATTAATTTTTAGATGAAGAAATAATTCAAATAACAACATGAAAAATCCATGCCAGTGGAAGGAGCATTCTGTAGCGATTAATTCAACGGCACATCAAAACTTGCGTTTGTGATGGGGATAAATGGACCGTTGGGTGCATTATCCGGTGTAGCCTGTCCTGAAAAGTCTCCCTTGATCCGGTTTGAAGTGAGGGTAGTTACATGAACGATTACGGACGTAAATATATATGGCGTTGACAGGCCGGTGTATACACCGTAATAAACGCCAATGCCCAGCGTGTCCGTGCCCAGCTGATCGGGTACGTGCATACCCAGCGAATCCTTGGCGCCATTCAGTTCAATAAAAATATCGCCGCGGGGGTCAAAGCCGGCATTTGGATCTGCCTTTACGATGAGCACAGCATTGCTTGAGCTGCCACTGTTGGAAAATGTTTTTCCATTTATCGTGGCAGTAAAGGTACCATTGCCGGTCGCTGATGATCCCCCGCCATTGTTACTTTTCGAACAGGAAAAACCAATCAGCAGGACTGAACAGAACAGGAGGGTAAGTAATCCGGGAATAATTTTTTTCATAACAGATCATTTTAAGTGAGCTGTAAAGCTGAATTAAAGAATTCCGGTACGCTGATTAAATCGACGAAGAAGATGTCCCAATCGACGGACACCTCTTTTGTTTTTAAATCGCCAGAACCTAACTGTTTTCGTTATTTTTCAAATACCAGGGCATCGGTGGCCGCTCCGGTTTTTTCGAGCGCATTTACCAGTTCGCTGACCATGGCATCCGGTCCGCAGATATAAAATGGTTTACTAAAGTCTGTAATATTTTTTCTCAGAAACGATTCGTCGATGCGGCCAAAAGAATAGTGGCCGGCATGCTCCCTTGTCAGTATAAAATGCACGTCATTGCCCAGCATCCTGACCAACTCTTCTTCATAAATAATATCAGCCGCTGTTTTATTGGAAAAGAAAAGCTGGTTGCCCGCTGTTTTACCGGACTCATATAAAGATCGCAGGATGGCGATAAACGGCGTAATGCCGGCTCCCCCAGCAATAAAATATCCCGGAGATTTATATTGAATTGCGCCCCAGGAATCTCTGATAATCAATTCATCACCTCGTTCCAGTTGATGGATCCGGTCGGTTATTCCATGATGGTCCTCATACCTTTTGATGGTAAATTCCAGATAGGGTGCGCTGACTAATGAAGTGAAAGTAAATGGTCTCGTTTCTTCTTCCAGACCTTCTTTATTGATCGACACATCGGTAGCATGCCCTGGTTCAAAACGATATTCCGGTGGTTTTTCTATCCGGAAACATTTCACATCGTGGGTGACTGATTGGATATCCAATATTCTGACGATTTCCCGCATTTGACTTATTTAAGGCTAAGTTAGTCCTTAATGAATTTCTTCAAAAAGCGGTGATACGTGCACGTTAGACAACCTTCTATCAAAATTCGAGTAAAAACCCCTATCTTCATGGCAGTCATTGATAAAACTATGATTTACAATACCCCCGCCCAATGAATGGCGCCTGGTTTTCCAATTTCCCCGGGCATTTTTGTGGTTTTCAGGTATATGGGTAAATATTTACTCATCTATAATTTGAGTTATCATTGTTTTTGTTGTAAGTTTCAATTCGTTAAGTACTGGTTAAGTACCGGTTAAGTGTAAGTTAAGTTCTAATCTCCTACTGAAGAAAGTCAATTCCGACTGTTTTATGAAAACCTGAGCTGATCGTTTAACCCTTGCGACGACCCCAGGTCTCCCGCATCATTTCATTGTTGATGAAACCCATACCGAGCTTAAACGGCCTGAGAGCCCTGAGCATTCTGCTTGTACTTATTTCTCATGCAGAGATGCAAAATTTCCACATAGCAAAGTCAAAAGGAGGACAGATTGGAGTGACCATCTTCTTCGTAATCTCCGGATTTCTGATCACCCATCTGCTGATGAATGAGGAGAAAAAGAACGGTCGGGTCAGCCTCCGGTTATTTTATATCCGCCGGGCCATTCGCATTTTCCCTGTCTATTATATTTTCCTGGTGGTTTGTATTGCCCTGGCGAGTTTCAATTTCTTCTATATTTCAGAAACTTCCCTTCTTTCCTCCATTACTTATACCAAATGTTTTTTCAAGTCTGAATGGGAAACCGGGCATCTGTGGTCCCTTTCCGTGGAAGAATTCTTTTATCTGATCTGGCCCATTGCCTTCATTTATCTGAAAAACTACCGTGTACTGTTTGCCCTGGCGGTAATTTGCGTCATTCCCTGCATCAGGCTTTTGTCTGACCTGTCGCCCATGAACATATTTATGCGCGCCGATTCCATCATGTGGGGATGCCTTTTTGCGCTCTACTATGAAAGAATACTCGCATTTTTAAAAAGCATTCCAAAGATATTTCTGCTCACGCCATTTTTTGTCATCTGCTGTTCCGTACTGATCGGAGATTTGACCTATCGTCTGAATATGCCGATGCCTGGTTCGCTTCGGCTCGCTTTATTTGGATCTTTTGGAACGGTTACCAGTCTCGCGACTTGCCTGATCATTGTCGTTTCCATAAATTTTGAGAATAATCCCTGGTTTAAGCTGCTCAACCTGAAACTGGTCAGCAGTCTGGGCATACTTTCTTATAGTATTTATATCTGGCAACAATTGTTTTTTTCGCCCAACCTGGATGCTATTTCGACCTTCCCCATGAACATTGTTCTGATATTTATCGTGGCCAATATTTCTTACTACCTGATCGAAAAGCCATTCTTAAAACTGAAGAGCAGACTGAATTATCCTTCCACAAACAAAAGGGGTACCGTACAACCCATCCCTGTCAGCGATCAGCGATCACTCAGGCGTCCACGACAGGTGGAGGCTGGATAAGTATAAGAAAATGGCATTTTGAACGTTAAGGGATTATGGCAGCCAATCCAATATTACCCGTTCACCCGGCTTACCCAATGAAGGTATGGATGTCTGCCCTGTTCATTGTATCCCCTCTTTGCTTCTGGATAGAAGATATCGTGCTGACCAGGAACATCGAAATTCACCTGCAGGATCTGATGACATTATTATTGTTTGGCCTGGTGGGCTCTGTACTTTCGCTTCCCATTTATGCCATTTTATTTCTTGCATTCCGATATCTGACGAAGAAACAGGTAGCTCCTGATATCGTGCGCTGGATTTTAAATGGCCTTTGCATACTGGGCATTTTCATCACTTTAATCATCATTGATAAAAGTCCGCAATTTGGGATCGCCATCAGCTATTCTGTCAGCGTGATCATCGCCAGTTTGTTTTTTAAAATTTATCACACACCTTTTCGCGCGAAACAATCCTGATCAATCCTTCGTAATATTCTGGGTAATATTTTTGATCCGGTTTCGCTTAAGCGTTTTCAGCACTTCATCGAACGTGCCTGTTTTCGGTTTACCCGTTACGACCACCGAGGCATCTTTCAGGACTTTTGCATTGACCTGTACGTAATCATTGAATTCGGAAATGGACTCTACAGAAAGTGGCTTATCTTTAAAATAAGCGCTGATGGTGGTGCCCGCGTTGATAATGAAATAGCTCTGTGGGGCATTTGCCCTGATGCCTTTGGCCGTGTCTGTTTTCTGTGCATAGCCGCAGCCGATTGCTCCCATCCAAAAAGCAAGGAAAAGAATATACTGTTTCATGACAGTGAGTAAAATATTAAGTAGTTAAATAAAATGGATAAGCGAATACTGGGACTTCATCACATAACCGCGATCGCAGACAACGCGAAGCGAAATGTGGATTTCTATACAAAGGTACTTGGTTTGAGAATGGTTAAAAAAACCGTGAACTTCGATGATCCGGGGACCTACCATTTTTATTATGGAAATGAAGAAGGAACACCGGGTACCATTCTCACTTTTTTCCCCTGGGAGGGCATCGGAAAAGGCAGGAACGGTACGGGCATGGCAACGGAGATCAGTTATTCAGTGCCTGCCGGAAGTCTGGATTTCTGGACCGAAAGATTTAAAACCATGGGTGTGGAAACAGGGGAGAGAACCGAACGTTTCGGCGAAATTTATCTTCCTTTTTCTGATCCCGATGGGTTGGCACTGACATTGGTTCACCCCGCAACAGGGGATAACAGAGCTGGCCGGGATGCGAACGGCATTACAAAAGAAGAGGCGACCAGGGGATTTCATGGTGTTTGTTTGTCGCTGGAGGAAATAGAAAAAACAGCTGAAATTCTGACCGATGTATTTGGGTATACCTTATTTAAACAGGAAGGAAATCGTTATCGTTTTTCTACTGATGCCATAGCTACGGCCGGCAACATCGATCTGCTGGAACTGCCCGACGGAAAAAGAGGGGTGAATACTGCGGGTACCAATCATCATATTGCTTTTCGTGTAAAGGATGAGAAAATACAAATGGAATTCAGGGAGAAAATACTTGCGAGGGGTTTGAATATTACCCATCAGATAGACCGGGATTATTTCTTTTCCCTTTACTTCCGTGAACCCGGTGGTGTGCTTTTCGAAATTGCAACAGATAATCCGGGATTTACCGTAGATGAACCACAAGGCGAATTGGGAACGCATTTGAAACTGCCGAAGAAGTTTGAATCTGCCCGCACTGAAATAGAGGCGTCACTACCCCTGCTCAATTAATTTCAAATCATGCATGAAGGAATCGTAAAGTATGCAGGAAAACAAACCGATCCGGTAAAAGCATTGATTCTGTTGCATGGCCGTGGCGGAGACGCGGACGACATTCTCTCGCTGGCAGAAGATCTGGATGTGAAAGATTATCTGCTCGCTGCTCCGCAGGCGACGGGCAACAGCTGGTATCCCAATTCATTTCTGGCAAGTCCATCTTTGAACGAACCCTGGCTTTCCTCGGCTTTGGAACTGGTTCACCGGACCGTGTTGGAAATTCAAAATCGCGGCATCGCCAGCGCTTATATTTATTTCACCGGATTTTCGCAGGGTGCCTGCCTGACGTTGGAATATGTTACCCGCCGCGCAAAATTATATGGCGGCGTGGCGGCCTTTACAGGCGGACTGACCGGAGATAAAATATATGCGGAGAATTATTCAGGAGACTTCCTCGGCACGCCTGTTTTTATTGGCTCTTCTGATCCGGATCCGCATGTGCCTGTGTCGCGTGTGCATGCCAGTGCGGCGATACTTGAAAAAATGAATGCCCGGGTGACAGAAAAAATATATGCACAGATGGGACATACCATCATCGCGGATGAGATTGAGCTTGCAAACAAACTCATATTTAAATAAAACAAATGCAGACAAATTATTTTCCGGCATCCGACAGGGGTAGAAAAGACATTGGATGGCTGAAGAGCAATTTTGTTTTCAGCTTCAGTGATTTTTCGAATCCGATGAAATCTGCTTTCGGCACCCTGCAGGCTTTTAATGATGATTATATGGAGCCGGGCAAAGGCTTTGGCATTCATCCGCATATTAATATGGAAATTATTTCCGTGCTGCTACAGGGAAAAATGAATCACATCGATTCCCTCGGATATAGCACCACCATCGAACCGGGCGGTGTGCAGATCATGAGTGCGGGCAGCGGGTTGAGACACGAAGAATATAATATCGGGGAAGGCCCGGTGAATTTTTTACAGATATGGATTCAGCCCAAGCTGCAGAATATTCTCCCCCGATACCAGTTCAGGCATTTTCCCAAAGAGAATCGTAAGAACGAACTGACCGTGATTGTTTCGGGAGAGGAAGGCGCGGCTCATTGCTGGATCAATCAGAATGCAAAATTATCGCTCGGTTATTTCGACAAGGGCGGGGAGATTTCATATGCCTTCCATCCGGTCAATAAATGTGTATTCATTTTTTTAATAGAGGGAGCCATTGGTGTGAATGGCATTGCCCTGCAAAAGAGAGATGCATTGGGAATATGGGAGTCGGACCTGCTGCAGATTTCCTGCACAGAAAACGCCGAATTTCTGATCATCGAAACACCTGTAAATCAGAAGTGATTTGGTTAAGTATAGTTAAAGTGTGCCGCCCTCATTGTTTCCTACGGGATTATACCTGATTACCACATTATCATTCACCATTCAACTTCCACCTTTTTAATTTTCTGCAATTACTTATTTACCACATTTATTATGTCTTTCATCACGATGTATTGTTCGTCCACAACGGACTGATTGAATCCGTGTGCCGCACCGGGTATGAGGATATATTTTTTACCAGGAGCTGTGATTTTGTCAAAATAGGGTCTGGTTGCTTCCTTTGGTGTAAGAATATCTTCTTCGCCCTGAAGCAGAATCACGGGTATTTTAAAATCCAGACGGGTTGTTGAAAAATGTATGGTATTCATCATGGAAGAAATTCCCAAGTGCCTGTCTCCGGTATAGTTCAC
>Ga0206961_1143_pt1 | contig 14669 bp, 13 predicted proteins | sample Alteio_BWOrgHeat_30_FD_153238 | JGI IMG/M metagenome (GOLD analysis project Ga0206961, IMG submission 153238) | Enriched cells from forest soil in Barre Woods Harvard Forest LTER site, Petersham, Massachusetts, United States -... | ecosystem: Environmental > Terrestrial > Soil > Temperate forest >...
CAATGGCTCCAAAACAATTACCAATGTTAGCGGAGGACTATTGAAAGACCTGGCTACGTTGCAAACAATTACACATACCATCAAGGGTAGCCTCGTGATTGATTTTAAAAATGGAGCCCAGAAAACATGGAACGTTTCCAAACAGCGTGTGTTTACATACGACAACGGAATCGTGATTACTACAACTGGAACTTATTCCGACGGTACCAACAGCAACATTGCAGAATGGGGAACAAACCGTTTCTGAACGCGTTCTGTTTCCCCAGCAATTGGTTCCGTCATATACGATGGTAATAATCCGCTGACCGCCCGCTGTATCATATGTAACCGTGGCATCGCAAATTAACTGATGAACATTGATCAGGCCTGATGCACCGTTTGTTCCATTGACATCATTCACTGACGTGTTCGCCGAGACGGACATTGAACCACTCAGTGATCCGGAAAAATCAGACTGTCCGTTTAATGCGGTATTCGCATCGTTACTGATATTGTCTGATTCCGTTGATACCTGTTGCTGGTCGTCGCTGGTAGTACTCACATTATCTGATGTTGTACCATTGGTGGAGGATACATCCTTTTTACAGGAATAAATGCAGATGCAGAATAGCAGGCAACATGCGACTGCGATCCGGCGAATGAGGTTTGTTTTCATAATTACGATAATTTTTTTATTAAGATGGAATATCATTCCGAAGGTTTAACGGATTCATAAATTTAATTTGTTAACAAACCGTTATGGATGTTTGCGTGTTCACGGGACTTTAGTTGGGCGTGGAACCCGCGCGTGCGGGATTGGGCGTTAACCATTCACCGTGTTACTTCTCGCAGATAATAACATGGAGATTTTACTGTGCAGGTCTTCGGGGCGAAAGGGTTTTGGAACAAATTCCATAAATCCCTTAGAAAGAAGATCGGCGCGCATATTATCATATACAGCCGCTGTAAATGCAATGGCCGGAACGGTGGGGTTGATTTTTTTGATTTCGCCCAGGGCAGTGATCCCATCCATTTCAGGCATTTCGAGGTCAATCAAAATGAGATCAAAAGTATGCTGATTGAAAAGGTCTACTGCCTGTTTTCCATTATAAGCTTCTTTTACTTCGATACCCCATTTCATCAGGAAACGGCGGGCAATGGACATATTGATTGCATTATCCTCGGCCACCATCACTTTTATTCCCGGGAATAAGGGCAGGTGTTTTACTTTGTCTTCGTTGATATAACGTTTACGATTTTCATTGATGGCCAGCTTGAGTGTAAAGTGAAAAGTAGAACCTCTGCCTTCTTCGCTTTCCAGTTGCAACTCGCCATGAAAAAGATTCACCAGTTTTTTTGTAATTGCCAGCCCGAGTCCGGTGCCTCCATATTTTCGTGTGGTGTTGACGTCCGCCTGGGTGAAACTTTCAAAAATCTCCTGTTGCTTATTGGCCGGGATTCCAATACCGGTATCCTTCACCATAAACTGTATCGTCGCTTTCTGGCTGGTTGAAAATATCTTTTTCGCCACCACGCTGATCTCACCATAATGGGTAAATTTCAGGGCATTTGAAATCAGGTTGCTGAACACCTGATTCAGTCTGGTTTCATCGGTCATCACTTCAATATCCAGGCTATCGTATTCCATTTTGAAACTGAGCCCTTTGGCATGTGCCTGTGTTCCAAACTGAAGATTGATTTTATCAAGGAATTTTTTCAGATCAACGGGATGTTCGCCCAGTTGTAATTTGCCCACTTCTATTTTACCGAAATCAAGAATTTCGTTGATCAGCATCATCATGTGTTCTGATGAATACTTAAGTATATCCAGATGAGATTTCTGATCAGGCAGATAATCTTCCTGTAACAATAAGTTAGATGTACCAATGATTCCGTTTAGGGGCGTCCGCAATTCATGACTCATATTGGAAAGAAATCGCGACTTGGCCTGTGAAGCAACTTCTGCTTTCTGTTTTGCTTTCATCAGCTCGAACTGGGCAGTCTTGATTTCTGAAATATCGAGAATGCTGATTTTCAAAAATCTTCTTCCCAGATCCAGAAAGGGTACAATATTGACGAAAGCGAAAAATGTCCTTTCAGCAGAAGTAATCGCCAGTTCGCCCTGCCAGTCCCGGGCCTGATTGGTGGAAAGGTTTAATTCGACCGACTTAAATAATTTGATATGTTCACTGGTGAACCAATCCTCAATGGCGGTGCCTTCAATTTCCTTTTTACTTTTTATATGAAGCAGATCGCAGGATCTGTTATTACAACCAATGATCTTACGCTGTTCGGCATCCATAATTAATACGCCATCGAGCGATGTATTATATATGGTATCTACGAAATGCTTTTCTTTCAGAATCGCTTCTTCATGATCCCGGTTCACCCTGAAAATAAAATAAGAAAAGAAAGTGGTCAGCGTAAGTGAAATCGCCAGGTTGGAGCTATACAAACGCGCAAACATACCGGCAATGCGTACCTGATAATAATTTTCGTAAGGACTCAGGTTCAGACAAAGCAAAACAGAAATAATGGTAATGAGATAAACAAACTTGAGCTCGGTAAAATTTCTCTTCACATCTATGACGAGTGTCATTACAAGGAAGTAAGGGAAATAGAGCAGGTATTCACCAGCACGCAGTCCTTCCATATAATTCATGACAATTAGGTAGATATTGAGATTTACAATGGCTATAATTCGGGCCATTTCAAACCGCTTCTTTGCATTCAGATGAAAGGCCAGAATAAAAATATAACCGGCAGAAAGATTGACCAGTGCACTGATATAAAGACTGAGCGTAAAATAGCTGACAACAGATAAAAGCGTTCCGCAAAGGGTAAGAAAGATGAACTGGTTAAACCGGACGATCTTCTTGCGCTGGGAATCCGTATTGCTGGGATCCAGACCCGAATAAACAATATCCTGATAAACAGACCAAAGTGCGGGCGAGAGTCGGGATTTCAGGGAGGGTATCAGAGGAATTAATTTGAATATTAAAACGCGGGTGCATAATAATTATTATTTAAAGCGTTAATATAAATGAATCCAGACACATGAATAACCTCCATACCTCTAACCCATTCGTTTTCAACGCAGAAATTGATGCGAATTACCTGAACAGCCTCTACGGGGACGATTTCGTTTACCTGCAGGAAGTTTTTGAAACCGTACTGATTGACTATCAGTCCTTAACCGATAATATTGAATACAGCTTTTCCTCAGGAAACCTCACTGCCCTGCAGTCTGCTGTTCATAAAATCAAACCCGTATTCGGATTTGTTGGACTGACTGCTGTTCAGCAACATTGTCAGCAGTTCGAGCAGATCTGCGGCACGGTCAATTCACCCGATCATCTCTCAGGCGATTTTGAAACGCTGAAAAATAAAATATTCCAGAGCCGTCAACTGATCGAAGAAGAGAAGAAAAAATTGGAAATATTTAATCGCAATTGTTCATGAGTCTCAGTTGTATTATTGTAGAAGATCTGCAGGTAGCCGCTAATTACCTGAAGAATTGTTGTGAAAAAAGCGGCCAGGTGGAAGTAAAAGGTCATTTCAGCAATGTAACCGACGCGCTTTCATTTCTGAACAGCAATACGGTCGACCTGATATTCCTGGATGTGGAAATGCCGGGGGCAAACGGTTTTGAATTGCTGGACCAGATTGCATTTTCTCCAAAAGTGATTCTAACAACGGCCAAACAGGAATATGCTTACAACGCATTTCAATATAATGTATCGGATTACCTGATGAAGCCTTTTACTTATCAGCGGTTTACGGAAGCTCTGCAAAAAATACAGCCCTCTAAGGAAACCATTTCCACCAACAGCGCCTCTGATCACATATATATTAAAACAGACGGCAAACTGATTCGCCTGAACAATGATTCTATTTTATATATAGAAAGCATGGGCGACTATGTAAAATTTGTAACCATAGACGGTAAAAAATATATTACCCATAATACCATCAAGAACCTGGAAGAGAAAGTAAGCAAACAACATTTTCTCAAAGTGCACCGATCTTATATTGTTAACCTCCACAAGATCGACGATATGCGCGAAAACCTGCTGTTCATTAAGGGAAATGAAATTCCGGTGAGCAAGGCAAACAAAGCGGACGTATTTCGCAGGTTGAATATTGTTTAAAAGCCCAAAGCCTAAAACCTATTTATTGTTAAATGCCTGTCTGCAGACAAACCCCTGAAAGTAGTTATTACTTTATTTGGTTTCTTCCCAGATGTTATTTTTTCTGTTTATATCCGGCAATACATTCTCAGGGTCGAGAATTAGTTGATTAATCTTTCCGGTGGAAGCATATTTTATCGTCCACACAGCACCGCGCTGCCATATTTCCACCGGCAGTTGCAGTATTTCTGATTTTCCGTTGGACTGAATTACTTTTAAAATAACCGGCATAATGATTTTTCCTTTATTTACGATGGTGATGAGAGATCCTTTGGCCGGATCATTATCTATATATTTTACATCCGCAATTGACTGATCCAGCGTCCAGGTTGTAAAGAACCATTCTTTCCAGAACCAGTTTAAATCTTCACCGGCTGCATTATTGATGCAATGAAAAAAATCATAGGGCGTAGGGTGTTTAAATGCCCAGGCCTCGGTATACTTTCTAAACGCATAATCAAAACGATCTTTACCAACTATTACTGTTCTTAATAGTTTCAGGCCATAAGCTGTTTTGTTATAATACTGATAATGCTGGGCATAGTCCATCGCCTCTGAAACTGTTATCAAAGGATCTTTCAGGTTTGGAAGTGTACTCTGGTCAAGAAAGGCAAAAAAATTATTGTTGTAAATGGCGGGATCATTTACGTATTCACCCTTATTAAAAATATCTGTCGCCATAAAATTGATATAGGAATTGAATCCCTCATCCTGCCACATATACTTTCTTTCATTGGAGCCAACGATCATCGGATACCAGTTATGCCCGATTTCATGCGCAATCAGAAACCATAGTTTGCCCCTTGTCAATTGATAATCGTTGAAAATCATTCCGGGATACTCCATGCCTGAAACAGATGCGCCCAGGCTCACGGCCACATTCCACGGATATTCAAAAAAGTTTTTAGAATAAATTTCGATGCTGTTTTTCAGGTACTCTGTAGATCTTAACCATGCGGTATCTCCTTTGCTTTCGGGTGGATAAGCCGACATCGCAAGCGCTTTTCGCCCGGAGGGCAGATTTATTTTTGCAGCGTCCCATACCAGCGCTTTGGATGCTGCCCATGCTACGTCCCGGCTGTTCTTCATTGTAAAATGCCAGGTAAGATTTGCTTTGGAAGCGGGACGCGAAGACGGTTTTCCGATTTCATCCGCATGGATGATCGTTACTGTCTGATCACTGTTCGTTGCATCGGCCAGCCTTTTGATTTGCCCGGCAGTTAAAACTTCCTGCGGATTTTGAAGGTCTCCGGAGCCATAAATAATCATTTCCGGCGGAGCGCTGATATAATAATCAAAGTTCCCGTAGTCGCAGTAAAACTCGCCCAGTCCCATATAAGGCAAGGTGTTCCATCCCTCCACATCATCGTATACACACATGCGCGGATACCATTGAGCGATCTGATAAACGACTCCACCCTTGGTATACAATCTTCCCATGCGATCAGATCCGTCGGCAGGAATTATAAACCTGTATTTTATCCGGATGGATATGTGACCGCCTTTGGGTAATAGCGGATCATTCAAACGGATCTGCATTCTGGTATCAGAAATCACGGGATCTACTTTATACATTTTGCTTCCGTATAAAATTATTACTTCATCAATCTGATAACCTCCGCGATCAATTCCGAGAACACCTGTTTCGTTGTCAATGGATGAAGTGGCTACGCCTCTTGATTTCAGGTTAAAAATATTCTGATCCAGCTGCAGCCAGAGATAATCCAGCGCATCCGGACTATTGTTGGTATAGGCAATGGTTACATCGCCGGTGATGCTGGTATCTTTTTCGCTGAGGGTTGCATGAATCAGATAGCTGGCGGTATTCTGCCAATACATCGGTCCCGGTGTTCCTTTGGCGGATCGAAACATGTTACCAGTAGGTGGATTGAAAGTCGAGGTAAAATAATCATGCGGATTGTAAAAAGAAGAATCCGGATGACTGGCTTGTGAAAATAAAAAACAATTATACAACAGCAGAATAGCCAGCAGAGAACCCTTTTTCATGTTAGTAGTGGTTTATACGTAGAAGATGAACCCGAAAATTGATTTATCGTGTATTTCATCCCGAAAATCGAAGGATTTATCCTCCCTGTCGAATAAGCTATGGCAAACGTGAAAGGCTTTGCATCTTTGTATTGTTGAAGCGCGCGAATGATCCGAACCTAAGAAAACTGCAACTGCAACAATCCAAACCGAAAAACCAAACGAACTGATCAGACCTGAAAAAGATATTAAACCCTATGAAACTAAAATCCTGATCCCTGAAAAAACATTGTTGATACGACCCCTGACCCCTTCCTTATCCTGTTGAAAAATGATGAATCCAGTATCGAAAAACTCGTAAATCTGTACCTTTTCTTGACGGAAAACTAAACTTTGATGAAACCCCTGACAGATTTGAGCGGCCACTCCGGTGGCCGTTTTTTTATTTATTTACCTCTACAATATAGGCTGCCACCCGACCACCATTTCCGTCGCCACTGAAACGAATATTCCCTTTTTGGGAAACATCGGCCTGAATAAACTGCGTGGACGAACCCAGTGCAGCGCGAACCCTGGCGGCGTAATCGCCCGTTTTATTCTGGCTGATTTTTGCATTGAGCGAACTCCAGTTCAGACTGTCTTTGCTCACGACCACCGCAATCATATCTTTTGTTCCGATGCTGTCGGGCTGCATGCTATTATCCCTTGGAAACAGCCTGTATCCTGCTATCCCGCAGAAAGGTGAATATTTAGTTTTTGTCGGGTCATCTGCCCTGGGATAAGGGAACAGGGTATAACTGCTGCCATCGGTTTCTTTTCCGAAAACATATATATAACATTCTGACTGATTACGGATCTCCATCTTAAAACGGGTAGCCGGCGTTAGTTTGGCAGTTGTTTCAAATATATTCTCCGAAGTTTTTTTCAATGGAATATAATCTCCGGCCACCGTTTTCTTACCATTGTAAGTTACCTGTACGAGGCCCACTTCACCTTCAAACGGTTTGCTGGCTGCGGCGCCTACGGCGGGCATGGATTCAAGCCCGTAAGCTTCACGGACAAAATAAGTGAAATGCTTATATCTTACCCAGGCGAACCCGTTGTTTCCCCACTGGGGCCCCCAACTGTTCATAATCAGGAATGATCCTCCGTATTTCGCATCATCGTACCCCACGACACATTGGGCGTGACCACCAAAACCCATCATACTGGCATCGTCCTGTGTCGGGTTCCATACATCCTGACCCATCATGGGCTGCATATAGGACCCGCCCACCATCATGCCGATCACGACCGGAGCGCCCTGGGAAAGATTTTCCTTGATTGCGCGTATGTCAATCTTTGAAGTATTGTCTCCTACTGTTAGCCTGTTGGAACCCCGCATGCGAAACAAACGGGCCTGATCGAGCAACTGCTGGTTTGGCTGTTTTGAACAATCCTGATCACTATAAGGAAAAGACTCGTAAGGTACTGAGCCTTTCTGGCTCATAAAATCCATCGCCCGGTTAATATAAGAACCTTCGCATCCATCGAGACCGATCTGGTTGTATAGGAAAGCAGGACTGAATTTTAATCCGTTTGGATCAGCGCCTGTCCGCGCGGATTCCAAAATTGTACGCGCGCCGTATGCACTGCTCCAGGCAACACAACTTCCCTGTTTTCCCTGATCACCAACAGCCGGCGCGTATTTCTGGAGATTTGCGGATTCAGGAAGAGGGTTTTTGTTATCATCGTCTGAAAGGGATTCATAAACCTTGGATTTATCAAACTGACGCGGATCCAGTATCCCACCAGTTGCCAGTTGCTGCACCTGCTGGGCGATGCCGCCCATATTGCATCCGCCACCACCGCGGCCAAGCAGGAAATAGCCGCCAATGCCAAGAGCTAAAATTAAAAGAAGACTTTTTGGCCCACGGATCAGACTGAATACCAACGGCAACAATCCCAAAAGTCCGCCACCGCCTCCGGAACCACCGCCCCTTCCGCCTGAATCCCCACCCTGAAACCCGCCACCACTATCATCTGCATCAGGCTGATCATCTGTCATGCGAATAGGCATACCAATAAATTTAGAGTTGAATAATAAAAATGCAGTAATCAGGCCCGGGTCTTTGAAAATAATGAAAGCGGGGAATATGAAAAAATTTAAATCACATCCAGCTGGCTGCGCAGCAGGTCTTCAAACTGATCACGGCGACGAATAAGATGGGATTTGCCCTCCAGCACCATGACCTCAGCCGGCTTCAACCGGGAATTAAAATTAGAAGACATTTCAAAACCATAAGCACCTGCATTTCGGAAAACCAGATAATCTCCTTCCCGCACCTGATTCAGCGGCCTGTCCCAGGCAAATGTGTCTGTTTCGCAAATATTACCAACTACAGAATAATTTTTCAACGGCGCTTCGGGGTTGCTGATATTTTCAATATGATGATACGCATCATAGAACATGGGGCGTATCAGGTGATTGAATCCACTGTTCACACTTACAAAAACAGCTGCGCCCGTTTCTTTCATCACATTTACTCTGGTGATAAAATTTCCGGCCGCGCTGACCAGGAATTTTCCGGGTTCGAACCATACCTGTAGTTTCCTGCCATTTTTATAAGGGTGATTGGCGAAAGCTTGGTTTACTTTCTCTGCCAGAAGAGGAATATCTGTTTCCTGCTCACCGTCTTTGCTGGCTACTTTAAATCCGCCTCCCAAATCAATAAATTCCAGGTGTTCGAAATGATGGGCGATGTCGAATAAAACCTCTATTCCTTTCAGAAAAACATCTACGTCTTTGATTTCACTGCCCGTATGAATGTGCAGATCACTGATGCGAAGGTTGTATTTTTCTACAATTTTCAGGATCTGACTGATCTGGTCGACCGGTATTCCAAATTTGCTTTTATCGTGCCCGGTGGAAATTTTAAGATTTCCCCCGGCCAGAATATTCGGCCGCAGTCGAATGCCTACCGGATAGGAGTAACCGAAAGCTGCGCCGAATTTTTCCAGGTTCGAAAGGCTGTCGATATTAATATAAACGCCGAGTTCTTTCGTCTCTTTGATTTCCCCGAAGTCAATCCCATTGGAAGTATATAAAATGCGGTGAGGGGGAAATCCTGCATGCAGCGCAAGCTTTACTTCATTGATGGAACTGCAGTCCACATTCGCGCCCAGATTTCTAATATACCGCAACACATTGATATTCGTAAGTGCTTTACAGGCATAAAAAAAAACCGTATTGGTATTTTCAAATGCGCTTTGGAGTTTAATGTATTGCTCTTTTATTTTCTCCGCGTGATAAACATACAGCGGCGTGCCGTATTCTTCTGCTATAGCGATGAGTTCGGAATGGGTCAGGGGGATGCTCTTCATTTGATGCGAAGATAAGGGGCGGGAATGGAAGTCTGGAAGCCTGGAAGTCTGGAAATAATTTAACGTTACGCTATAAAGTTTCCTCCCCTTCACCTGCATTCGAAGAAGAATTATTTTCAAGCAATTCTCCTTCTTCGCTTACAACCAGTGCCTGTGTGATTTCAGGGGCAGAAGGTGTATAATTGATCAGGGAAGGTTCCTCGAGACTTTCTCCAAGCACTTCACGCAGTCTCGGAAGATCGGCTGTCTGGTTAATACCAAAATAATCCATAAAGGTTTTGGATGTGGAATAAATAAGCGGCTTACCCGGCATATCTTCATTCCGACCGATGATCACAATTAGTTCTTTTTCCAGTAATTTTTGAATTGAATAGTCGCTGTTAACGCCCCGGATGGATTCTATTTCGCCCTTTGTGATGGGCTGCTTATAAGCGACGATTGAAAGGGTCTCCAGCGCTGCCGTAGAAAGGCGTTTGAGAAATTTTTCCCCATTCAGCTGGGCGATGGTTTTATGAAATTCTTTTTTGGATAAGAATTGCCAGCCACCCCCACTTTCCCTGACTTCAAATGGATAAAATTCTGCTTTATATTTTTCGACGATTCCGTCAATGCCTGTGGAAATTTGTTCGAGTGTCAGTTTATCTTCCATGAAACCAAATGCATTATTCAGCAATTCGGTCATTTCCATTGCCGTCAGTGGTTTATCGCTGGCGAATATCAGGGCTTCGATGTGCGGGATGATGTCGGAAATGTCCATAGAGGAAAGTGTGAGAGTCTGGAAGTATGAAAGTGAAAAAAAATTATTCGTTGCAGTCGCAAAATAGGTAAATCGAACCCAGCTAATAAGTTTTGGGCATGCGAAATTCCCACAAATCACTAACATTTTCAACAAAGCCTATTCACACTTCCTGACTTTCACACTCCCACACTTGCTTTCTATCCCTGCAATGCAGCGGCACCCGAAACGATTTCGGTGAGTTCGGTGGTGATGGCAGCCTGGCGGGCGCGGTTATAGGAAATGCGCAGGCTCTTGAGGATTTCGTTGGCATTTTCCGTTGCCTTATCCATGGCGGTCATGCGGGCACCGTGTTCTGAAGCATTGGCGTCAAGGACCGCTTTGAACAGCTGGGTATTGAGAATCTTCGGCATCAGTTCCTTCAAAAGAACTTCTTTGGAAGGTTCATATATAAAATCGCTGGAGGTAGCGCCGGGTGCTTTTGCTACTTTTGGAATGGGCAAGAAGGGTTCAACTACAAAATTTTGCGAAGCCGCATTTTTGAATTCGCTGTAAATAATATCCACCGCATCAAATTCGTGGTTTTCAAATGCCCTGACTGCTGCCTGGGCACAAACCTGCACGGATTCAAAATTCAGGTGCTGAAATATATCGCGGAATTCTCCGTTTACTTTATAGTTGTTTTTGAAAAAATGCTCGTAGCCTTTTTTGCCAATACTCCAGACCATGGTATTGCCTTTGGCCGTTTGCGCAGGATATTTTTCCTGCATAGTTACTTTGGCCAGTTTAATAAGGTTGGAATTATAGGCACCACAGGATGACCGGTCGCTCGTGATCAGGATAAGCAAAACTTTCTCAACGGGTCTTGCAGTAGACAGGGTAGAGCTCATGTCACCACCGGCATTGCTGACAATATTACCAAGTACCTGCTGAAGTTTCTTGGAATAAGGACGCATCTGCTGAATGGCTTCCTGTGCCTTACGCAGTTTTGTGGCACTGATCATCTTCATCGCCTTGGTGATTTGCTGTGTGCTCTGGATGGATTTGATCCGGTTACGAACTTCCTTAAGTTGTCCTGCCATATGGGTATTTTAAGCCGGCTGCAAAGGTAGCGGAACAGCCCCAAAAAGCAAGATGGATTCTGAAAAAAAACACCTTGAAATACCGGTGTCAGCGGCGGCAGAAAAAATATAGTACCTTTGCAATCCCTTTATAACTATGTCTAAATCAAAGAAGAACGATTTGCCTGTCATCCTGATCACCAACGACGATGGAATCATGGCACCGGGCATCCTCAGCCTCGTAGAAGCAGTAAAAGATCTTGGAAAAGTGGTGGTTGTTGCACCCGATAAGCCGCAGTCCGGCATGGGTCACGCTATAACCATCGGCCATCCCCTTCGGCTTCAGCCCGTTTCCATTTTTGAAGGAATAGAAGCCTGGCAATGTTCCGGTACGCCGGTAGATTGTGTAAAGCTGGCAGTCGACAAAGTACTTCACCGGAAACCGGATATTTGCCTGAGTGGCATCAACCATGGAGCAAATCATTCCATCAATGTAATTTATTCCGGCACCATGTCGGCTGCCGTTGAAGCGGCCATAGAAAGCATTCCATCAGCAGGATTTTCATTGCTGGATCACAGCGTAGAAGCAGATTTCACCGGTGCCCGGAAATATGCCCGCATGGTGGTTCAGCACATGCTGAAAACAAAGCTCGACAAGCATACCGTGCTGAATGTGAATATTCCCGCTGTAGATGTTGAACTGATCAAAGGCGTTCGGATATGCAAGCAGGCATATGCCAAATACGAGGAAGATTTCATTGAAAGAAGCGATCCCACCGGTAAAAAATACTTTTGGCTAACCGGTGAATTTGTGAATTTTGATAAGGGCCGTGATTCTGATGTGTGGGCACTCGAACACAATTATGTAAGTGTTGTGCCGGTACAATTTGACCTCACGAATTACGTTTTGAAAACCAAACTTGAAAAATCCTGGAAATTTTGATATTCAAAAAAGATGACCTGAAGTTTGGAATTTTGCTGGGCTTACTCGGGCCCCTGTTCGCCATGCTGCTTTATTATTTCTGGGTATTCGGCCGTACGATCAGCCTGACTGAATATTTCTATGTGTTGCGCACCAATAAACAACTACTCACCGCCATCAGCAGTATCTCCCTGCTGGCCAATGCCATACTTTTTACCATCTATATCAATACCCATCGTGATAAAACAGCCAAAGGTATTTTTGTTGCCACACTTATGTACGGAATTTTCGTACTTATTTACAAATTGGTCATTTAAGGGAAACGATCTTCGAACAACGCTCAACGACCAACGTTTTCTATCTTTGAGAAATCATGAAATATTATATCATCGCCGGGGAAGCATCCGGAGATTTGCATGGCAGCAATCTGATCCGGGAAATTAAAATGAGAGATCCGGATGCGGTGATTCGGGGATGGGGAGGCAATCTGATGAAGGAAGCCGGTGCAGAAATTGTTAAGGACTACCGCGACCTGGCATTTATGGGTTTTACAGAAGTAATCCGCAACCTGCCAACCATTTTACGCAACATCAAGTTTTGCAAATCGGATATTCTGTTTTTCAAACCCGACGCAATCATATTTATTGATTATCCAGGCTTTAATCTTCGCATCGCGGAATGGTCACGGAAAATGGGATTCAAAACCATTTATTATATATCCCCACAGGTATGGGCCTGGAAAGAAAGCCGGGTAAAGGGCATACGTGACAATATCGACAAAATGCTGGTGATTCTGCCTTTCGAGAAAGACTTTTTTCAAAAGTGGAATTACGAGACGGAGTATGTGGGTCATCCGTTGGTAGAAGTAATTGAAAGATTTAAGCATTCACCGCAGGCCAATTTACCCCCTGAAATTTATTTATCAGGGGATGAGAAATTTAAACCGGTTCTTCCGATGATCGCCCTGTTGCCCGGCAGTCGCAAACAGGAAATATTAATGAAGCTGCCCGTGATGCTGGAAGCCAGTAAACAATTACCCGCGTTCCAGTTCGTCGTTGCCGAAGCGCCCGGACAGGATTCGGGTTTTTATGACGAAGTTTTGAAAAACTATCCAAAAGCCGGTCGGGTCAGGAACCAGACTTACTCACTGCTGATGCATGCAAGTGCTGCCTGCGTGACTTCCGGCACAGCCACGCTGGAAACCGCCCTGTTTGGTGTTCCCGAAGTAATCTGTTATAAAGGAAGCAGCATTTCATACCAGATCGCCAAGAGGCTGATCAAAGTAAAATACATATCGCTGGTTAATCTGATCATGGACAGGCCGGTGGTCAGGGAGCTGATACAGGATGAAATGAATGTTAAGAATATTGTTTCTGAGTTGAAGAAACTTGTTTCGGACAACGAAACAAAAGAACGACTCAGGCGTGAATATGCTGAATTGCGCAATTTACTTTCTCAGGGAGGAAACGCATCGCAAAAAGCTGCAGAAAGCATTGTTCAGTTTGTGAAGAACCGGCCAGTCCCTTAAGCATGTCTTCTGAAAATCATCCGGAAAATAATGACGATGATGCCGATCAGAAACATAAAAATGGATATCCGGTTTATCCTGTTCATATACCGGATCCAGTTATTCGTAGGCTCGTTTGGATCCCTTTTAATGATATACAGATATTCTCCTATTTTTCTAAATACGCCCATAGCCTGTCGCAAAGATAATTAAGGATAGCTTCCGGTATTAATTCAGATTAGATATATTTGCAGCTCTTTCAGAACGCCTCTTTTCCGGAGGCTGCTGAGGTCAAAGGGGGATTAGCTCATCTGGTAGAGCGCTAGCATGGCATGTTAGAGGTGACCGGTTCGATCCCGGTATCCTCCACAAGGTTCACTTCGGTGAACCTTTTTTTTGCCCGTATGCGCCGGAATGAATAAAAAAATACATTTTACTCCGGTGGCAGGCTAACAGAAGACCACCCTCCATCCACAATTAAAGTCTGACCTGTAATATGCCTGGCCTTTGCTGATACAAGAAACAGGGCGGTATTTGAAATATCCTGCACGCTGGCGGGCCGGCCCATGGGTGTTATCCTGGACCATATTTCCTTATATGAAGGATCTTCCTGAGTTCGCTCCGTGAGTGTTGCTCCGGGCGCGATGGTATTTACATTGATTTTGTATTCCGATAATTCAATCACCAGGTTTTTGGCCAGCATTTCGAGTGCCGCTTTACTCATGCCGTAAGCTGCCAGATTTTTATGTGCCTGATGTCCGGTAACAGATGAAGTAAAAAGTATTGACCCTCCCTCCGATTGCTTTTTCATGTGATTCGCTGCTGCCTGTGCAAGAAAAAATGAACCTGCCAGATTCACCTGCATCACTTTCTGAAACGCTTCCGGCGTATACGTCAGAAATTCTCCAAATAAGGTTATGCCTGC
>Ga0206961_1135_pt2 | contig 14260 bp, 12 predicted proteins | sample Alteio_BWOrgHeat_30_FD_153238 | JGI IMG/M metagenome (GOLD analysis project Ga0206961, IMG submission 153238) | Enriched cells from forest soil in Barre Woods Harvard Forest LTER site, Petersham, Massachusetts, United States -... | ecosystem: Environmental > Terrestrial > Soil > Temperate forest >...
GTACATTGTATTTTCTCGACAGATAGGCCCTGGCCGTCAGCATCGAACGATAAGTGGAGTAATAACTCGTATCGTGATCGTCCTGAAATTTTGTTTTAACCCGCCGGCTCCGGCACAGTCTTTTCAATATCGCGCCACCACTTCTTTAAATTTAGGCATAGGCGCCACCTATCATGCATTCACGTTAAATATCGGTGTGGGCATCAGTAAATTCAACCCGGACAACGAAAAAGGACATACCAAATACCTGGATCTGCAGGGTCATTTTTATGCCCGCAAATGGAACGTGGATCTGCTGGGTGAGTTTTATAAAGGACTCTATCTGACACCGGAAGGGCTTGCTGCACCCACCGGTGATAAATTTTATTTAAGACCAGACATGGGTTTAAGTCTGATCGGGTTTGCATTTTACCGCGCATTGAATGAAAAAAAATTCTCCTATCAGGCCGGCCTTCTCCAAAATGAATGGCAGAAAAAATCTGCCGGATCCATATTGTTTGGCGGAGAAATTTACTACGGCGCCATTCATGGGGACAGTACATTAATGCCTACGGAAATTGATCCAAAAGCCAGTGCCCTGGCTATTGACAAATTTCATTTTTTCAGTTTTGGCCCCGGCGTAGGATATGCATACACGCTCGTAATCAAGGAACATTTTTTTATTCTGGCATCTGCAACCATTAATCTGGCTTTCCGGTATTCAAATGAAATTTCCACATTTTATAATGCCAATGACAGCCACCTGGGATTCAGACCCAATTATATTTTACATGCCGGTGCGGGATATAACAGCGATAAGTGGGATCTGAGTTTACTCTGGGTGGACACGGAACTTTTTATGAAAGGCCAGGCCACGAATTATAGCTATACGGTAGGTGTCGGTAATTACCGGCTTGTTTATGCAAAACGATTTAACCTGGACCGAAAAACAAAAAAACTACTCGAACCCATTCCTGAAATCATCGGACAGTAACCCGATTAATCTGCTATCTCCATTTCATAACTGGAAACCGGTTCGCAGGTGCAAATCAGATTTCTGTCACCATACGTATTATTCACTCTTCCGATAGATGGCCAGAATTTATTCAGCCTTGTATAAGGAAGGGGAAATGCAGCTGTTTCTCTGCCGTAAGCATGATTCCATTCGTCCGCGGTGATCACATGTTGGGTATGCGGTGCATTTTTTAAAGGATTATCATTTTTGTCCATTTTGCCACCGGAGATATCCTGAATCTCCTGGTAAATAGCAATCATCGCGTCACAAAAACGATCCAGCTCTGCCTTGTCCTCACTTTCTGTGGGTTCAATCATGATCGTACCAGGTACCGGAAAGCTCAGTGTTGGTGCATGAAAACCATAATCCATCAGTCGTTTCGCAACGTCTTCCGCTTCTATACCGGCCTGTGCTTTAAAAGGCCTGAGATCCACGATGAATTCATGCGCACAGGTATTGTTGGGTCCCGTATATAAAATCGGATAATAAGATTCGAGCCGGTTCTTCATATAATTTGCATTCAGAATTGCATACGCCGTTGCCTGCCGTATGCCATGAGAGCCCAGCATTTTGATATAAGCATAACTGATCAGCAGTATACTGGCAGAACCATAACGGGCAGCACTAACCGCTCCGCTGCCCTTGGTATCCGGATTTGTATAATGACGGGGAAGATGGTCTTTTAATTTTTCATTTACGCATATCGGTCCCATGCCTGGTCCGCCGCCCCCATGAGGAATGGCAAATGTTTTGTGCAGATTCAAATGACAAACATCCGCTCCGATATAGCCGGGACTGGTGAGTCCAACCTGAGCATTCATATTGGCTCCGTCCATATAAACAAGCCCGCCATTATCGTGGATGATCTGGCAGATGTCTTTAATGCCTTCTTCAAAAACACCATGGGTAGACGGGTAGGTAACCATTAGCCCGGCAAGCTCTGATTTGTACAAAACTGCTTTGTCTTTCAGATCCTGGATATCAATATGTCCGTCTTCATCACTTTTCACCACCACCACTTTCATTCCGGCCATCACGGCACTGGCTGGATTGGTGCCATGGGCAGAAATCGGAATCAGCATTACCTGCCGGTGCTGCTGATTCCGGGCCGCATGATAAGAACGGATGGCAAGCAGCCCGGCATATTCGCCCTGCGCACCGCTGTTTGGCTGTAGAGAAGTAGCTGCAAAACCAGTTATGGTGCTCAGCCAGGATTCCAGTTCCAGAATCATCTGCTGGTAACCCTGCCATTGAAAAGCTGGTGCAAAAGGATGTATTTTACTGAAACGGGGCCAGCTGACAGGAATCAGTTCGCTCGCCGCATTTAATTTCATGGTGCATGATCCCAATGGAATCATGGATGTATTCAGTGACAGATCTTTATTTTCCAGACTTTTCAGATATCGCATCATTTCTGTTTCACTGTGATGGGTATTAAAAACCGGATGCGTCATGAACGCGGAACTTCGGTTGAGTGTTATCGGTATACTTTCTTCATGGTGCTCAAAATCGAACAAGGCGCCTGCTTCGTCCTGACCGTTATAAGCTGCGAATACTGAAAGAATATCCAGCACATCATGCTGGCGACTGGTTTCTCCAATGGAAACGCAAACCGTTCCTTTGTCATCATAAAAGAAATTCATATTCAGATCTTCTGCAATTTTGCGAAGCTTTTCAGGTTCATCCAGCTTGATCTGCAGGGTGTCAAAGAAATATTCATGTACGATTTCAAATCCCTGTTCCTGTAATCCCCTGTATAAGGCATGTGTAAGAATGTGGATACGGGTGGCAATGTCTTTCAGACCCTGCGGTCCGTGAAAAACGGCATACATGGCAGCCATATTCGCCAGCAATGCCTGAGCCGTACAAATATTTGAAGTTGCTTTCTCTCTTTTAATATGCTGTTCCCTGGTTTGAAGCGCCATTCTTAACGCCCGGTTGCCCTGTGCATCCACACTCACACCAATGATACGGCCGGGTATCGCTCTTTTAAAATCTTCCTTGGCCGCAAAAAATGCCGCGTGCGGACCTCCAAATCCAATAGGAACTCCAAATCGCTGGGCAGATCCGATGGCCACATCAGCACCAAGCTCGCCAGGTGGAGTCAATAGGGTAAGAGCCAGTAAATCAGTGGCCATCGCCACAAAACCACCAGCAGCCTGAACAATTCTGATAAAATTTCTGTAATCCGTTATATTTCCCTCAGAATTAGGGTATTGAACGATAGCGCCAAAATAGGAGGCGTCAATGTTGGCTTTCGAATAATCGCCGGTTACCAGTTCAATTTCCAGCGGTTCTGCCCGGGTAGCCAGTACATCCAGCGTTTGTTGGAATATGGCCCGATCAACAAAAAACTTTGGAACACCCACATGCTGATGGTCCTTATTTTTCTGATTGAAAAACATGGTCATCGCTTCAGCTGCAGCTGTTCCTTCGTCGAGCAGGGAAGCATTCACCAGGGGAAGCCCGGTCAGATCACTCACCATGGTTTGAAAATTCAGCAGGCTCTCCAGACGACCCTGTGAGATTTCAGCCTGATAAGGCGTGTATTGGGTATACCATCCCGGATTTTCAAACACGTTGCGCAATATCACACTGGGGGTAATGGTTTCAAAGTACCCCTGGCCGATATAGTTCTTAAAAACCAGATTTTTAGCTGCGATCTCATGTATCAGTTCCAGATACGCCTGTTCACCGACTGCTTCCGTTACATTGAGTAATTTCGGATTCCGGATACTTGCCGGGAGCGCGTGGTCTATCAGTTCTTCCAAACTTTTTACACCGACAACACTAAGCATTTGCCGGGTTTCTGCTTCATTGGAACCTATATGTCTGCGGGAAAATTCATTTGCCTGTTTCTCGAATAAATTCATATCAGGGGATGTGTGGATCAAAAGATGTGCAAAGGTAATATGAATCGGTCAATTTTCTCCTCTCTGAACTCCTGGACCGACAAAGCCGGAATCCGGAGAGAGCCGTTAAATATTACTTATTTTGCGCGAACCGTCATATATCCCGGGATTCAGTAATAATATGGACAATCAATCGAAAGTGACACTGCAGAGCTGGGAGAAAATTTCAGGCGAGCACCAGAAATTATATAAAAACTTTCTGGCCAGGGCAGGGAAAAAAGAGGTTCTGAGGGCACTACCCGAACTGCATGAAAAAGCTTTTGAACAAATTGATTGCCTGAAATGTGCCCGCTGTTGCAAAGGTTTTTCTCCACGATTTAAGGGGCCAGATATTAAGCGGATATCCAAAGTATTGGGAATGAAAGAAACCGCCTTGATTGAAAAGTATCTGGTGTATGACGACGAAGGGGATTACGTCGCTGTTACTACTCCCTGTCCCTTTCTCGAAGAAAATAATCAGTGCCGGATTTATGAGGACAGGCCATCGGATTGCCAGCGTTTTCCCTATACCGATGAGGACGTGATTTTGAAAAGGCCTCAGCTGACCATGAAGAACAGTACCTTTTGTCTCATCGTAGTTTCGGTTATGGAAGGTTTGCTGGAAAAACTTACATGATACCCTGTATCTCTTCTTCATAGGCCGCCTGCAAACCGCGTTCTATGCCATCGCCGTTCCATTCTGTTACGCCCGGGATAGATGTTGCTTTTACAATGTCATCTTTTGTTTTGCCTGCTTTAATCTGACTGTTGACGAAGGCGAGCAGATTTTTTAAATAATCCTGCATGGCTTTGACATCTGTTTTATTGCCGGTTACTTTTTCGGGATCAAAGGAATGTCCGAAAACAAAAATGGTATCGTTGTCGAATTGCGACTGGATTTTATCCAGTACAAGAATCCAGTTTTTGATGGAAGCACCCGCGCTTCTGTCTATAAAAGCCCATTGCCGGTTGAATACCAGATCTCCCACATGGGCAATATTGGCATGGGGAAAAAATATGATGCTGTCGCCGTTGGTGTGGGCCGGACCGTAATAATAGGCTTCAATATTTTCTTTCATTTTTTTATACTTCCAGGCTTCATCATACGTGATATCCGGATATAACTGCTGCGCTTCGGTATTTTTTTCTTTTGCCACTCTCTGCTGGTTCAGCAGTGAATTCGAATGGGCCGCTACATGCGGAACAATTCCTTTAAATGAAATATTACCGGAAGTATGATCTCCATGATGATGGGTGTTGATGAGTATTTCGAAAGATTTTCCCGGATCCTTCGCGAGTGCATCTATCAGGTGTTTGGATTGTTCAGGAAATTCAGCATCCACTACGGCGATATTATTTTTAGAAATATAATAGGCGATCGTTCCGCCCTTCTCAGTAAAAATGCCCACATCATTGCGAAGCATTTTCATCTTATAGGGATTCTCCTGCATAAAAATTGTTAACCAGTCCCTGCGCAAAAGTGGAATGGCACCGAATCCGAGCCCTGCTGTTTTGATAAAATTCTTACGATGCATATGAGCAAGTTTTTTAAATACTTAATAATGCTAAAGTTTTAGGCTTTAGGCTTTTTTAATATTCCATCTTTCTCAACGCAGGTGCTTTAAACCAGGTAACCACTACCACCATCAGCGTCATGCAGCCTCCAAATACTACGGAGGGAACCACGCCAAGGATGCGTGCCGCGATACCGCTTTCAAACTGACCGAGCTCATTGCTGGAATTGATGAACATCGAGTTCACACTCAGCACCCGGCCCCTCATATTGTCCGGTGTTTTTAGTTGCATGATTGTGCCCCGGGTTACCACGCTGATACCATCCATGATTCCACTGAGTAATAAAACACCAAAGGATAGCCAGAAGAGTTTGGAAAGACCAAAGAGTATAATACAAATACCGAATCCGGCAACCGCATACAATAATTTTCTTCCCTGATTTCTTCTTGGCGGGAAAAGGGTAAGTAAAATAACTATGCAAATAGATCCCATGTCGGATGCACCGTTTAGCAAACCAAAACCCTCTGCACCCACTTTTAAAATGTCTCTGGCAAATACAGGAATCAGCGCTGTGGCTCCGCCAAACAATACAGCGAATAAATCCAGGGAAATGGCACCCAGCAGTTCTTTGGTTTTGAAAACAAAAGACAATCCTGCTTTTACACTGTCCCAGGTTTTTTTCTCGCCTCTTTCATTCAGCGGAGGAATGCGGTTCAGCGTGCTGCAAATCAGAAAGGCAGAAAATACCAGTAGTACTACCACCGTCAGCGTGCCTGTATTGCCGATGCCGGCGATCAGAAATCCACCCAGTGCATGTCCGGTGATCGAAGCAGATAAAAAAACGCCTGTATTCCAGGTGATGGCATTCTGCAATATTTTTTTCGGCACTACCTGGGCCAGCATTACGTTGAAAATGGGTCCGGTAAAGGAACGAATAACGCCGGTGCCAAAAATAATCAGGTAAATCAGGAGCGCGATATAGTGGGGTTTCAAATGACTGGTTCCGAAAGAACTTGAAAGTAACAGCAGCAGGAGGGCAGCCAGACCATACAGACCGACACCGGTGAGCATGAGTTTTCTTTTTTCGCTGATGTCGATCACGTGACCGGCATAGAGTGCCAGGGAAAATGCAGGTATAAATTCTGATAAGCCGACAATGCCGATAGCTATGGGTGCATTCGTGAGATTATAAATCCACCAGCCTACGAGGGTGCTCATCATGCGCAGTCCCATAATAAAAACAAAACGACCGATCACCAGGCTTCTGAATTGGGGGATCTTTAGAGCTTCCAGAGGTGAGGGGCGAGATGGATCCGTTGTCATGCTCCGCTAAGTTAAAAAATCCGCTCAGGGTAATGTAAAATAATGCTGTCCTGGTTCGAAATCTTTTTCCAGGGCATCCAGTATTACCTGAAAATGTTTGGGGTTACCAAGAAAATCTGCATTGGCAGCATCTATGAACAAAGTTTTAATACCGTGCTGTTTGATGTAGCTGGTATAGGTTTCCTGCAGTCTGAACAGATAGTCATCCGGAATAGATAATTCATAAGAGCGGTTTCTTTTCCGGATATTTTTCTGAAGCTGCTGTACGGGCGAATGCAGGTAAATCAGCAGATCCGGCTGAACCAGCTGCTGGTAAATGATATCGAAGAGTTTCTGATAAAGATGAAATTCTTCATCCGGCAGATTTACCTTGGCAAAAAGCAGGCATTTGGAAAAAACATAATCAGAAATGGTTACACGCTGAAAAAGATCCTTCGTGTGAACCAGTTCTTTTAATTGTTTATATCGCTCCGCCATGAAAAAAAGCTCGAGCGGGAAGGCGTATTGTTTGGGGTTCTCATAAAATTTGGGAAGAAAAGGATTTTCTGCAAAAGCTTCCAGGATTAATCTCGAGTTAAAATGTCGGGCCAGCAAATGGGCAAGCGTCGTTTTTCCCGCGCCGATATTTCCCTCAACTGCAATAAAATGATAATTCATGAACTGTAAATATCCGGAATCCGTCCGGTTAAAAATGGGTCATCTGATTTTTTTTACCGCTAATTGATCCTTACATTCCAGCAACAGCTGATGAACCGATTTTTTTAGAACGGGATGAATAAACAACGGCGAAATTTCATCCAGGGGCTCGAGAACAAAACGTCGTTCAGCAATCCGCGGATGCGGAATACTCAATCCGGGTTCTTCGAGAACTAGTTCATTGTAGAACAGAATATCAATGTCAATGGTCCGGGGAGCATTTTTTTCTGCTCTGATTCTTCCCCCTTTTTCTTCTATCAAAAAAACAGCCCGCATGAGTTCCGGCGCAGTCATTTTTGTTTCCACCAGCAGCACCTGGTTGAGGAAATCTGCCTGGTCCGTTTTCCCCCAGGGAGCGGTTTCATAAAGCGATGAAACTTGTAGAAGCTGACCGCAAATAAGTTCTATATTTGTCCGCGCCTGCTGCATATTCCGGTACCTGTCGCCCTCGTTACCACCCGTCAGCAGATATGCCTTGTTCATGTATGAATTATTTATTCCGGTTCAAATATCTTTAATTTTCAAATCATCAAAACAGAAAGCGCATGCGCAGCTTTTTAAAAATATTTTTCGCAAGTTTTCTGGCACTGGTCGTTTTTGTGATTGCTTTTCTTTTTTTTACGGTTGGCTATGTAAGCAGCATTGCCAGTAAACCCACCGAAGAAACAGGATATAATGCGGTACTGGTGTTGGATCTGAATGAGTCTTTTGCAGAAAAAGCAGCAACGGATCCGCTGGCAGGCTTTAGCGACAGCCGGTACAACACACCCGGCGTGTATGATGTGATCCGTCTGATCCGCTATGCAAAAACAGATACTGCCATCCGGGGTATTTATATAAAGGCTTCTGCGAACGGAAACGGCCTGGGCACCTCAGAAGAAATTCGCAATGCCTTACGGGATTTTAAAAAATCTCAGAAGTTTATTTATGCTTTTGGCGACGTGATATCCCTGAAAGCCTATTACACAGCCAACGTCGCCGATAAAATTTATTGCAATCCGAAAGGCGGGGTGGAATGGAAAGGCCTGACCAGTGTGAGTCCTTATTTAAAAGGGGGATTGGACAAACTGGAGATTCAGCCCGAGATATTTTATGCAGGAAAATTCAAAAGTGCTACCGAACCCCTGCGTGCAGATAAAATGAGCGACGCAAACCGTTTGCAATTGTCAGAAATTTTAGGAAACATTTTCAATCACATCCTGAATCAGACCGCCATATCGCGCATTCAGGATACGGCCGTACTCCGGCAATGCGTGGATCAGCAATTGATTCAGTCAGCCAATGATGCGCTGCACTATAAACTCGTAGACGGCCTGAAATATAACGATGAAGTGATGGGAGAAATCGCCGGTCGGGTAAAAGCCAGTTCCATCACCGGTATAAATTTTGTTTCGATGGGTAAGTACTATGAATCAGTCAAAACAAAATTCAATACAACCGGCTCCGACAGGATTGCCATGATTTATGCCGAGGGGGATATTGTTGGTGGAAAGAACAGCCAGAAAGAAATCGGACAGGACATTTACCGTCAGATTATCCGAAAGGCCAGACTGGACAATGACGTGAAAGCAATCGTACTGCGCATCAACTCGGGAGGTGGTTCAGCGTTGGTGACTGAAAATCTCTGGAGAGAACTTACATTGGCCAAATCAGAAAAACCGGTTGTCATCAGTTTTGGCGATGTTTCCGCATCCGGGGCTTATTATTTATCCTGCAATGCCGACAGCATTTTTGCTGATCCGATGACCATCACCGGTTCCATAGGCGTATTCAGCATGCTTTTTAATACACAGGGATTTTTCAAAAATAAGCTGGGTATAACTTTCGACGGTGTTCATACAGCCAAAGAGCCGGATGCGATTTCCATGGTTCAGCCACTGACCGATATGCAGAGAAAATTTATTCAGAATGATGTGGACTCTATTTATCATGATTTTACATCCAGGGTCGCTTCGGGAAGAAATAGAAACATCGGCTATATTGACAGCATCGCACAGGGAAGAATCTGGAGTGGTGAAAAAGCATTGCAACTTGGTTTGGTAGACCGCATCGGAGGCGTACAGGATGCGCTGGATTGTGCAGCCCGCATGGCCAAATTGAAATCCTATCGACTTAGGGAATATCCGGAACCCGAAAATTTTCTGGAACTGCTTTTGAATAATTATAAACAATCGGTTAAGGTGAAAACGATACGGGAGGATTTGGGTGAACAGGGCGTGAAATGGTATCAAACCATGTCCGTATATCAAAACATGGCCGGTGTTCCGCAGGCCAGGCTGCCATTTGAATTCAGTCTGATTCCTTAGTCCAACAAAAAATTATGAGCCAATCATACAGTCAGTTTCGTGCCATGCTGGCCATTACCCGGGCCAGCCTGCGGGCCATTTTCAGAAGTCCTTCTGCCGTTGTTTTCAGTCTTGGATTCCCGCTGATTTTTATTTTGGTTTTTGGATTTATCGGCGGGGGTGGCACATCGGTATCCATTGCATTGAAAAATCCAGCCGACAGTTCCAGTTATATTGTCCGCGCACTGGAGGCCGGTATCGTGCGGATTGTAAATAAGGATGACAGAGATAAGCTGCTTACCAGTAAAGACAGCAGTTTTATTACAAATCAATTGACCAAGGGGAAGATTGCGGCTATTATTTCCATCGATTCTTCTGTTTCCCCGGCCGGATTTACCCAATATAAAATCAATACGCAGACTTCATCCGCTTCAGCGGATCAGTATCCGATTCTTAAAATGGCTTTGGCGCAAACGATTATGGCTGTCGAAGACCGGAGAATTCCTGCCCAGTTTAAAATGATCAGTGTGCAGGAATTGCCTGAGCTGGCAGGGAGAGAATATACCATGATTGATTTTATTCTCCCGGGCATGCTGGGATTTTCTCTTTTAAGTGCGGCGGTTTTTGGAGTGGCTTTCGTTTTTTTTAACCTTCGTCAGACCCTGGTGTTAAAAAGGTTTTATGCAACCCCCATCAACCGGAGAAATATTGTGTTTGGAGAAGGTCTGGCCAGGGTTTTGTTCCAGATGCTTACTTCTGTAGTGATTATTCTGGCCGGGCATTTCTTCTTTCATTTTACACTGGTCAACGGATTGGTTACTTTTATTGAAATGCTGGTGCTTAGTTTTCTGGGGCTTGTTGTTTTTATGGGTTTCGGTTTCATCATCAGCAGCGTGGCAAAAAATGAAAGTTCCATTCCGCCATTTGCAAATATTTTTACACTGCCACAGTTTCTGCTGGGCGGAACTTTCTTTTCCACCCAGGCATTTCCAAAATGGCTGCGGGGTTTCTGTGAGATATTGCCTTTGAAACAACTGAACGATGCCATGCGTAATGTGGCGTTTGAGGGTGCTTCGCTGATGGATTGTGGTAAACAAATCGGCATATTGGTATTATGGGGCATCGTTATTTATGCGGTTGCAATAAAAACTTTTAAATGGGAGTAGATCCCGAATAAATATTCTCTCTTGAGACTTGTCATCGGCAGCCTGATCATTTTTTCGATCGTTATTCTCTTTTTATTTGCCCTGTTTCCTTCGGAGATCTCGGTTTCACGACTGATTCGAATCAACCATTCTTCCGACCAGGTCATCCGTAAGATTGCCAATCTGCAGCAGTGGAAAAACTGGAATGAATTTATCTATACGACAGACAGCAATGGGAAACCCGATCTGCTGGACAGCAGCGATTCCGTATCTATTCACAAGACAGACTTTACCGTGGAACGAATAAAACAGCTGCCGGACACCATCATCACCAGATGGCAGCACGGAACTCATTCTTTTACCGGTAATTTTGTACTAACTCCTCAAAACAGTGATCAGACGATTTTAGAATGGACTTTGTATTTTCACGTCAGATGGTATCCCTGGGAAAAACTTGCCAGTATGTTTTACGATAAGCAACTGGGGCCGGTGATGGAGAAATCGCTGTTGAATCTGCAGAAGGAAATGGAGCGATAGGAGTATGAAAGTCTGGGAGTCTGGAAGTGTGATAATTAGTATTAAAGTTGTTAAATCCGTTTTGGATCGGGAGTTGGTATGGATTTAGCATAAGGGGAAGAAATTATATTAAAGTAAATAAGCATTATAAAATAGCATTATGAAAAACATGATTTTGTTTACGGCGGTTGCATTGATCGTTTTTAGTTCCTGCGGCGAAAAAAAACCACTCAGTCCGCATGAAACAAGTAACGGTCAAAATATAGCTGTACGATATGGCAGACCATATAAGAAAGGAAGAATCATTTTCGGAAGCCTGATTCCTTACGGTAAAGTTTACCGTTGCGGCGCAGACTCAGCTACAACTGTAACGTTCGATAAAGATGCGGTATTTGGAGGCAAACCTGTGAAGGCCGGTACATATACATTGTTTGTTATTCCCAACGAACAAAGCTGGACGATCATTCTGAATTCCCAGTTGGGCCAATGGGGAGCTTTTGATTATGATAAGTATAAGGACAAAGATATTCTGCATGTAGACGTGCCCGTAAAAAAGCTGGATGCTCCGGTTGACCAGTTGACCATTAGCCTGCCGGCATCTGCCATGATCATTGAATGGGATGATGTGCAGGTATCTGTTCCCGTTAGCTTTTCCTGATGAAATCCGGGATGGTAAGAATGAACTGGTATAGCTTTTCCAATTGACTGGCAGTTATACAATAAGGTGGCATTAAATAAACCGTATTTCCAAGCGGCCGCAGATATATGCCTTCCCTGAGGGCCTGGTTCATAATCAGCGTGCTTACCTGATTGGTATATTCGTTCCTGCCTGTATTCAGTTCGAAAGCCAGTATGGTTCCCAAAATTCTAGTATTTACAAAAAGCCCGGTATCAGATTGGGAAAGGTCTCTTTCGATAAAATCCTGATGTTGTTCGTGAATCCATTGGATTTGTTTTCCGCAGGAATGTTCTTCCAGCAAATCGAGACTGGCCAGCGCTGCAGTGCAGGCCAGTGGGTTGGCGGTGAAAGAATGTCCATGAAAAAAGGTTTTGGTTCGGTCTTCACTTAAAAAAGCATCGAACACCAACTGTTTGCAGGCAGTTACTCCAAGCGCCATTGAGCCGCCTGTCAGTCCTTTGGAAAGGCAAATGATATCGGGAGATGGGGAGAGGGAAGCGCTTGCAAAAAGTCCGCCCGTTCTCCCGAAACCAGTGAGCACTTCATCAGCAATACATAAAATATTTTCTTCTTGTACAAAGGAAAGCAGGTCGTTCATGAATGCCGCTTCATACATGAGCATGCCGCCTGCTGCCTGCAGAAGGGGTTCATAAATAAATGCCGCAATTTGTCCTTCCTGAGAACGGATGATGGATTTTATTTTCTCCAGGTTTTCGCTGTTTGGGGTTTCGATAAAAACCACATCGAACAAAAAGTCCTGGAATGAATGGGTAAACAATCCCCTTGCACTTACACTCATCGCCCCAAAAGTATCCCCGTGATAAGCATGTTCAAAGGCCAGGATCTTATTTCGTTTGGGTTGATCTTTATTTTGCCAAAACTGGATGGCCATTTTCAAAGCGACTTCCACGGCTGTTGATCCGTTATCAGAATAAAAAATTCTGGACAAATGGCCGGGAAGAATTTTCAGTAATCGCTCAGCAAGCTGAACGGCAGGTTCATGGGTGAAATGAGTAAAAATAACCTGTTCCAGCGCCAGCGCCTGTTTGTAAATTCTCTCCGCGATATAAGGATGACCATGACCATGAAGATTAACCCACCAGCTGCTGATGGCATCAATATAGCTATTCCCCTCTTCGTCGAATAAGAGGGCGCCTTCCCCTTTTACAATCGGTATGAGGGCGTTAAAATTCTGATGCTGTGTATATGGATGCCAGATAAAACGGGCATCTCGTTCACTTAAAGAATCTGCCATGACCCAAAGATAGGGTGGCGGACTGTAGCGCAATTCAGGAGAGCACCCATACGGTTCATCAACTTTTCAGAAATTTTAAATTTCTCTTGATACCCTGAAACTTTGACCGTCGCAGGGGCGAATGCGAAAATATTTTTTTGAAACCTTCTTCCGTTATTTCATCCCAGTCCTTTTCCTGATAGTGAAGAATTTCCGGAATCGGACTGAATTCGCTGACCTGGGTCGGTAGGGAGAAGCGGTTCCATGGACAAACATCCTGACAGATATCGCAGCCGAACATCCAGTTCTCGAATTTATTTTTCATCGGATCGGGAATCAGCAGATCCTTCAATTCAATGGTGAAATAGGAAATGCATTTGCTTCCATCCACTTCTTTACCAGGCCCGATGGCCTGGGTAGGACATGCATCAATACAACGTGTACAGGTTCCGCAGTAATCTGCCAGTTCCGGAGAATCATAAGCGAGTTCGATATCAACAATCAGTGTGGCAATGAAAAAGAAAGAACCTTTCTTTTTATGTATGAGATTGCCATTTTTACCAATCCATCCCAGTCCGCTGAGCACGGCCCATGATCTTTCCAGAACCGGGGCGCTGTCTACAAAACCACGGCCATTAAAATCGCCCAATACCTTCTTCATTTCCGCCAGAACAAAATTCAGTTTGGGACGAATGACATCGTGGTAGTCATTTCCGAAAGCATACTTTGAAATTTTCGGAGCATTATTTTCTTGACGTGCATCAGGAAAATAATTGATGAGAAAACATATGACAGACTTCGCACCTGGCAAAAGTTTATAAGGGTTTACCCTTAGGTCAAAATGCTTTTCCATATAATGCATATTGCCCTGTTTGCCCTGCTGTAGCCACTTTTCAAGCTTCCGCGCATCTTCATCAAGTGGACGTGCCGCTGCAATTCCGCATAAGTCAAATCCCGCACCGGAGGCCAGCGCTTTTATGAA
>Ga0206961_1145_pt1 | contig 14040 bp, 11 predicted proteins | sample Alteio_BWOrgHeat_30_FD_153238 | JGI IMG/M metagenome (GOLD analysis project Ga0206961, IMG submission 153238) | Enriched cells from forest soil in Barre Woods Harvard Forest LTER site, Petersham, Massachusetts, United States -... | ecosystem: Environmental > Terrestrial > Soil > Temperate forest >...
GGCGATCATCGCCATGCTTCCCAGGAAAACGCCAAAGGGCATGGGGAATCGTCGCAAGGCGATGCTGGCGGATTCCCAGCCCCGCCGTCGCGCCAGGCTAGCTGGTTCGTGATTGCGCTGCATGCGCCGTCGCGTGCGTTTCACCCAAACAATTAGTACAGTAGAGACGCCGGCGAGCGATCCCACGACTGACGCGCCAAAAATTGTGAGAATGGTCAAGCGGATGCCGAGAAACGCACCGATCATTGCCATCAATTTCACGTCGCCAAAGCCCATGCCTTCTATACCGCGGGTGCGCAAGTAGATCGCCCCCGCGCCGTAAATGAACGACGCACCCACTACAGCTCCGAGCAGTGATTGCACCAGGGACAACCACGGGGCCGGGCTAGCCGCGGCTGGCTGGTAAACCAAGCCCAGCAGCATCTGCGAGAGCAAGTCGTTGACCGGGACAAACAGACTGAATAGCAATCCCAAAACTAGTCCCGATAGCGTCATTTTGTCGGGGAGAAGCTGAGTCTCGGCGTCGGTGAAAATCAGTCCGAGCAGCAGGTATCCGAACACGCAAAACTTCAATGCTACGAAGGTGGGCCCAAAAAAGGCGTAACAGGCAACGAATAGAGCGCCCGAAAGCAATTCAACCACGAGATATCGTGGAGAGATTCTCGCCTGGCAATGACGGCAGCGTCCACGCAGAATCAGCCAGCTCAGGACGGGAATGTTGTCATAGAAGCGGATGGATTGCTTGCATTGGGGGCAAGCCGAACCCGGGGTTATCACCGAAAGGCCCAAGGGCAGGCGATAAACACACACATTCAGGAAGCTGCCAAATGCCAGCCCCAGCGCGAAAATCAGCCATGCCAATGCCGGATCCAAATGTGTTCTTTTGCCTAGCCTTTACAAAGATTTCTGCCGGTTTTGCCTAGATTATAAGGCCCAAAGGCGTCCCTACCCTGGGTACTAAAGGGTCTGTACGAAAGGACAAGGGGTTGAAGGACGAAAACCTTGGTAATCGCGTGGAAGACGAAGGGCGCGGACAGCGTCCGCGCCCGAATGAGTGATTCATGCTGACTTATGGATTTGTGGGCAAAGGCTGGCGTCCGGCGTCAGGTCCCTGGGTGATGGGGATCACGGTTAATGGAGCCTGCAGGGTGAAGTTCAGGACGGTTTCCGAGGGCAGCTTGATCTGCTGGCCCTTGCCGATGGCTTGAGCACCTGCACCCAAGCCGCCGCCAGCGGCGGCACCGATGGCGGCACCTTTGCCACCACCGGCAATCGCGCCGATGATTGCGCCGATGCCTGCACCGGCGCCTACCTTCTCGACGGTGTTCTTGCCCCGTGAACTGCCTTGCTTCTTGTACTGATCGGTCTGGATGCTGTAGTTCTTCCCGGCTGCGGCGATGCGATCAAGTTGGAGTACCAGCAGCGATTGTCCGGCAAATTTGCCGGCGCTCTGTACGGTCACGATGTGGCCTTCCACGTTGTAGCCGGTGGGGATGGCGGTTTCTCCCTCGACGGTGAGGGGTGAATTTAATGTGGCGTGAAAAGTCTGGCCTTGGGTCGCGGTTTCCGAATCAATCGCATCCACCAGGCGGATGGCCAATGTGGTTCCAGATGGGATCGTAACTTTCTGCGGAGGTGGTGGAGGCGGAGGCGGTGCGGGGGCGGCCTGAACCGGCGCCGGAGCAGGAGCTGCCTGAGCTACTTCGGCCGGTGCGCTGGGGGCCTCGACTTCCTTTTCCTTCTTAGGTGTGTGGCGAGGCTTCTTGGCCACGGGCGTTGGCTTCGGTTGCTCAGGCGGGGCCTGGGCCGCGGCCGGCGGCGGCGCAACTTGCAGATTGTTCACCACCTGATTCACGCCAGGCTCCGACGATGCATACCGAGCGGCGGCATCGCGCTGGGCATCGTTGTCCACCTGGCCGGAGAGGGTGACACTGCCCTTGTCGGCTTGTACCGAAAGCTGCTTCCCCTGGAGTCCGGAATCGGTGTTCAGTTTGTTCTGGATGTCACTGGCAATCTGGGCATCCGTCGGAGATTTGGAACAACCCACGGCGGCTGACAAAATCGTCAGAAGCACCACCGCACTGAGGTAGAGAGAAATCCTCGCCTTCATGAGTCACCTCTGGAAATATATTGCGATTACCTGCGCTGTACCTAGTTTAGATGCAAGCAACATGTGCGTTCCGGGAAAAAATCTGGCGGTAACTTTTCTGACATCAGGATTGCGCATGAGAGTTGCGCTTGTCACATTATCGCGCATATCCGGTTGAAATCTAACGCCTTGCCATCTTCGGATCGGGCTAGCTCTGGTGCAGGAATTTGTAGTCCAGAATGGTAGCGGCGAGGGAAATCTCGACGCTTTCCAGCTTCTTTGTCTTTTCCTGAATGTCCCGGGTGCGCGTGATTCGTCCCTGGCACAGCACGGTGCTGTTCTTCTGGCCGGAGATTTCTTCGGGCATTTCGAACACCATTTCGACCAACGTATTGTCGGGAAAACGTTGCGGGCCGTGTACCAGCACACCGGACTGGCTGAGGTTGACGATGATGCCTTCGTACCAGGTGCCGAGGTTCTTAACCCGATAGCGCACCGGCGTCGCCAGTTTGAGGCGGCGCGCCCGCGGAACCCACGTGGGTTTGCGAGTGTGGCGGCGGCGAACGGTAGAAGTTTCGGCGGAGTCGGCAGACTGGCTTCGATCCACGCGCTCGGTGCGCTTCATGGTCTTCCAGTCATACTGGTACTCAACAGCACACAGGAGGCAAACTTGATAGTACTGGCCGTCGGAGGCGCGGCGCGGCCAGGAAAATTCGTGCGAGCAACGGCCTAACATAAGTACGTCCATTAACTTCTGTGGCATGTGCGTCTTTCCCGGGCAGGACCGCCGGAGCACCCATCATCTACCGGCAACGTTATTTTGGGTAGGTTACTTTCGTGTCATGGAATGAGCGGGTTTTGGACAATTGTTAAAAGCCCGAGTCAAACCGGCAGTTTTGTTGGATAACTCATGCGAGCTTCGCGTGTTTTGGTAGGCTCATGACACGGAAGCAGTCATGTCAGGAAGAGTGCGGATCATAAATCTCGAAGAGGGATTTCCCACCCGCGACCAGGCCTGTCAGAAGCTGGAAGTCGCACTGGCCCGGGCGCGGAAGGACGGCGTGGCCGTACTCAAACTGATTCATGGTTATGGATCGAGCGGCGCGGGCGGAGTGTTGCGTTTTGCCATTCGAGGATTCCTGCGCCAGCGCAAGGACAAGGGCGAGATTGCGGTGTTCGTAAACGGAGAAAGCTTTTCCAGCTTCGATGCGCGCAGTAAAGAAATGTTCGCGAAGGTTCCAGAGCTGGTTGTGGACGCCGATCTCGGTCGCGGTAACAAGGGAATCACGCTGGTGCTGCTATGAGTGGCCCCTTCGATGAGGGCAAGAATGCTGAATCCGACGTGACGGCGTTCATACTTGCGGGAGGTAAGAGTTCTCGCATGGGAAGCGATAAAGCATTCCTACAGTTAGGCGGCGAGACGTTGTTACAGCGTGCGTTGAAACTCGCGCGTGAAGTAGCCGGGGAAGTGAGAATCGTAGGGGATGCGAGCAAGTTCAAAGAGTTCGCTCAGGTGGTTGAGGATGAATATCGCGAGCGCGGGCCGCTGGGCGGAATCCATGCTGCGCTGACGAGTTCGGCGACCGAATTGAATCTGGCGATTGCGGTTGATCTTCCTTTTGTTACGCGGGAGCTTCTGCATTATATGGTTGCGCAGGCGCGCAACTCGGGGGCCGTGGTCACGGTGGTGCGGGCGGATGGAGGATGGCAGCCGCTGTGCGCGGTGTATCGGCATGAGTTTGCGATACCTGCGCAGGCGGTTCTGAACGCTGGCAAGAACAAGATCGATGCTCTTTTCACGGAGGTTGAGACTCGCGTAGTCGAGGAGGACGAACTGATTCGGGCCGGTTTCTCGGCTGAGATGTTTCGCAACTTGAACACGCCGGAGGAATTGGAGAGGGCGAAAAAATTGTTGGGTGGATAGGAGGGAGTGACTCAGCGACCACAAAGGACACGCTTCGACTTTGCTCGGCGAAACTTCCAGTACACAAAGGGAACACGTTGTTCAGTGCTATGACTAGAATCGCCACGGCTTCGTTTATCATCTGAGAAAACACATGGCTAGCGACCCCCAAACCGGGCCATATATTGAATTCAAGAACGTCACCAAGGCGTTTGGCGGCAACCGGGTCCTCGATGACGTCAGCTTCGACGTCCTGCCGGGCGAAGTCGTCTGCATTCTGGGACGCAGCGGCGTTGGTAAATCCGTGACGCTGCAAATTATCATGGGCTTCCTCAAGGCGGATTCGGGACGCGTGGTTGTAGCTGGCGAGGAAATCAGCGATCTTCCCGAGACGGAGTTGGAGCGAATACGCAAGAAAGTGACGATGGTATTCCAGAACGGCGCGTTATTCGACTCGCTGACCGTGGGGGAGAACATCGCATTTCCGCTGCGGGAGCGCCGCGACCTTACCGAGGACCAGATATTTCAGATTGTCAACGGATTGCTCGAAATGGTGGGCGTGAAGGAAATGGGCGATCAGCTTCCATCAGATCTGTCCACAGGGATGAAGCGGTCGGTGGCTATTGCGCGCGCGCTGGCGGCGCAGCCGGAGTGCGTGCTTTACGATGAGCCGACGACCATGGTGGATCCGCTGATGGCGCAACTGCTTGGTGATTTGATCAGCCGCCTCAAGACGCAATTGCATTTGACCAGCGTGGTCGTTACTCACGATATGCGCCTGGCCAAGAAGTTGGCGAACCGCATCGTTTTTCTGCACGAAGCGAAAGTTCTCTTCTTCGGGACTTATGCCGAGATGGAAAAATGCGGAGAGCCGATTGTGCAGGAATTCCTTGAGTTGGATGAGTTGAAGATTGGAGTGTAGGCGTGGCTAGTTCGAGAAACTGCAGATTCCTCGTCGCGTGCGCTCCTCGGAATGACAATGGTGAGGTTAATACTTCTCAGACTTAGAATCCTGCCTTCACCAGATGTTCCAGAGTGATCGAACTGCTGGCCGCATCTCCGCGCATCATTTTTTCTACGTACTTGGCAATCATGTCCACTTCGAGGTTGACTGGATCGTGGGGCAGCAGTGATTTCAAGTTCGTGATCTCGGCGGTATGGGGAATGATGGCAACCGTTACTTGCGTTCCTTCTACCTGAGCGACGGTGAGGCTGATGCCTTCAATGCACAGCGATCCCTTGAAAATTACATAGCGGACCAATTCACTAGGAATTTCGATGTGCAGGCGGTAGTCGTCTCCACTTTTGAGTTTTTCCAGAGCGAGAAGGTTGCCAGTGCCGTCCACATGGCCTTGCACGATGTGTCCACCGAAGCGTCCGTCGGCGCGCATGGGCAGTTCCAGATTGACCAACGCGTGCTCCCGAATGCGGGAAAACGATGTGCGTTTCCAGGTTTCTTCTGCCAGATCCGCAGCGAATGAGCTGGGCGTGATCTCGATTGCGGTGAGGCAGACTCCGCTTACTGCGATGCTGTCGCCTTTCTTCAATTCCTGGATCAGGCGGGATGCGGCGACGGTGAGACGGCGCCGCCCGTCGGCGTTCTCGATGCGGGTGACTTGTCCTACTTCTTCGATGATGCCTGTGAACATGGGAGAACCTCGCAGTTAGCAATTGGCAATTAGCATTTGGCTCCAGCAGTCGGCAGTCAGAAACGTTCGGATCCCAGATGCGTGTTGGGCTAAGTGCTATTTCAATCTGCATATGGATCCTTTAAGTATCCCTCGACCGCGAAGTCTTCGCCGAAACGGTGCAGACGTATGCATTTGATGCGTGGGGCATCGCCGATCTGGGCGAATCCGGTCCCGGCTGCTAAGGGTACCGATGTTGTTCCTCCTATAATTCTGGGGGCGTAGTAAAAAAACACTTTGTCCACGATACCTGAGGCCAGCGCTGCTCCGTTGACCGTCGCGCCACCTTCGATCATCAGGCTGGTGATTTCCATCTCGCCGAGAAAGTGCGCAATGGCCGCCAAGTCAGGATGACCGTCGGAAGTTGCCTTGGGTAGTTGTTCGACACGAATGCCGTGCTTCAGCAATTGCTTCTTCTTTTTTTCTTCAGCGAATGAGCAAAGAACCAGGACGTCATCCTGCGCAGTTTGGACCAGCCGGGAAGTAACCGGCAAGCGCAATCGCGAATCGAGGACGACGCGCAGGAGCGGGCGACGCCGCGGGCGTCCGCTGCGATCGTTGAGCAACGGGTCGTCTGTGATCACAGTGCCTACGCCCACCAGAATTGCGTCACTTTGATGACGAAGTTCCTGCACATGAGCGCGCGCGGGTTCTCCGGTGATCCATTGGGAATGGGAAGGGCGTGAGGGCGAGGGCGGCGGTGCGATCTTGCCGTCGAGCGTCATGGCCGCTTTTAGTGTGATCAGCGGAATCTTGTGGCGCACGTATTTGGCGAAGGCTTCGTTGAGCCGTTTAGCTTCGTCTTCCAGGCGGCCGGTCGAAACTTCGATGCCGGCCGCGCGCAGGCAAGCGAATCCACTTCCGTTGACCTGGGGATTCGGGTCCTGCATGCAGGCGATGACCTTGGAAATTCCGGCTGCAATGACTGCATCGGCGCAACGCCCGGTGCGTCCCTGATGCGAGCATGGTTCGAGGGTGACGTAGAGAGTCGCGCCGCGGGCCTTTTCTCCGGCCTGCTCAAGCGCCAGAATTTCCGCGTGTTTCAGGCCGTCATAGGTGTGGGAACCTTCTCCGACGATGGTCCCTTTCGCGTCCACAATGACGGCGCCTACGCAGGGGTTGGGCGAAGTCAGGCCAATGCCTTGGCGGGCCAGGTCGAGTGCCCGGCGGAGAAAAAGCTCGTCAGTGCTGGGGTTGTGCATTGCGAATCAGTAATAAGGAGGAATAACACGGACGGAGGCAGGGGGCAAATTTGGCAGTGGGAAATCACGGTGGAGGAATTGTCCAGCGATCGTTCAATCGGACGGATTCGGGATATCAGACCTATTCGGCTCTCAATGCTCGCATCGGATCGAGGCGCGATGCACGCCACGCGGGAACGATACATGCGAACGTGGCCACCGCGAGCAGGGTTGCGGCAACTGCAGCATACACCGCCGGATCGAGCGGTTTGATTTCGTAGAGCAAATCGCGCATCAGTTGGCCGGCTTCCAGGCTTGCTGCGAGTCCCACGACAAGACCGAAGACCGCAGGCCGCATTCCATCCAGCAACATCTTTCGCATCACCTGTTCGCGCTTTGCGCCTAGCGCGACGCGGATACCAATTTCGATCCTCCTCTGGGTTACGATGTACGACATCACGCCGAACAGTCCCACCGCGGCGAGAACCAGCGACACCGCGGCAAAAACGACGAGCAGCTTGGTGTTGAAGCTCTGGTCCAGGGTCGATTTGCCGAGCAACTGGTTCATGGTGAGCACGTCGGAGACGGGCAGATCGCGGTCCATCTCCGAGACTATACGCTGTACCGGAAGCGCGAACTGCTCCGGGCCGTGGCTGGAGCGAATCACTAGCGTGCCAACATTCTCGACGCCGGCGCCCAGCGGATAATATTGCACCGGCTCCGGCGCTTCGCCGATTTCGTAGCGGGTATCGCCCACAATCCCTACAATGACGGCATTTTTCCCGCGTACGTTGAGGTGCCGACCCAGCGGATCTTCGCCGGGAAAGTACTGGCCGGCGAAGGATTGACTGATGATGACTTCGTTGGCCGCGTCCAAACGCTTGGTACCGTCAAATGTGCGCCCGCGCAAAATGGGAATGCCCATCGCGCCGAAATACTTCGGATCCGCCGAGCGGATTAATGCAAACTGACCACTGCCTTGGGTCAACGGCGGATGTTCCACGATAGTGAAGGTCGCATCCATTTGATAGCCCTGCCCCGGGACAACCGTAGCAAAGCCTGCCGCGTCCACTCCGGGCAGAGCGCGCACGCGATCGAGTAGCGTGTCATAGAAGTTGGCTCGCTGGGCGGGTGTCGCATATCGGGCGTCCGGAATGCCCAGGTGCATGGTGATCACGTCTTGCGTGATGCAGCCCATGTCTGCGGAGCGCAGCCGTTCATAGCTCTTGAGCAGCAGTCCGGCGCCAATGAGCAGGATCACCGTCAGTCCGACTTCGAGCGCAAGCAGCACCTTGCGCAGCGAGGCCCGCGCGCTGCTCCCGTTCCCGGAACGCGAACCCTCATGCAGCGCGCCGAGAATGCGCTTGTCGCTGATGCTGAAGGCAGCGATGAGTCCAGAAAACAGTGCGCACAGCACGATAACGCCGACCGTAAACGCCGCTACCACGCCGTCGATGTGAATGGATTCGACGCGGCTCATGTCGTGACGAGTTCGCGTCAGCCACTGAAGACCGGCGAAGGCGAGCAGAAGCCCCAGCACGCCGCCGGAGGCCGAAAGCACCAGGCACTCCATCAGCCGCTCGCATATCAGACGTAGCCAGCCCCCGCCCAGTGCGGTGCGGATCGCCAGCTCTTTACGGCGTGCCGCCGCGCGCGCCACCAGCAGATTGGCCACATTGAGGCAGGCGATCAGCAGCAGGCAGCAGGTGGCCTCCAGCAGCATATAGAGCGGTTTTTTGATTTCGCCGACTATGTGCTCCAGTAGCGGACGGCTCGTGGCGCTTTGATATACGAATGGATCGTTGAGATGCTCATTGTGGACCCGCTGGGAAACGATGCTCAGATCGGCCATGCCTTGCGACGCACTCACCTCCGGCTTCAGCCGCCCCACAACGCGGAACATGTGATTGCTGAACGAGGTCATCTCGTCTTCGGGCTTGTCGTGGTAAACCGGTGTCCATAGCTGCGTGGAAGAGTCGGGAAAATCGAACCAGGCGGGCATAACACCGATCACGGTGTACGGCTGGGCGTCAAGAGTGATCGTCTGGTTCAGGATGCCAGGGTCATTGCCGAAGCGCCGCTTCCACAGACCCCAACTCAGCAACACGGTGCCGTTGGCTCCGAGGTTGTCATCGGCCTGCGTAAAATCGCGGCCCAGCGCGGGCTGCACGCCCAGCGTGCGCAGCATGTCCCATGAAAACAGCGCACTGTTCAGCTTCTCCGGCAATTGCCCGCCGGAACCGGAAAGCCCGACCCGGATACCCTTTGCGAGCGCCAGACTGCTGTAACTACGGTTCTGGTCCTTCCATGCGGCGTACATTCCGCCGGAGACCACGTTGAAACCGAACATGTCGTTTTTCTCATAGAGCATCTCCAGGCGATCCGGATCCTTGATCACGGCAATCGGGGAGGCGCGAAAGACCGCGGCGAAGCGCCACACAGCGGACGAGGATACGTTCGATACGATCCGTGGGCAACTCCAGATAGCTAACGCTGAGGGAACGCCAAAATCGTCAATCGCTCCGCGATTCGGTCGATTGAAAGACGAAATTGAAGAGTTAGCTAAAACAATAACGAGACCCCACCCGAATCAGAATGAAGAGGCGCGGAAAACAGTCAGTGCGTTGCTGCCGTCGTTTGTGTACTACTCAAATTACGGAAATCTTGATTCCGAAATCTATTTGCCTCATGTGATAGAGAACATGAGCCGCGAGGATTTGGGCTCGAAGGAAGCTGCGAAGGCGCGCACGCTAAAGGTTCTGTTCGAGTTCGTGGGTCTAAAGCCCGAGGAAATACTTGAGCTGGGTCGCGATCTAAAGCAGCCAGCGCCCGGGAAAGAACTGTCCGACGAAGAGATTCAGAAGGTATCTGATCGAAAGAAAGAGCGTAGCATTCTGTTGCAGTCGGCAGGGACGAAGCTAACTACAGAGTTCCGGAACTGGTGGAAACAAGGGGCGTACAGATTTCGTTTCGAGGCCGACGGGGATCATTTTCGGATTTGGGTTTCTGACGATTTGCGCCCGGAGGAGGTAGAGTTGGAGGGGCGCAGTACGGGCCTGCAATGGTTCCTAAGTTTCTATTTGGTTTTTCTTGTTGAAAGCAAGGACTCGCATGAAGGGTCTATTCTTTTGTTGGATGAACCGGGGCTTTCGCTCCATCCGTTGGCGCAACAGGATCTGACGCATTTCTTCGATGGGCTGGCACGGACAAATCAGATCCTATACACGACGCACTCGCCGTTTCTCATTGATGCGGACCAGCTCAATCGTGCGCGGAAGGTGTATGTTGCGGAAGACGGAACATCGAAGCTCTCAGCCGATCTCCAGTTCCAAGGAACCGAGAAGACGCGACGCGCCGCGGGCTATACGGTGTGGTCAGCGCTAGGAATTGCTGTCGCGGAGAGCTTCCTGTATGGCTGCCAGCCTGTGATCGTTGAAGGTCCATCTGATCAGCATTATCTGACAGCGATCAAGCTGCACCTTATCAAGTTGGGAAAACTCAAGCCGTCGAGAGAAATGGTGTTTCCGCCAGCAGGTGGAGCTAAGGGCGTCAAAGCAGTTACTGCAATCATCGTGGCGAAGGACGACAAGCTGCCTCAAGTTCTTTTCGATGGCGATGCGATGGGTCTTCAGACGATACAGCAATTGAAAGATAGCCTTTACGCAAACGAGCCGGAGAAATTGCTCTGCGTTACAGATTTCGTTCCTGTTGCCAGCGCTGAAATTGAAGACCTCATGCCCTCCGAAATGGTTGTGAAAGCTGTCGATGCCGTATTTAGGGCTGCCGACAAGCCATTCGTCGATATCCACAAGGCCGGAAGTGCAATCGTGCCACAGGTCGAAAGCTGGGCGGCTCGCAACAATGTAACGCTTGAATTAGGTTGGAAAGTTGAAGTAGCGAAGAGGGTCAAGCAGCGGATTCTAGACGGGGCGGCGGTTGACGATAAGACTATAGAGCTGTGGGAGAAGGTATTCGAGAAGTTCGCGAAATAGAGGAACATTATGGCGACTGATCCGAATATTGAGTTTATGGGGCAGAAGATGATCATCCCTACATCGACTGCAGGCGTCGTCGGACTCTGCGGAGTCTTGGTGAGCATAGTGCTCGGGGCTGGCCCACCTTTACGTTCTTTGTGTTCAGTCTCATGACATCCTTTACAAAATGTCTCCAGACATCCTTTACACTCCGGCGCAAGCGCAGCGAGCGCGGGAGCAGAGGCGACGATGCCGTGGAAAACGATGGATGTGCGAGAACAGCGGGTGAGTTTTGTGGTGGCCGCCAGTCGCGGGGAGAAGCCATTGAGTGGCTTGTGCCAGGAGTTCGGGATTTCGCGGCCGACTGGCTACTTGTGGCTGGCGCGTTATCGCCAACAGGGATTGACCGGCATTGCCGAACGCAGCCGGCGTCCGGCGCGGAGTCCGGAGCGAACCGCCGCGGAAGTGGAAGAACAAGTCGTGGGGCTGCGGCAGCGCTATCCGGATTGGGGTGCGCGCAAGCTGCAAGTGTTGTTGCGGCAGCGTGGCCTGGAGCTGGCGCGAAGCACGATTCACCGCATTCTGTTGCGACACAGTTTGGTCCACGATCATGAGGGTCCGGACCTGGCGCTGCAACGGTTCGAGCGCGCTGCGCCCAACGAACTGTGGCAGATGGATTTCAAAGGTCCGCTGTGTCCGGCCGAGCGAGTGGGACCGCTGTCGGTGCTGGACGATCACAGTCGTTATGTGGTGGTGTTGCAGAAAGTGGCGAGCACGAGCGGAGACTTGGTGCGAGAGCATTTGCAGGGCGCGTTCGGCGCTTGCGGTGTGCCCGAGGGAATGCTGATGGACCACGGCATTCCCTGGTGGAGCGCGCAATCGCCGCAGGGTTTTACTAAACTCTCTTTGTGGCTGATGAAGCAAGGCATCGCCATGCACTGGGGACGGATTCGCCATCCGCAGACCCAGGGCAAGGTGGAGCGCTTTCACGGAGAGTTGCAGCGAGCCTTGCAACGTCGGCCGCGGCGCGCGGACTTGCAGGATTGGTTGGATGAATTTCGCTGGGAGCATAACCATGTGCGTCCGCACGAAGCGCTGGGAATGCAAACCCCAGTGACGCGTTGGCGGCCCAGCGAACGCGCTTACGATGCCAACCCAGCGGCGTGGGAATATCCGTCTGGGTCGCACGTACTGAAGGTGGACAGTGACGGCAAGATCAAACTGAAAGGAGAACACTGGCTAATCAGTCGAGCGCTGAGCGGAGAACGGATCCGGCTGGTCCCCATGGAACAGCGGGTCCTGGTCTACTACTGCACGACGCTAGTGCGGGAACTCGACCCGGCCAACCAGCGCTCGACGATCGTTGAGCGCTGGTTGCAGGACCAATCTTCCCAGCCCAAACTGTAAAGGATGTCCCGGGACACTCTGTAAACCATGTCGTGGGACTGGACAGTTCTTTGTAAAGGTGGGGACGATGAGATCGGCGGTGAGGGATGGAAAATCGCGATGCAGGCTGCATGAGTCCCCACCTTTGTAAAACCCGCAAAGGTGGGCCAGCCGCGCAATGAATTCGCAAGAGGTATCGGCTCCGATGGATTGAGCCGCGCAGAGAAAAGCCGCCCAAACGTGGGCGGCTTTTTCTTTGATTGCGCACGAGTCAGCATGTCACTTCGTCACGCGGAAGACCACATTGCTCTTAAGCACCTTCTTTGGTGTCGTTACCTCGACCGTGCCCGTGGTCGCGCCTGCTGGAACCGTGGTGGTGATTGCGGTACCGGAGTTGTTGACCGCGAATGTCGGCTGATTGGTGCCGTTAAAGGTGACGCTGGTCGCGCCCTTGAGATTGTTTCCTAAAATAACTACGTGCGCTCCCACTTTGCCGGAGGTTGGGTTTGTTGCCACGAACGGCCCAAGACCGACTGAGATGCTGAAGATGGTGCCATCATTGTTGGTCGTACCGCCCTCGCGCGAAGTCCCAAAGAAGGTCCCGTTGGTGGCTTGAAGGAGCGCGCCCAAGAAAAGCTCGCCGTCAGTACCGTTGAAGTTGTGCAGCGTGACCAGCGTGTTCCCCGGGGTGAGTTCGAAAATCGTGCCCCTTTGGTTCGCGCCGCCGTAACTTGTTGTTCCGTAGAAATTCCCGTCGGTGGCTTGCACCAGGCCTGACACAGGGAATGCGCCGTCAGGGCATTTACTTTGCGCACAGAAGCTGAACAGGGTCGTGAGCGTGCCCCCGGGTGTGATTTCGAAGACCGTGCCGCGACCCTTGGCCCCGCCGGTTTCGGTAGTCCCGTAGAAGTTCCCGTTAGCGGCTTGAATCAACCCGGCGAAGGGCCATTCGCCGTCAGCACAGCTGGATTTGGAACAAAAGGTGTAGAGATTTGTGAACGTACCGTTCGAAGTGAGCTTGAAGACCGTGCCAGTTTTGCCGCTGCCGCCATGAAACGTTGTCCCGTAGAAGTCCCCGTCGGTGGCCTGAATCAATCCAGGGTTGGGGATCTTGCCGTCGGCGCAGCCGGCTTGGGAGCAAAAGCTGTAAAGCGTGGTCAGCGCGCCAGCGACCGTAATCTTGAAGAACGTGCCTTGGTTGCCGGTCCCGCCGCTCCGTGTTAGCCCGTAGAAGTTTCCGTCGGTGGCTAGAAGCAGCGCCTCTGGGATACTGCCGTCGATGCACCCGGTTTGGGGGCAAAAGTCGTACAGGGTCGTCAGTACACCCTTGGGAGTGATTTTAAAGATCGTGCCAGCACCGTGCGCTCCACCCTTCGCAGCCGTCCCGTAGAAGTTTCCATTGGTAGTCTGCAGTAATCCTACGCCCGGGGATTTGCCATCCGTGCAGTTCGTTTGGATGCAAAAGCTGTACAGGGTGGTCAGTGCGCCCTTGTCGGTGATCTTGAAGACTGTCCCTTCGTTTTGGACCCCGCCGCCGAAGGTTGTCCCGTAGAAGTTCCCGTCTGTGCCCTGGGTCAGAGTCACGGCAAAAGGGTGCGCGCCATTGGTGTTGTCGAAATCTACCAGAGTGTTGAAGGTTTGTGCAGTTGAGGCAATCGCCGTCGCGGCACAAAGCAAAAAAACCGCGCAGACATTCTTCCAGCCGCTAAATTTGTTCACACTGAGTCTTTCGGTCTTCATATTTTATGTCCTGTTGAATCGAGTGCTTGCGCATTAGGTACTTCGTTCAGCAAATGAGTAGAGGCCCAGGGGTCTTAGA
>Ga0206961_1146_pt1 | contig 13681 bp, 15 predicted proteins | sample Alteio_BWOrgHeat_30_FD_153238 | JGI IMG/M metagenome (GOLD analysis project Ga0206961, IMG submission 153238) | Enriched cells from forest soil in Barre Woods Harvard Forest LTER site, Petersham, Massachusetts, United States -... | ecosystem: Environmental > Terrestrial > Soil > Temperate forest >...
CCATAAGGGGATGGCCAGTAGTATCCATATCCACCTGCCGGTGTGGCACTTACGTTTGCAGAGAACTGTGGATTGGTACCACCACTTTTGCTTTCTGCATAAGAGCCGCGTAATTTCAGATAAGAAATTACTTTAGGCATTGTTACATATTCAGAAACGACGGTTGCCAGATTATAAGAAGGATAAAAATAACTATTGTTATTCGTTGGCAGTGTCGAGGATTTATCAACGCGACCCGTAATATTTGCCGTAACAAAAGTTTTGTAGCCAAGGTCAACCGAATAATAAGCGCTCAGTACGAGCATGCTGGAATTAAAGCTGCTTCCCGTTAACGGGTTCAGTGTATTCGAGAATGAATAGATGCCTGGCGTGTTCAGATAGTTGGTGGATTCGAATTGTGAATTGAAGGTCAGGTTTCTGGCACTTGCACCACCTACGGCACTCAGATCCAGAAAATTCGCGATACCGTTTTTATGATATCGGATCTGAAAATCTGTATTCGATTCGAATAAATTTCTTGTATCGGTTCTGTAATCACCCTGTCTTAATTCCCTGCCATAGGCCCCGGCCGAATAGGGCATTTTTTCAGAGTTGAACATGTCGTAAGTCGTGAGGCTTGGCCGGAACTGCAGATCCAGGTCGTTGTTGATTTTATAATTCACGGACACATATCCATATACATTATTCTGATCATGACCGCGGAGCCATTCATAGCTCATGAAATAAGGATTGTTGTAACGGTAGAACTCGGCATATTTCTGCTGTATGCCGGTTTTTCCTGTCTGCCAGTAGTTTCTCATATCGCTCATGGCCCAGTCTGCACCACCCCAGAGAATGATATTATAAATAATACTGTTCGGTCCATAGGTTACATCCGGCACATTCGGAGACGACTGTCTGCTGTAATTGAAATAGGCCGTCATCGATAAATTCTTGTTGAACCGTTGCACAATACTTCCCGTGAAGTTTGCATTGTTCAATTGTGTGTTCGGTATGATACCGCGCTGGTAGGTGTTCCCGATGGAAAAACGTATATCTGTTTTTTCCGAAGTAGAACTCACGGCAATACTGTTTGACTGAAGCAAACCGGTTTGTATAAACTGTTTGAGATTATCTTTTCCGCGGGCGACCCAGGGAGTCGGTTGTACATGCCCTGTATAGGTTGAGCCATCTGCATAAGTGGTGGTATAGTTTTTGGTCGCATCATAGGCACCGTCATACTGCGGCAGAAGCTGGCCCCTGAACTGTGGACCCCATACGTCATAGTCGTAGTCATTGTTTCCAACACCGATCGCTCCATTTCCGAAATAAGACTGGGGACTGGAACCGCCTCCACCAAAAGCATACTTGCCGTTGTCACCAGGACCGTAAGTGTCCTGGTAAAAGGGCAGCGCAATAAAACCCTGGTTGAACTGGGTTGAATTGTTGAATGTAACTACCAGACCCCTTTTATCTTTGGTGCCTTTTTTTGTGGAGATGATGATGGCGCCGTTCTTTCCCTGGAATCCATATAAGGCTGCTGCATTCGGACCTTTCAACACCGTAAAAGTTTCGATATCATCCGGGTTGATATTGTATGTATCCGAAGTAATGGGCACGCCGTCTACCACAAACATCGGACGATCACTGGGCGCATTTTCACCACGAATGATCACGTCCGGGGAATGCCCGATTTCCTGGTTGATGTTTATTTCCAACCCTGCCGCATTTCCTTTCAACGCATCGATCGGATCTGCTTCCCTTGCCTGTGTTAATGTAGAAGCGTCGATGGTCTGAATGGAATATCCCAGTTTCTTACTGTCTTTTTTGATACCGGTGGCTGTAATCACGACCTCGTTCAGGTTCTTGCTGTTCGTTACTACGGTGATCACGAGATCATTGTTTGATCCGACCGTTACTTCCTGACGTGTAATTCCGATACCTGTGATCACCAGCACATCTCCTTCTTTGGCTTTCAAAGAAAAATGTCCGTCGACGGCGCTGGATGTACCAATTTTTGATCCCTTGATTAAAATGGAGGCCCCGGCTACGGGTGTCTGATCTTTTTCAGATAACACCTGTCCGGTAATAATTTTTTCGTCACCGGGCGCTTTGCTGTTGGCCTGCGCGAAAAAAGGAAAAAACAAAAGAGCGATGAATAGTCGTTTGCAAAAATCAAAAAGGGTAATTGTTTTGGTCATAGCTGAAGTTTTTTATTCTCTATTGGTATCGCCGGCGAAAATATCAGAGTCATGTATCCGGTTGATGAACTAAAAAAAAACTAATTGTTAAGGATTTTAACAGATCGATTTTCATGAGATGCCTTTCCGGAACCGCCGGCATTTTTTAATAATATATTAGGGACTGACAGAAATAAACGGAATGATGGAATACTGATTACAATGACTTCAGTTCAGATAACAATTCCGTAATGGGGCTTCATAAAAAAGTAACATGAAAAATAAAATGGGCTAAACGATTAAATTGTTTCCATGCATTCTTCCGCCAGACCAAAGGACATGGTCATGCCATTGCCGCCGACACCATTGAGAATGTGTACGCCGGGCTCAGGTGAAAAAAATAATTCGGTTTGATCATTGGTGAACTTTCCATACACACCGTTCCATGTTTCTACCAGTCGAGGATTTTTTAATGAAGCAAACTGATCCAGGTATTTCAGAATCAAATCATTGATGTGCTGCCTGTCGAACGGATCGGGAGAGAGACCGTATTCATGCGAGTCTCCAATAGTGAGATGGCCGGTGTGGTTTTGGGAAACCATCACATGAATACCACATTTTAAATATTCATTCATTTCTTCTTCATAAAATTTTTTCAAAGCATGGATGGAAGGCGCTGCCTTGAAACTTGGATAGTGAATGAGGGAAAGACCGCCGCAGAGTGCCGGTCCGATCCGGGGTGTTCCTTCTTCCATCAGACGCATCATCTGAAGTTTGCATTTGGTCAGCGGGAATTTTTCAAATTCTTCCGGATACAATGTTTTGAAATCCGATCCGCTGCAGATGATGATCAGGTCTGCATAAGCCTGTTGCAGACCATAACGAATCATACCGGAAGAAACGAAAGTAACGGCCTTTCCCCAATGAAATTTAATCTGCATGGTTTCTGCGAAATATTCAGGCAGGTAATGAATGGCTTCCCGGGGATCCACAATGATTTCTTCTGCACTGAATAAACCTCCGAGACAGTTTTCTTTCTTTGCAATGCCCGAACGGGTATTCACCTGATCTTTATTCAGGAGGGTAACCTCTCTTCCGCTCTCTTTAAATATTTCAAATAATTCCTGCAACACCTGCCATTCCATCTGGTTGTATGCCAGATGCAGACTGCCAACGGAATCATGCCAGAGATTGCCTTTTTCTCCGATCTCTCTCCAGCAATTCCGGCTTCTGATGGCCCGGTCGTATAATTTACCTGCCGGCTGGCCGATTGGCCAGACCATTCCAAAATTCCTGACAGAAGCGCCGGAAGCTTTGTGATTGCGTTCATATACCTGCACCGAATAACCTTTTTGGGCCAAGGCCCGAGCCGTCGCAATGCCTACTATACCCGCACCTATTACAATTGCAGATTTCCTAGCCATGACCGGGAACCATTTTTTTGAATTTATTGGAAAAATATATCAGGGAAAGCAGTGCGCCTGCGACACCCAGTATCGAAAATAAAACCACGCCATGAGAGTAAAAGTTGGACCATTTTATTTTTACTTTCATGAATTCCTTTAAAAAGAGTACACCCACGCTGGCTAGGTATCCAAATGAATCTGCCACATAAATCAGAAAACCAACGGTACCGGGATATTTAAAAGTGGCGAACAGCCGTTCGAAGAAAATACAATTAAAAGGTATGTAGGTGGTATACAATCCCAGGCCCACCAGGCTCAGCCACCAGAACGCTGAAATCTGGTGACGGATAAACAATATGCTCGTAATGCCTGTGATTAGAAATCCAATGATGATAATATAATGTGTGTATCGAAACGCTTTCAGATTACTCTTGACCAGAATCATACTACCCATGATGATCAGCAAAATCAGGCTGACGGGTGTTTCCGTTTTTGTAAACAGGGAGGGCTGGTTTCCATATCCATTTTCCATCCACATATCGGCAATGAAATTGTCGCGGAGATCCCTGAACATGGTGGAGAATACATACACGCCGATGGCTGCTATCAGTCCGGGCAGGAATAGTCGCACAAATTTTTGCCGGTCTTCTTTCGACATGGGTACCCGTCTGCTTCGTGCCAGCAGGTCTTCTTCGGAAGGTGGTGGAATTTTCTCCAGAAAATAAACAGAAACGACCAGCGGGATGGCAAAAGCAAGGCCGGTATAAAAGGGAACCCACCATTCTGTAATATTAAAATGCAGGCGAATGGATTCGGCGACGGATTTTACAAAACCGGAGGAAAATATAAAACTGACTGAAAGTGCCGCGCCAATAAAATCGGTGGTTGTTCTGCCTTCCACATAGGAAAAAACGATTCCCCAAATCATGCCCAGTGGAAATCCATTGATAAACATGAAAAAAATATTCCAGGGTGCAGGCACGACCGCAAAAAGAAACAGCGCCGCCCAGGAAATGGCCGTCAACGTTAAAATAATCCGTCCCCTGCCCAGCTTTTTTAATTCGGAGATGAAACGGATGCCATAAAATTTACTGCAGGCATATCCCAGTACCTGGCTGATCACCAGCCAGACCTTGTAACCGATTCCCGCATAACTAATCCCTTCAAATGTGCAGATGGTAAATCCCTTTCGAAATCCATACACCGTACAGTAGGTCAAAAAACAAACCAGGGAAGCAAACAGCGTAGTTGCCAGTTTACTGCGGCCCGGTGACAATGTGAGGGAATTTTCCAATTTATTTATTTCAAAAAGCTATGACATGAGGTGATTGATCATCATTGTTCTGTAGCAGAGCAAATCGGGCAGCGGCTTGTTTGGAATCTTCGCCTGTTCATCCCATTTGCGCATTAGAATGATTTCAGAAAAAAGGGGGTCCTTTTCGAATTGCCAGGCTTCCTGCTGCGACATCATACCGCCCTGGTAAGTGAGTGTTTTTTTACTTGCTTCGGAAAGCTGGTTGTAATATTCCGGATCCTTTCGGGTGAGATATCGCTTTGCATTCACATGCGAACCCACCAGCCGGGCTATCTTTAATGAAAATCCTTTTTCCAGAAGATAAACCGAGCCGATGGCTTCATGGTCCTTCAGTCCAAACCCATCCATTTCATTGTCACCATCTGCCTGTTCGGTGATGTGCCCGATGTCGTGCAGAAAGGCCGCGAGAATCACTTCTTCATCAAAACCTTTTTCCTCTGCCAGCTGCGCGGCCTGCACCATGTGTTCCAGCTGGGATACTTTTTCACCTGCATACTCGGAACCGCCATAGCTTTCGTAGAGATCCATGATTTCATCTGCTGTCTTCGTCGCTTTATCCCTGGTCATCATATAAAATATTCAGGCTAAAATACCGGGATAAATATTTCGGTTGCTTCCATCTGATCAAACTTCTTTTATTGATAATATTCGGATGGCTTTCTGCCGTTTTTATTAATGATTAATTCATCCTGGGTGATCATTCAGATAAAATGCAGGATTTACTTTTACGGCAAATATTCAAGACCAGGGAAACAGGCTGCAATCCACCAGCCTGTTTTCTTCTGGCACCACGCTTACATGCTAAAATATTTTAATGATCCGGATGGTTGTATTTGATATGGCTGGAACAACGCTGAATGAGGACAACGTCGTGTATAAAACGCTGCAAAAAGCCATAGTACATAAGGGATATCCTGTTTCACTGGACCAGGTTCTCACTGATGGCGCAGGAAAAGAAAAATCAGAGGCCATCCGTACGATTTTGAAAACGCATGCGCATACAGAAGACCCTCAATTGAACAGAGAAATTTATAAAGACTTTATACTGCTTTTGGAAAAAGCTTATGAGACCCTGGATGTTGCTCCCATGCCAAATGCGGAAAAATTATTTGAAATTCTAAAACACCGGAACATCCGCATCGTGCTGAATACCGGATACGACGCAAATACTGCCAATGCTTTAATTAAAAAATTGGGTTGGATCAGCGGTGTGCAGTTTGACGGTCTGATCACGGCCAGTGATGTAACTCGTAACCGCCCCGATCCGGAAATGATTGATCTGGCCATGTACCGGTTTGGAGTAACGGACTCGAGGGATGTAATAAAAGTCGGAGATTCCATCATTGATATCGAAGAAGGGCAGAATGCCGGCTGCAGACTTTCCATCGGCATCACTTCAGGTGCCCACACCTATCTCCAGCTGCAGTCCGCCAACCCCGACTATATCATCAGCGATCTGACAGAGCTGGTTTCCATTCTGGATTCGCTAAAATAAAAAACACACCTGAGAAATCACTTTGCCTGGATCCTGATTATCCGTGGACTGGGCAATGTGCTGCTTTTCCTGAAAACCTGTTCTGCAATCTGACCCCTGAATTTTTCTCCTTTATTAAAGAGCCGCCGGAAACCATTCTTTATCAGATTAACCGGTTTTAAATTCTCTGCAAGACTGGACAATGAATGTTCAATATCATGTTTTTGCATTTCCGACTTTTTTTCCAGAGAGGCTATTCTTTTTGTGAGTTCGGTCGTGTATACCAACTGATCTTTCATAATTTTTTGTTGAATCTGAAAACAAGACAATTATTATCGGGAAATATCGTGCCAGGATAAAAGTATTTCCTGGTTCCATTTAGTTCATGTGCTGGCACGATTATTTACTGAGATGAAGCCGACTCCAAATCATCACCGTTTCTAAATCTCGTTGAAATGAAAAAAATGCTCTCGTTACTGTTTATCGTGTCGCTTTTCTTACTCAGTAGTTGTGCCGTGGTAGGTGGAATTTTTAAAGCCGGGGTATGGGTAGGGATTTTAATCGTGGTCGGCATACTGGCGCTGATCATTTACCTGGTGACCAGAGGATCAAATAAGAATTAAAAATAAGTTACGAATATGAAGAAATTACTGATCGTAGAAGACGAACCGGATATGTGTTTACTGCTGAACATATTGCTGGAGGGAAAGGGCATCGAATTGGATCATGTGAAGTCACTTTCTTCGGCAGGTACTTATCTGGCCGCTGGTCAGCCCTCGCTGGTGATTTTGGATAATAAACTTCCCGACGGTTTTGGTGTAGATTATATCCCGGAATTAAAAAAAACTTATCCTGATCTGAAAATCATTATGATATCCGGGTTTGCCGGCGCAGTGAAAGACCTGGCTTTGGACAACGGAGCAGATGTTTTCCTGAACAAGCCATTCACACGAGATGAAATATATAAATCAATTAAAGAATTGATTTAGGCACAATCGGTTGATTTATAGGTTGCAGCCTCGGTTAATTGCTTTAAAAGTGTAAAAGAAAAAACCGCTATTTGTGGTAGCGGTCTCTCAAAAAACGAGGACTTTAAATGTCTTTGCTTAGGATTGGATTTGGTTTCTCCTCAGGACGTTGATTGGCTTTTTCGGATTTGGATTTTCGACTCGAACTTTGGTTTTTCTTCGGACTGGATTGGCTTTTTTTCGGATTGGATTTGGTTTCTTAAGAATCGGATCGGTTATTTCTTTCGGATTGGATATATCAAAAGTAGCCTCCGGCGGGTTCCCGGCAAAGAGCGGGAACACTCGATTTTATCGTAGAAGTACGAATGTAAAAATTCATATAAAATACGTATTACACTACTAATCAACCAATTGGTACCATTATAACTAAAGAATAATTGGATGTCGCCTGATCATGTGCTAAAGCAAAGAATTAGGCTTAGCCTTTATTGTTTACGATCTTTAGAAAAACAATCAAAATGGATAAGAAGACACCCGTGGCCGACAGCAATGAAACAGAGGATAAGAGCATTTTTCGTCAGGCAGGTGAAATAATCGGCAGCTTAGGCGCACACCTGGTTGAAGCAAAAGACAATGTGGTTGCTTTTGTAGCAGAAGAAGCTGTTGTGGTGAAAAAAGCGGCTAAGAAGATTGCCAGGAGGGTTAAAAAAGCAGTGAAGAAAGCTCCGGTAAAGAAGATTGGCAAAAAATCACCTGTTAAAAAATCTGCGCCAAAGAAAAAGGCAGCAAAGAAAGTGATTAAGAAAACTGCAAAGAAAGCGGTGACTAAAAAAAAGGCAGCACAAAAAGCAGTAAAAAAAGCAGCCCCCAAGAAGAAGGTCGTGAAGAAAGCTTTAAAAAAAGCAGCCCCCAAGAAGAAAAAATAATCATGTATTTTTTCCTTCGTGACGTAACATAGATTAGTGCACCCAGGATTTTTTACCAAAGGTAAAGCTGGCACCGATGGAGGGTCCGTTATAGCCCCATTTAAATTCACCACTGACATTTCTTTTGGTTGTACTCACTTTAAAATTTAGACCTGTGTAGGCCAGTGAGACATCGAGTTGCGGTAGTACTTTATAAGAAAACACTCCATTGTAGGAAATGATTCGACCTGTTATATTACTTACAGTTAAAGAAAGATAACTGAAATCCATATTAAATGCGAAACGATCACTGAATGCGTAACCGCCCCAGATGCCTAAATCCGGTAATGGCGCGGTAAATCCGAAATCATTGCTTTTATCAATACCAACATTGTTTCCGTTTACGGCAATACCCGCATTGGCACCTACCGTATGGGCTCCTATGGATAGTCCGACTTCATAAGTTGGCTTTTCAATAATGGCATAACCATAAGAGAACTGATATATGGCTGTGTTGAAATGTACTTTGACAGATGTATTTATATTATACGTATTGCTGTCGAATGTGATGTCTTTCTGAAGTGTATGTGTTGAACTCCGCCTCATATTGAAATATCCGAGATTTACCCTGGAGCGTCTGGAAATACGCCATTGAAAATTCGTCATGAAAGTGGCAATACTGGCACCAAATCCAAGATCTTTCTGGAAATCGATATCCGTTCCTGCGGCGACGCCATTTGCACTCACCTGAACCTGGGTGTTATTGATCGGCACAAAAAACCCGGCAGAGAACCTGAATTTTTCAACCCACCAGGGGGCAACCAGTTTGCCGGATTTTGTTGAATCATTTGTTTGGGAATAGCTGAAAGAAAAGCTGAATAATAATACGGCGATAAGAGCTCCAGATTTCATAAAAATGCTTTAGCGATGATCCGCCCGAATATAATCTTATTTTTATTCTTATACGCGGGTTTTACCGGCTATTTGCTACTTCAATGATTTACAAGTGGAATCCAATACTTTTAATTTTTAATCTCATGTCATATTGCAGCGCCATCCATTCGATGTCCGGAGCGAAAAAAGAATTGCACCAAAGGTATCACGATCTGCACTACGGTTTTCCGATTCACGACGACAATGAGCTTTTTGGCAGGCTGCTGATGGAAATCAATCAGGCGGGCCTGAGCTGGGAAACCATTCTAAACAAAGAGACAAACTTCAGAAAAGCGTATCATCAGTTCAATATTAAAAAAGTAGCCGGTTATTTAGAAACAGACCGGGCAAGGCTGATGAACGATGCAGGGATTATCCGCAACCGCCTGAAAATTAATGCCGCCATAGAAAACGCCAAAACGATTATTGGTATACAGAAGGAATTCGGCTCATTTGAAAAATGGCTGAATTTCCATCATCCAAAAACAAAAGAAGAATGGGTGAAATTGTTCAAAACAACCTTTCGGTTTACAGGAGGTGAAATCGTAAATGAATTTTTGATGAGCACCGGATTTCTGCCTGGTGCCCATACAAAAGATTGTCCCATATATAAGAAAATTATCAAAACAGAACCTGCCTGGAACAAAGATTAGCCGGATTCGCAAAACAGTATGTGCCGATTTACTTTAGAAATCCGTCCTTCTTCATTTGTGCGCGCACCGCATTACAAACATCAGTGAACAGAGGAATGCGACCTCCGGGATTGGTGGTTTCTGTATTTGCTTCCCAGATCAGTTTACCACTGATGAGCGAGTAGACATTTACCTGAACAAACCAGTGATGTTTTGTTTCCACATAACCGGGAGAGCCCGGATTATAAATGGTGGTTGCTCCATATCGCGGCCCCCAGCCATATCCCCAATAACCACCCCAGCTAGTATAATATGAGGGCATGGTACCAGGCACGTACTTTTGCGTGGTATTCTGCCCGACCTGTTTCATCAGAACGATGCCATCGTATCCCTGACTTTTTAACCTTTCGCTTTCGCCGTGTTCATCTGTTAAGATCGAATCACCTCCCAGAATCTGGTATGACTGGGTGGCGGTGCCAGGATAGAGCGAGGCCATATAATCTTCCACCTGCCGGCGGACGCCCTGATCGTATAACAGAGCAGCTACGACAATTTTATGTACAGACGGATTCGTAATGGATGTATTTGGATCCTTCCAGCTGTTTAAAACTTTAGTCGGTGGTGTGCAGGCAAAAAAGCAACCTGTTAGCAGGATAAGAATTAAATGCTTGGTCATCGGAAAGATTTTTATAAAACAAAAATAATCATCTGGTCCGGTAATAGACAGTTGCCCTCAAAAGAAATTTCCTTATTCATAAAGTTCCTTCTACTGTAATTGCGCGCGGGTCAGGGAATGTGCAAGATGATAAAAAGAAGACTGACTGATCAGCGGACGACAGTACTTTACCAATTCATCAACCGTTTTATGGAAGGTTCCCGGGTTCTGAAAAAGACAATCCGGTATCACAATGGTAGGAATATTAAACTTCGCAGAAAGCACCAGCGGTGACCGGGTGGTCATCGCAATTTTATCGGCAGTCTGATGCATTCCACTGACTTCAATGTGCAGTTTACCCGGTATGGCCATATCCACACTTTTGAATCCATCGAAATAAGACAATACAAAAGGGAGATCACGGCTGCGCAGTGCGAGATAAAGATAAGTGGCCTGTTCGCTGACGCCGGATTCCATGATGATGGCCTGGTGGCGCATACAAAGCGGATGACCGAACACTTCAAGTGCAAAATTATATACGCCTTCTGAAAGGGGCTTACCGCATTCGATGCAAACAGGATTGGTCTTCATAGGAAGAACAAATTGCAACAAAGAATGGAGATTCAGAAAGCTTTTCGATGAGTGTGCAAATTCCTTCGACGGGGCGCTATTTCTCAGCTGCTTTATCGTATTCCACTGCGATTCTCTTATCTTTTTCCGCAGCTTTCAATAAAGCAAAATCGCGTTCCGTCTGATCGGCATACAGAACAGCAAAGTCTGAGATGGCTTTCGAAAAAATATCGCTTTTGCCTATGTAACCGGTAATCTCTGCGGCTCTTCCCGCCTTTGCATGTGATTTTGCCAGCGCCCAACCACATAAGGATGCATAATCTTCCATCAAAAGCGGTGTGAAATTTTCAACCGTTGCACTGGCTTTCATATCTCTTAACTGCCTTATATAAAAATCGGTGCCCTCCCTGCTTTTTGTCCATCCCAGAAAAATATCACTCACGGTCTGCATCAAACGCTGTCCGTTTACAATACGTTCCCCGTGATTCTGATAAACGGAGTCCCCGGCAAAATTTTCGAGTACAGAGCGGTTGCCTTCTTTAAACTGAAGGATAATGGCGTCGTCATTGCTCACGGAAAACAGGCCGATCAGGCAGCGTGTACCGACGCTGCCCACGCCCACTACTTTCAAAGCAATATCTTCCAGCTTGTATCGGTCAAGTAACGATTTCCGATCGTCGGGCAGGCTGTTATAGTATGTGTCGAAAAAGCTGTAGCCCGAATGGATCAGTTCTTCTGAATTTTCCGGATGGTATATCAGCGGGGGATCGTCCAATATCCTTCTCCTGCCTTCTTTCAGTTCAGAAATCCGGGGGAAGACGAATTCATGGCTGCGTTCCTTTGCTTTTTGAGAAATTTTTTTCGCCCTTTTTATAAACTCCCGGTCGTTCTTAAACATTTTAATCAGCGAAGCTTCGTCGATGCGATTATACCATACTTCCAGTTGACGCATGTCCGAAAACTGCCTGATTTTTTCAGTGTATGTCCGGACTGCGCTGTAAGCTGCTTTTTTATTTTCTCCGTCAGAAAACGCTTTGTACCTGCCGGCAACCACGATGCTGGCAGCCAGTCGTTTCAGGTCCCATTCAAAAGGTGCCGGCAGCGTTTCATCAAAATCATTGATGTCAAATACCTGGTTTCTTTCAGGCGTTGCATATCCTCCAAAATTCATCAGGTGACAATCTCCGCAGCATTGTACAATTACACCACTGTGTGGCAATCGGGAAAGGTCCGCTGCCATTACGGCTGCCGATCCGCGCAGAAATGCGAAAGGAGACTGCAGCATGCGACCATAACGTATGGGCACAAGCTTCTCTACCCTGCCGGCTGCAGAATCAATCAATATTTGCACGGGATCTTTTCGATCTTTCTGAGGCGACCATTCGGCATGGCTTTCCCGGGCAGTGATCTTTCTTTGATTTTTTCCGGATGCCATTCTCTGTGACTGAGAAGGCAGGGGTTCCCAGATCTTTCTTGGCAGATGAATCAGATCACCATTCATAAATCGTTATAAGTTGTTCGTTACAAATTATGCGGATGAGATGCTAAAGGTAACACTGAAAAACTAAAAGTTCTTTTTATGGGGAGGGAACTGCTATGTATTTCTATCTGGTGAATTGTTTTTTAAGGTAGCCCTATGATTTAATTTCTACTACAGCAGGAATCAAGTGAATCACCTTTATTTTATTCAGACCCAGCATGATGATATAGGTCATGTCAAACTCAAACCATTTCCTGGCGAAATTGGCATTCTCTTTATCGTAATGGTGGTTATTCTGAAACAATTCTCCCATGAGCAAAATGCCGAAAGGGGTGGAGTTTTTCGAGTGATCATCGTTGCTGTAATTCCGATAGCCGTATTTATGTCCGCACCAGTTTACAATGGCTCCCTGAATCGGTCCCATCAAAAAATGAATTGGTAAAAGGAGAAACCACCACAAGCTGGGCGCAAAATAAATATAGAATGCGGTGTAAGCCAGAACAAAAAAAGCCCGTGTAATGATCGAATGACCGATACGGTCCAGCTTATCCCAGACGGGAAGATATTTTTCCGTAAACTGAGGCTCAGGCTGGTCGATACCGGAACTCAGGTTACTGAATATCCTCGAGGTATGCAACATCATCTGAATAACATCTTTAAAAAAATAGGGCGAATGCGGATCTTTTTCTGTGTCGCTGTAGGTATGATGCATGCGATGCATAATGCCGTAAGCGCGTGGTACAAGAAATGACGAGCCATGTGAAAACCAGGTCAGGAAATAAATTGTTTTCTCCCATCTCCGGCTCGTGGTATACATCTGGTGAGAAGCATACCGGTGGAGAAAAAATGAGTGAAAAAAAAGTGAAAGAAACCAGTGACCAAAAAAGAATATCAGGATAGCTGTCATAAACAGGTTGAAATTTATTGATGAGCGGAACGCCGAATCGTCCCGTGATACTATTCAGGCCGCAAAAGTAACCCATACTGAACAAAAAGGCGGAAAATACTCGGTCTATCCACCCGGTGCCCGAAAAATCAATTTCTGCCTGCGGCCCAGAGAATTGCATTGCCCAGCATGGTCTTAAACACCGGGGATTGAAATAAACTTGCGTCGTGGCCCATCTGGAAATAAATATTCCTTGCCTTTACTTTTTCGTTCGACCAGATGACCGGATGATCCCCCA
>Ga0206961_1147_pt1 | contig 13646 bp, 12 predicted proteins | sample Alteio_BWOrgHeat_30_FD_153238 | JGI IMG/M metagenome (GOLD analysis project Ga0206961, IMG submission 153238) | Enriched cells from forest soil in Barre Woods Harvard Forest LTER site, Petersham, Massachusetts, United States -... | ecosystem: Environmental > Terrestrial > Soil > Temperate forest >...
AGGTAGTGGCAATCGCCAGGTATGTCGTGCTGTCCATCGGTGTGGCTGTTACCGTATTGCCCGTTCCAATTCCAACCCAGTCAATCGTATTGCGAATGAAAGGGGGTGAAAAAATTTAGTCAATATGAAAAATCATTTATCACGGAGAATTTGCTGGATAGCACTGCTGGCTATTGTGCTGGGGAAAACTGCGCAGGCTCAGATGGATCCGCATTTTTCCCAGTATTATATTCAGCCCATGACAATGAATCCGGCTTTCACAGGCGCATTTGATGGTGACTACAGGGTGTCTGGAATCTGGAGAAGTCAATATGGTAACACATTAAATACAAAAGGTCTTTCCGCAGAAAAAACGTCCAACAAAAACGCAAGTTTCGGAATCAACCTCATGAATCAGAGTTCGGCAGATGGTTCCTATAATTATACCAACGGGTATCTCAGTTTTGCATATACCGGTGTACGTTTCGGTGAAAACTCCGATCACTATCTTGTGATGGCCATGCAGATCGGATTTATCAGCCGCAAATTCGACATCACAAAAATGCAATTCGGCAGTCAGTGGGTTTCCGGAGTGGGTTACGATGCATCACAGGGTTCAAACGAAACATTTCTGAAACCACAGGTAACTTCATTTGATGCCGGCGCGGGTATTGCTTATTATGATGCCACCCCAAATAAAACGGCAAGTATTTTCGGAGGGGTGTCTGCCTATCATATTACCCAACCGGATAATCCTTATTTAACAAATGGCAATCAATCCAAACTGGACATCCGGTATAGTGTTCAGGCAGGTGTAAGAATCACCGCTTCAGATTTTCTCACCATTGTTCCGACAGCCATTTATATGAAACAGGGCGATGCGCAGGAGCGAATGGGGGGCGCTTATTTCCAGGTATATGCCAACGAAAATACAGACGTAATGTTTGGTGCTTATTACAGGTTGCAGGATGCAATCACACCTTTTGTGGGATTTTATTATAAAGGACTTACTATGGGATTTAGTTATGATGTGGATGCTTCAGCAAAGTCTGCAGCAGGAAGCAAGGGAAACAGTCTGGAAATTTCTATTTCATATGTAGGCAAGAAAAAATCAAACATGGGAACACCGCGTTTCTGGTGTCCCCGTTTTTAAGGAAGATGTAAAATCCAATGATATAAAAAACCATTCATGCTGACCCGTAAATTAATATTGAAAATTCTTTCTGTCACCTGCCTGTTGTTTGGCTGCTTCTCCGGCTTGCATGCACAGAATGGGAGTGGTTATTTTTACCAGGCTGAAAATCTCTATAAGGCGAAGAATTATTACGAGGCATCGGTTGTATTTGAAAAATACCTGGCCACAGAAAAAAAATCCAGGCCGCGTTCTACTCCTTTTGCAATAGAGAAAAAAGTAAAGGGTAAAGCCAATCTGGATCCGCACCAGGAAGCAGTTTATCAGCTGGCTACGAGTTACCGGAAGATCAATGATTATCAGAAGGCAGAAAAATATTATAAGGAGTCCATTAAGTTTTCAGAAAAAGCATATCCTGAAGCAAGATACTGGTACGCCGTCACCCTGCGTGCCAATCAGCATTATGACCAGGCCCGTGTGCAAATCGATTCTTTTCTTCTGACACATACGGAAATGGGTGATGTGCTGATCGCAGCTGACAGGGAACAGGAAGACCTAAAATTTATTCAACTGCAGTCTGAACGGATCAATGATTTATATACCGTGCAGCAAATGCCAAAAAAAGATTCAGCCGCCAGTTACGCATTGACTCAGAGAGCGGATGGATTTGTATATACCAAAATAAAAGAAGTGACAGAAAAAAACGGGGAGAAATGGTATATGAATTCTCTGGTTGAATCCATGAACTATGAAAACCCATTGGAAAATGCCGACTCTTTGCCGATACCTACCAGTTCAGGTATTCACGACGGCATGGCCACATTCAGCCGCGATGGCACAAAGATGTTTTTTACACGCTGGACGAAAAATAATAATCAGACCGTTTCCTATATATATATGAGTCGCTGGGAAAATGACCGGTGGACGAAACCGGTGAAAGCACCGGATCCATTAAATATTGAAGGATCAAACAGTGCACAACCCAGTATGACAGACGATGGCCGTTATCTGTTATTTTCATCCGACCGCGAAGGCGGATCCGGAGGCTATGATTTATGGGCAGCTTCTCTGGACAGTGGCCTGAACGCAATTCAGGTCCGTAATCTAGGCAATGTGATTAACTCATCAGGCGATGATGAGGCGCCTTATCTGCACGATAAAACACGAACCCTCGTATTTTCAAGTAACGGAAGAGTGGGCATGGGGGGCTTTGATATTTATTTTGCAAAAGGAAGCTTCAATCTGACCGGCTGGGAAAAACCGGAAAATGCAGGCGCTCCGCTCAATTCATCCAAGGATGATATTTATTATGTGAGCACGGATGAGGATGATCTCTGGAACACAGGATGGATGAGTTCGGACAGGTCGTCGGAATGTTGTCTTGCCTTATTCTCTGTGAAAGGAAATAACGCCAAATACGTAAGAGGAATCGTTGTCGATTGCAAAACCCGCAAAACAGTGCCCAATGCCGAGCTGACGGTTACAGATCTGCGACATCCCGACCGGGTTCTGGGTAAGTATAAAGCAGATACATCCGGCCGCTATGCTTTTTTAATTCACAATTCTGCCCATTTCAAGATCAGTCTTAAAAAAGAAGATTACGAGCCGACGAGTTACGATTATAACCTGCAGATACATCCCGGTACGGATACGATCAACAATGATTCCATTTGCATGGAAGCCATTGTTTATCCGAAAAAAGAAGTCGAAAGACTTTTAAAGACGCTTGAACAAACATCCCATATCGGAAACTTTGCATACAAAAAAGCTGAACTGAACGATTACACCAGAGAGAGCCTGGATTCACTGGCGAAGATTCTGAATAATTATACTGACCTGGTTATACTCATCGAAGGTTATACGGATGGTATCGGCGGAGTGAAATACAATCTGATACTTGCCCAGAAGCGTGTGGATGTATCCATTAAATATCTGATCAGTAAGGGAGTGAATCCAAATCAACTGAAAGGGAAAGCAATGGGTAAGTGTTGTCCGATTGCACCTGAAACCATTAATGGAAAAGATAATCCGGCAGGAAGAGAAAGAAACAGAAGAGTGGAATACAAAATATTAAATCATCCTTAAGGTTTTGGTTATAGCAGGTGGGAATGAGACACCTGCTATAAACCATCCACCCGTTACCTTGATTTAACCGTCCAAAATATATTGTAAGAAGTTTTCCTTCGCGTCCCGTTTCGAACGGGACGCTTTTTTTTGATTGCTGTCAGCGTTTACAGATTTGCGTTAGATCATTTCGCTCCGTTTCTTTTTTTGCTGGCGATCAGCTGAGATTGCTTTTTGCACAATTACTCTAACATGCCTGCATAAATAAATCGGGAAAGATCTGCCTGGGCTGGTTTTCAGCCGTCGGCTTTAAGCTTGCGGCCTATTAAGCATTCTGCGCAACATGCTTTTCGTTATTCAGCACATTCATGCCGGCAGATTTGATCCAGAGTGTCAGAGAAACAATCCAGATGATACAAAGTGCCGCAGAAAGTTTATAATTTTCATTCAGGTAAAGTACAGCGCTGGTAGCAGCGGTAGTGACAATAAAAAACAGGGTGACGAAGGTAGAGATCGCTTTCATAATGCACGGTTTAGGTATGTAAAGAAATAAATTACGGATTGATCGGGGCTGATCAGGGGATTGGTACTCGTAATTCAGAGGAATGGAGCGATACTAAAATTAAAAGATAAAAAACCGGAAGGTAATTGGAGGAAGCTCAGTGGGAGATTGGATACGACTCAACAGCTACATATCATCAACGATAAAACAAAGATTACACGCAGATTTCACAAATGCAAGCACCTTTGCAAATATTTTTTTATTCTCCCGTGGTGGGAATAAACCTGTATATTTTGCCATCGGATATATACCCGTTTTATGATTGATATCTTTTTTTATATCGTCGTTTGCCTGGCCATCATCCAGGGTTGGAGAAAGGGCCTGATACTCGCTCTTTTTTCCATGGTTTGCGGGCTGGTTGGACTGGCAGCTGCGGTAAAACTATCTGCTGTTCTGGCCACCCATATGAAATCGGACCTTCATCTGACAAGCCGCTTTCTTCCGGTCATCGCATTCATTATCGTTTTTGTACTCGTACTTCTCATCATCCGATGGGCAGGCAAATTGCTCGAGAAACTGGTGCAAATGGTTTTATTGGGCTGGCTGAACAAATTGGGTGGAATGCTGTTATTTTTGATTCTGTATTTATCCATATACAGTGTCGTCTTGTTTTACGGTACCCAAACACAGATTATTTCAAAACAGGCAACAGCTGATTCACAGATATATTCTTTGATAGCTCCTTTTGGCCCCGGAGTTATTCGTTTGATCACCCGTTTTATTCCTTATGGGCATGATATGTTCCATACGCTGGAAGGTTTTTTTGACAAAATTGCACAGGCCATCCATTAAAACAACCCAAATCAGATTTGTTATCCTTATTCATGCGGAATGTAAAGGAACTGGTTAAAACAGTTGTCGTACATTTGTAATGAAAAGATTATTAAGGGTTTAAAAGCCATGATTTTTGCAGTAAATCGTTTATTTTAGCGATTATTTAGTGGATATATTTTAATAGTTCGATGCAGTACGATATCAAACAGGTGGATAAGTTCCGGTTCATTGAAGAAGGCGAGGGTGAACCCCTGGTATTGCTACATGGCTTATTCGGCGCACTCAGCAATTTTGTTGACCTGATCGAATATTTCCGTAAGCATTATAAGGTGGTTGTTCCCATGCTTCCTCTTTTTGAGCTCGATATTCTGCATACATCGGTCGGTGGTCTCGAAAAATTCGTATACCGATTTATTGAAAACCGCAACTATCGGAATGTGCACCTGCTGGGTAATTCACTGGGTGGTCATATCGCCCTGATACATGTACTGAAACATCCAGAAAGAATCAAGTCCATTATTTTAACGGGCAGCTCCGGATTGTTCGAAAGTGCCATGGGAGACAGCTATCCGAAGCGTGGCGACTATGAATACATCAAAAAGAAAACGGAACTGACTTTTTATGATCCTGCTACGGCTACCAAAGAGCTGGTGGATGAAGTTTTTGAGATTGTGAACAGCCGCATCAAAGCCATTAAAATCATTGCACTGGCAAAAAGTGCCATCAGAAATAATTTAGGGGATGAACTCAATCAAATACAGCAACCCACGTTATTGGTATGGGGTGCCAATGATGGCATTACACCTCCCTTTGTTGGGAGAGAATTCCAGCGGTTGATACCCCACAGTGAATTGCATTTTATTGACAAGTGCGGCCATGCACCGATGATGGAGGTTCCTGCCGAATTCAACGAAATATTACACCAGTTTCTGACCAAATTAAACGAACCTGCAGCAGTGGCATGAGACAGATAAGATCTTATCACTAAAACCCTTGCCGTGTTAAACTTAGACATTTTATCAGCCGGTATTCCACATTTAACTCCGGACGACACGGTGCTGCTGGCTAAAGAGATTATGCTGGATAACCATGTAGCACACTTGCCGGTAGTTTCTGCGAACAAACTGCTCGGGATCATTGATGAAGAAAGCCTCCTGGATGCGCCATCAGACAATGTACCCGTAAGCAGTCTTCAGACTTTATTCAGTCATGCTTCCGTTCAGGGCGTCGGCCATATGCTGGATACATTACACATCTGTAGTGAATTTCAACTTACCCTGGTACCCGTGCTCAGCGAGGAATCAGACTACATTGGGTCCATATCAGCCATGGATCTGGTTCGTCATACGGATAAGATCATTGGAGCCGGCGATCCGGGAGCCATCATCGTTCTTGAAATGGATCGGGTGAACTTTGCTTTTTCAGAAATCATCAAACTGGTGGAAACAAACGATGCCCAGGTCACGCAGCTGAACACGTATTCGGACAGCACAAATGCTACCTTTTTTATAACACTTCGTATTAACAAACTCGAAGTGTCTGATATCATCGCTACTTTTCAGCGTTACGAGTATAAAATAAAATACTATTTCGGCGAAGAGCAATACGAAAATGAATTGCGCAGCAACTACAATCACCTGATGAATTATCTGAGCATTTAATTCACAGCCTGTATATCCATGTAATGACCCCGGGACCAAGCCTATGATCCGAAAATCGGATAAATATTTGTTGCTCTTTTTATTGATGACCGTTTTGAGCCTGACGCTTAAAGCCGAACGCCCAACGTCCAACGCCAAACGCCCAACGTCGAACGCCAAACGCCCAACGCCCTACAGTCAACGGTCAACGGTCGACGGTCAACGATACCAGGACACCCTTCCCATATTAAAACCCGACACATTAAAATCCGGTGTGGTGATCGTTCCGCCTACACAGGGCCGGCTGTTTGTAGTAGGAGACATTTTTATTCATGGCAACCGCGTTACCAAAGATTTTACCATTACAAGAGAACTGCCTTTCAAACCAGGAGATTCGTTAACACTGCAACAACTCAGTATCTATTTCGCACAGGCCCGTGAACATCTGGTGGCGACCAGGCTCTTCAATGATGTATCTGTTTCACTGAAAGAATTTATTGGATATGCCGCGCAGATCAATATCGATGTAAAAGAAAGATGGTATATATTTCCACTTCCCTATGTAAGGCCGGTTGACCGGAACTTTACCGCCTGGGCGCAGCAGGGCTACAGTCTCAGCCGTTTCGACTATGGAATAAAATATTCACAGTATAATTTTACAGGCCGTAACGATAATCTGCGCATCTGGCTCATCACCGGTTATTCCAGGGAAATTGAGATGGCCTACGACCGACCCAATACAGGTAAGAATCTGATTCACGGATTTGGCGGTGGTTTTCTCCTTTCCGGTCAGCAGCAGATTGATCTGATCACAACCAATAATCAGCAGGTATTTGTAAGCCGCGACAGCGTTCAGAATGCGGGAAAATATTTACAAACGCAGGCTACTTTTTCATTGAGATATTATTACCGGCCCGCCCTCCGGACCAAACACTTTTTTCGTTTCAGCTTTAATCAGGTGAAGATTGACAGCACTGTACTGATTTTAAATCCGAATTATTTTTTAAATCACCAGTTGACTGTTACCTACCCTGAGTTTTTTTACAGCATCAATTACAATGATATTGACTATGTGCCTTATCCGACTAAAGGATTTCTTTTTGAAACCAGCATAATGCAAAGAGGGATTACTGCCAATATGAATATGACCCAGCTGATTGCCCGGTCAACAGAAGCAATTTCCTTTGCACCCAAAATGTATTTCGTAACGCAGAATTTCGGTGTGCTGCGATTGCCTTTCAAACAGCCGTTTTATAATCAGTCGCTGCTGGGTTACGGTGACTATTACATGCGGGGTCTGGAAAAATATGTGGTAGATGGCGTGGGCCTGCTGCTGGACAGGAATACGGTCATGCGCGAACTCGTGCGTTTTGATATTCCCTTCCTTCGAAAAACTTCACACGATCATATTCCTTTCCGTATATATGCGAAAACTTATTTCGATGTCGGCTATGTATTCAATAAATACAATAATCTGAACAGTCTTCAGAATACCATGTTATACACCTATGGTGCAGGCTTCGACATTGTAACATTTTATGATTTTGTATTCAGAATAGAATACAGTGTGAACCAGTTAGGAGAAAAAGGTTTATTTTTTCATATCAGAAACGATTTTTAGCTTAAAGAAAGACTGTTAATTTTAATCAGATGAAAGTAGCGATATACAGCAGGGTCATCGAGGAAACGGAAAGGGGGGAAGTTCAGCAGTTGCTGGATGAACTGCAACGACGTCACATACAGGCTGTGATTTATCTTCCTTTTTTTGAAAGCATTCGTCATGTATTTCGCTTTTCTCCGGATGTTTCGTTTTTCCGCCATTCAGACGATCTCAATGAATCCATCGATTTTTTAATAAGCCTCGGCGGGGATGGAACCCTTTTAGATACGATTGCATTTGTAAGGGATAAAGACATTCCGGTGATTGGAATCAATTTTGGACGGCTTGGATTTCTCGCGAGCATTGGAAAGGGAGATATGCTGCTGGCCGTTCAGGCGCTGGTAGACAGAACCTATGTGACGGACAAAAGGTCGATGATTCATCTGGATGCCAACAAACCGCTCTTTGGTGAAGTTCCTTATGGTTTGAATGAATTTGCCATTCATAAAACAGATACTTCCCCCATGATTAAAATTCATACCTATCTCAACGGTGATTTTTTAAACACATACTGGGCCGATGGTTTGATCGTATCAACGCCAACCGGATCAACCGGTTACTCGCTGAGTTGTGGCGGACCGGTGGTGTTTCCGGAATCCGGTAGTTTTGTAATTAATCCGGTGGCGCCGCACAACCTGAATGTGAGGCCCATCGTAGTTCCAGACGATAATATTATTTCTTTTGAAGTGGAAGGAAGAGCCGAGAATTTTCTATGCGCACTCGATTCCAGAAAAGAAATTGTAGACAAAAATGTGCAATTGGCCGTACGCAGGGAAGGTTTTAATGTCTCCCTGTTAAGGCTAAACGAAAATAATTTTCTGCAAACCCTGAGAAATAAATTATCATGGGGGCTGGATCGCCGGAATTAACAATTTTCACATAAGAAAACAGTATTTGCTTCGTTAGCCAAGGTAGAATGTCTGGACGGGCAAAGAATATCATTTATTTTGCGGGTATGAAGCAGTTTTTGTTGATCGGCTTAAGCGTTTTTTGTTTTATAAGGACTGCCAGCGCGCAAGTAGAACCCAGTTATGTATACCAGGGCGAGTTTGGGATACTGGGCGGCGTTTCGCAGTATTTTGGTGATTTGAATCCGGATCTCCATTTTAATACACCCAAAGCAGCTTTTGGTGTTTTTTTCAGGAAACAGGTAACAGATTATATCTCGGTTCGCATACAGGGCCAGTTTGCGCAATTGGGCTATTCCGACGTTTACAATACCCAGAATGCATTTGATCTGCGCCGGAATCTGAGTTTTAATACAAATGTCTGGCAGCTGGGGTTACAGGGCGATTTCAACTTTTTTCGTTTCATACCGGGAGATGGTGACCATCGCTCCACGCCATACCTCACTGTTGGAATCGGTATGTTCAGTTTCGACCCCTATGCTTATCTCGGCGGACAGAAATATTATCTTAGGGAACTGGGAACCGAAGGAGAGGGATCTCCTGCCTATCCCGACCGTAAGCCTTACAGCAATATAGCTGCTTATATCCCGCTGGGACTGGGTTATAAATACAACCTGAATCCCCAAATGAACATTGGAATTGAGGTCGTATATAACTTTACTACAACGGATTATCTTGATGATGTAAGTAAAACCTATGCGGGCATTAATAATTTCCCCACCCTGCCCAGCGGGGACCCTTCCATTGCCGCTCTTCTTCAGGATCGCAGCTATGAAACCGGCACACCGCCCATTGGCATACAGGGGCGTCAGCGCGGTTACAAAAACCAAAACGACGGGTTCCTGTTTGTTGAAGTCATGTTTTCCATGAACCTGAGCTCCTATCGTTGCCCTACAGCTAAGTGACGGTGGGCGTTAAGCTACAAACGCCCAACGACCTCCCCCATAATAAAGAATTAATAATTAGCCATTAACAATTACCTTCGTGCCCTTCAAAAACGGGCATGGAGTCTTTGAAAATTTCGATTAACCCGGCACGATTGCCCAGGCACATAGCCATCATCATGGATGGGAATGGCAGATGGGCAAAAGTTCAGGGTCAGGACAGACTGTTTGGGCACTACCATGGCGTGGAAAGTGTTCGTGATACAGTGGAGGCCTGTGCCGAACTTGGCGTAGGCTACCTCACTTTATATGCTTTTTCCACAGAAAACTGGGAAAGGCCTGAACAGGAAGTAAGCGGCCTGATGGAATTGCTGGTGGATACCATTCGCAAAGAGGTTCCCACCCTGAATAAAAACAATATCCGGCTGCACGTAATCGGTAATACCGGCATGCTACCGGATAAAACCATGAAGGTTTTGGAAGAAGCCATCGCTGAGACAGCCGGAAACACCGGTCTGAATCTGGTAATGGCACTGAGTTATAGCAGCAGATGGGAAATGGGGGAGGCTGCCAGGCAATTGGGAATGGATGTGAAATCGGGAAAGCTGGATCCCGAAACGATTGATCAATATAGTTTTCAAAAATACCTCTGTACCCGGAACTTCCCGGATCCTGAACTGATGATCAGGACCAGTGGAGAACACCGGATCAGTAATTTTCTTTTATATCAACTCGCATATGCTGAATTATTTTTTACGCCCGTTCTCTGGCCTGATTTCAGAAAGGAAAATCTCTACGAGGCCATCCTTGATTTTCAAACACGGGAAAGGCGATTCGGCAAAACCAGTGAACAGCTGGGCTGAGGATCCTCAATCCTTCAGAAATGCTTGAGAATAAATGGCCTGTATCATTGATCCAGCCTGTATTTTAACAAACACTTTTAATTAATCCCCTTAATTTGCCGCTCTAAAAAACCCGCCCGGATGCTACGACGTTTATTGACTGGTGTTTTTTTACTTTTTTACTGCTTATTGATGATCACCGCTGCCGAGGCTCAGGTTACTGATTCCACTCACATTCCGGTTTTTGACACTACCCGGCCCAAACAAATTGACACGACACATAATGGCGTTTCTGTTGACCCTGAATTACTGGCCCTTGAATCTCAAAAAACCCCCAAAGAATTTACAATCGCAGGTTTAAAAATTACAGGTAGCAAATACCTGGATGAATCTCTCCTGATTTCAGTGTCCGGCCTCAGCATCGGCGATAAGGTGATCATCCCCGGCGGCGATAATTTCAGCAAGGCAATTCAAAAACTGTGGAATCAGAACCTGTTTTCAAATATTGCCATTTATTTTACTAAAATAACGGGGAATGAACTGTATGTTGAAATCAATGTGACGGAAAGACCCCGTCTGACGAATTTTATTTTCGACGGAGCCAGCAAATCCGAGTCGGATGAATTGAAAATAAAAACAGGGTTGATCAAAGGGCGCGTGATCACGGAGAACATGAAGCAGACAGCCGACGAAAACATCAAGAAATATTTTGCGGATAAGGGATTTCAGGGTGTAACGGTGCAGATATCCGAAGCGCGTGATCCAAAAACACCCAATTCTGAAACACTCACTTTTCATATTGACAAGGGTACCAAGGTTCGCATCAATCAGATCACCATTTACGGGACGAATAATATCTCCCAGGTCAGGGTCAAGAAACAACTCGACGATACCAAAGAAGTTACCAAACTAACTTTATACCCAGCCAAAGATTCCTCCTCTTACGGAGAGGTAAAACCAGAATCTTTTAAACAATACATAGATACCTGGGGATTTCTTTCCTATACGGGAACCAAGGAATTTCTGGATCCTTACTTCCGGTTTAAACTTTTCAGCTCAGCGAAATTCAACGCAAAAAAGTACGGCGAAGACAAGGAAAAAATTCTGGATTATTACAACTCGCAGGGTTACCGCGATGCGGTGATTGTTTCTGATACACTGATGTACAACAGCAAGCACCAGCTGAACATTGCCATCAAAGTAGATGAAGGTCAAAAATATTACTTTGGTAAAATAACCTGGAAGGGAAATACCAAATACCCAGATTCCCTGCTTTCACTCGTATTGGGAATAAAAAAAGGCGACGTTTACAACCTGGATATCTTAAATAAGAAACTGGGAAAGCAGGTTACGCAGGAAGGTGGTGGCGTGAGTGATCTTTATCTGGATGACGGTTATCTTTTTTTCAGAATAGATCCTGTTGAAACTTCTGTTTATAATGATACCATCGATTTTGAAATCCGCATGGTGGAAGGTCCGCAGGCAACCATCAAGAATGTAACCATTGCCGGCAATGAAAAAACCAAGGAGTATGTGATACGACGCGAACTGCGTACGATACCGGGCGAAAAATTCAGCCGTCAGGATATCATTCGTTCCACCCGTGAAATTGTTAACCTTGGATATTTCAATCAGGAAAAAGTAACACCGGGTATCGTGCCGAATCAGGAAGACGGAACGGTGGATATAAACTGGTCAGTCGAAGAAAAATCATCCGATCAACTTGAACTGTCAGCAGGTTGGGGCGGCGGTATCGGGGTTACCGGAACAGTCGGTATTTCATTTAATAATTTCTCGATCAATAATATCTGGAAAAAATCTGCTTGGGATCCTTTGCCTACAGGTGACGGCCAGAAACTCAGTTTGCGCGTGCAGGCAAATGGTAAGGCCTATCAATCGTATAACCTTTCTTTCACCGAACCCTGGCTTGGGGGTAAAAAAAGAAACTCACTCACGGTAAGTCTTTATCGCAGTGCCTTCCGCACCGGTGGATATAATTATACGACTGCGAAATATGCCTACAGCGACACGAATTCACTAAAGAATTTCGGCGTAGTGATCGCATTGGGAAAACAGCTGAAATGGCCGGATGATTATTTCACCCTGACCTATTCGCTGAACTATACATTGTATGATCTTACCAACTATTCGCTGTTTTCACCCGATTTCAGAAATGGATACTCCAATAACCTGAGTTTTAAAGTAGCACTGGGGCGTTATTCGGTGGATCAGCCCATCTATCCGCGCAGTGGATCCAACTTCCTGCTCAGCGCACAGTTTACACCACCGTATTCATTATTCAAATCGAATTACAATACCACACAGGAACAGTTTACTTTACCTGAGTACACGAAGTTTCGTCTGACCAGTGAATGGTATGTGCCCATCGGTAAGCCCATGGGTGCGGATAAGAGCCGGCAGTTTGTGTTAAAGGCCTCCGTGAAAATGGGCTTTATGGGCAGGTATAACAATGAATTGAATTTCTCCCCGTTTGAAAGATTTCAGCTCGGAGATGCGGGTCTGACTAATAACTTTGGTCTGCTGGGTTACGATATCATTTCACAGAGAGGTTATCCTGTTTACCAGAATTCGGATCCGCGCATCAACCCGGAACAGCAGAACGCAACGCAGTTTTTTACCATGTTTAACAAGTACACCCTCGAAATGCGGTATCCGTTTGTTACCAACCCGAGCAGTACGATTTACGGAGAAACATTCTTTGAGGCTGCGAATGGTTGGTACAATTACCAGGATTATAATCCGTTTCGCTTACGCCGTGACGTGGGTGTTGGCCTGCGTTTTTTCCTGCCGATGTTTGGATTGCTTGGATTTGATTACGCGATCGGACTGGACCGCATTCAAAATGGCTCACTTAGCAATGCAACCCGCTTTACCTTTATGCTGGGTGTAGAACCGGAATAACCCGACTAAAACTTTCTGATATGAAAAAATTTATATTATTTCTTTCACTCCTGTTCGCCGTCTGTTGTACGGCACTTGCTCAGCGGTATGCGGTCGTGGATACAAAATATATCCTCGATAAAATGCCTGATTATAAAACAGCACAGAAACAACTCGATCAGATCAGTGCCCAATGGCAAAAAGAAATTGATGATAAACAAGTTGTTTTAGACAAAATGTACAAGGATTTTGAAGGAGAAGAAGTGATGCTGAGCGATGATTTGAAGAAAAAAAGAGAAG
>Ga0206961_1148_pt1 | contig 13526 bp, 12 predicted proteins | sample Alteio_BWOrgHeat_30_FD_153238 | JGI IMG/M metagenome (GOLD analysis project Ga0206961, IMG submission 153238) | Enriched cells from forest soil in Barre Woods Harvard Forest LTER site, Petersham, Massachusetts, United States -... | ecosystem: Environmental > Terrestrial > Soil > Temperate forest >...
TTGGTTGTAGATCTGCGGGATAATACGGGCGGGTCAGATCCCTATGCGGTATACTTTACCAGTTACTTTTTTTGACAAGCCCTTTCGGTATTGGGACCGGATCGAGGTAACTGAAGCGATCGCTAAAGAAATAAAGGGGCCGGCGCTAAAGGCGTTTTATCGTGTTCCTGTTCACAAAGACAGTATATGGCTTTGGCAGAAAGGCCGTTTTACCCATGAATTCGATTTTTATTCAGAACAGTCACCTGCTAAAAAACCCTGGAGCGGGAAAACATATATCCTCATAAATGGGTTCTGCATGTCGTCCTGTGCCGATGTGATCGCCGTCTTATCGTACAATAAAAAAGCCATATTGATCGGCGAAGAAACCGGCGGCGCCTACGAAGGGAATAACAGCGGTATGATGCCCGAAACATTTATCGATCCATTTCACTTCACTTTATCCGTTCCACTTCAGAAATATTACAATGCAGTCGATTTATCCAACCGGCAGGGCAGAGGCGTATTCCCTGATTATCCTGTGAATCCCGAGATAGAGTATATCATAGGCGGTGAGGATTTGTATATGAAGACATGTAAGGCGTTGATAGAGAATGGGACCACCAGGTAAAAATTCTGTTCTGAAAATAGATCTCCTCTAAAGTTTATGATGACCGCCAATGGATAGATGAGTTTAAGCCTAAGTGTTTACTCTTAGATCATTTAATATCTGATTTTCTATTACCGCATTTCATTTCTTTTAGAAATAAAATTGGGTATTTTTAAAGCCATAACCCGCACCTAAACACTGATATGAAATTAATCCCTGCCGTATACATTTTTCTGCTTATCCTTTCTGTTTCCTGTAAGAAGTCCAACGATCAGCCTAACACGCCGCCACCTGCCACTGATACGGCAAAAATACCTGTAGTAAAAGTGGATACTTCCACACTGGTAAAAACGATGCGTGAATATTTTTATGATGCCAGTGGTACAACGATTACGGATTCTTTATTAGAGGAATGGCAATACGATAACTTGAGAAGGGTTGTTCAGCAGGCTGTAAAAACCAGCACGTATACTGACAGCATGTTTTATACTTATTTCAATGACCATTACATAAGGGATGAACATTCTCATCCCAACAGTTCGCCTTCATACGAAATTCGTACTGTTTATAACCAGCATGTGCAGGGCCGCACGGATAGTGTGATCGCCAGTAATGGAAATAATGTTTATTATTTTTATAACCAACTGGGCCAGGACAGCGTGGAGAAGCAAATAGGTAGTACCGATGATCCGGCCTCGCCTGCTTTTACAACAAATTATTTTTATACCGGTCAAAACCTGGATTCAGCCACTTTCCTTTGGTACGGCACGTTAAGCAATGTTTATCACTATACAGATGGAAATATGACAGAATATGATGCGTATGAGTTGGGTTCGAATCGTGTGTTGGAATTGACCAACAAGATAACCTATACAGATATCCCGGTGGGTGGCTTAAGAGTATGTGTAGGCACTTCTAAACTGAAACTGGGCAGTAACCTCGTTTACTTCGACCGCAATACCTCTTACGTTGAAACGAATACATATCAAATGGATGCAGCGAACCGGGTAGCGGTATGGCTTGTTAATGAGCATCAGGATGATTTTATTAAATATCTGTTTTCTTATTATTGATATTATAAACCCGATGAAGAGAAATGTGATATAAAATTTCCCGTGTGTGAGGCTTGAAAATAATGCCGATGCCCAATAGAAAATTATTTCTGTTCAGTACATGAATAAAGAGCGAAGGTTAGTAATGATTAGTTTGTGCTTGCTGCTCGCAGTATCCTGCGGTCCCCGAAATCGCAGAAGGGGAAAAATTATGTCTAAAAGTGCAATCCGGATTAGAACCGATCATATTCACGGTGAATATGCGAAAAAGGAATATGAGCGGGCGCTTGAACTATTAAATGATCGGGAGTTGGAAGAGGCAAAGTTATGCTTTTCACGTGCTGACAGCGCTGACCCTAATAATCCGGAAATATTAACGGACCTGGGCAGTCTTATGGGTACGATATATACTGATGAAGCTTCTTATGTTTATTTCGATCGGGTTTTGCTGATCGATAGTGGGTTTTACAGGGCTTATTTAAATTATGGATATTGGTTAAATCGGGGGAACAGGTATAAGGAAGCCAAGATTATTCTAAACAAGGGATTACGTATTCCGAAATTGACAAGGGACGAACGACGTCCTCTTTATCTTAGCTTGGCTTATTCATTTCATCAGACTGGTCACGACTCCCTCGCCCTGGTTTGTTTATCCTATGCTAGAAGAGAATTGACTGATGCATCGCTATTAGAAAATATAGCTCAACTGGAGCTTAGTGTTAATAAATCTTATAACAATCGTGGATACGCGCTTTTCCAGGACACCACAGACGCTATTAAATTGCAGGAAGATGGCTATAATAAGATAAAAAACACCGATGATCTTGGAGATTTAGTTTCCCTGGTTGGCTTTAGAATTAAAACAAATAATATAAAAGAATATCCGGACGGTTATACAAATAGTATGGCGATTGAACATCCGGAAAATGAAATAAAAGGCCTACTCGATAAAAATGAAGTACCCATGGTTCTTTATGAGGTTCGCAATATCTGCATACTTTATGATTACCCATTAAGAAATTCCTGTACCATATGCACGCATTTCAATCATTCTATAACTCGAAAGGATTTGGCAGAATTAATCAGCCGAAATTATCATACCATATATCAGGAAGAAGAAAAAACCGCACCGGTTAAGCCCATACCTCCCCCAAAAAGAATTTTGAGACACAAACGTAATGAAACAAGTGGAACGTATGGGATCTGGGGTCACGATCTAAGCGATTTAAGGCTTGAAGAATGTAAAGTCTACAGGAAAAAAGACGGTTCAATTCTCCTGACCCTCAGGATAGAGAATTGAAATATCCGCAGCTAGTCTGAAGAATCTACCCTCACAAGTTATTCTTCTTCAATTCACTCACGGCATGGTCCGCAGCTCTTGCCGTAAAAGCCATATAAGAGAGTGAAGGGTTCTGACAGGCAGCAGATGTCATGAAGGATCCGTCGGTGACGAAAACATTCGGCGCGTCCCAGACCTGGTTCCATTTGTTCAGCACACTGGTCTTGGGATCTCTTCCCATACGCGCGGTGCCCATTTCATGGATGCCACGACCCAGATAGGGATTGTCATTTGTAGTCTGAATATGTTTTACGCCCAAGGCCTCCATCATTTCGACAGCATCGTTGAGCATGTCTTTTCGCATTTTCTTTTCGTTCTCTTTTAGTTCCGCATCAAAGGCCAGCACATTGAGTCCCCATTTATCTTTTTTCGTTTTATCCAGCGTCACTTTATTTTCATGATAGGGGAGTGTTTCACCGAAACCACCGATGCCAAAAGTCCAGGGACCCGGTTCGCTGAGTTTCTCTTTTAAATCCGTACCTATGGAATATTCTGATCCGGCATTTTGATCCCAGCCCAACCGACCGCCGCCACCCTGGTAGCCAAAACCGCGCAGGTAATCTCGTTTGTCGCCAAAGAAATTCCGGTAGCGGGGAATATAAATGCCGTTGGCCCGGCGACCAAAATAATATTTATCCTCATAGCCTTCCACGATGCCGCCCGCAGAAACGTCCAGGTGATGATCCATTACATTATGACCCAGCTCTCCGCTGCTGCTTCCCAATCCGTCGGGCCAGATTTCCGTTGCCGAGTTCATCAAAATCCAGGCACTATTGAATGTGGAGGCATTCAGGAAAATGATTTTTGCATAGTAGGTGTAGGTTTGATTGGTCTCTGCATCCAGCACCTCCACACCAGTCGCTCTTTTCTTATCCTTGTCATATAAAATTTTGGTGACAATGCTCCAGGGGCGAAGCGTAAGATTGCCCGTTTTCATTGCTGCAGGAAGGGTGACCGATTGGGTGCTGAAATAGCCGCCGAAGGGACATCCAAACCAGCATTTATCGCGATACATACATTGCCGTCCGTCCAGCGGAACCGTGGCATGACCGCAACGGCCGATGATCATTTTTCTCGATTGTTTATAATGATCTTTGAAACGGGCCGACAAATCTTTCTCCACACAGTTCATTTCCATGGCGGGAAGAAAATGACTGTCAGGCAATTCCGGTAAATTCTCTACCGATCCACTCACGCCGGCCGTTTTTTCGACATACGTGTACCAGGATTCAATGTCCTTATATCTGACCGGCCAGTCGACGGCAATGCCGTCCCTGGCATTTTCTTCAAAATACAAATCACTCAGGCGGTAAGTCTGCCTGCCCCACAACAGGGATCGGCCGCCCACATGATAACCCCGGAACCAGTCGAAGCGTTTTACTTCCGTGTAAGGGGAATCCTGATCGTTCGCCCACCAGGAAAGATTTCTTTCGTTCAGCGGATAATCCCTTTTGAGTACGGGATAATTGGTGATCATCTGCTGGGTACGCCGGCCGCGGTGCGGATAATTCCATTCTTCTTTATTTGCCTCGGTATAATCTTTGATGTGTTCGATGTTCATGCCGCGTTCCAGCATGATGGTTTTCAAACCTTTTTCAGTGAGCTCTTTGGCGGCCCATCCGCCACTGATGCCTGATCCGATTACAATTGCGTCGTAGGTATTATTTGCCATATGGTATCGTTATCCCGGAAACGGGCTTTAATAAATATATCTATCAAAGTGAATCCTAAGGTAAGATGCAATTTTTGAATAGAATAACATTCCTTCATCGCGCAGAAGAGAAACAATGATATCGGTTTTATCAGATTGTTAACGAAAGTCATCAGCATACAACATAAAAAGAAAATCCTGAAATACAAGTTATAAACGGAGTTCTTCACATCGTGAATAACTTGATCAATTGAAATATACAGATTCAATTATCTTTCGTATAGATCTGCCCGGAATCATTTTTTCCAGATCATCATCATTCAACATTAAACCTTATACTCATGCCAGTTATCTCGATTGCTATTCAGAAAGGAGGCTCAGGAAAAACTACTTCAACCATTAACCTGGCTGCCGCGCTTCAGAAACAGGGAAAAACGATACTTCTGATTGATGCGGATCCACAGGCCAATTTGTCCCAGTCACTGGGTATCGAAGATGAACCGGAACACAATCTGTATACCGAGCTGAAAAGAGAAATGACGGGCGAGCCAAGCGATATCAGGAAAGCCATCGTTGAGATCCGGCCCGGTTATTCCATCGTCCCCGCGTCCATCGAACTGGCTGGTGCAGAAATAGAGCTGGTTAGCGTATACTCACGCGAACAGATCCTCCGCGCATTGCTGGAACCGGTTGTAGCAGACTACGATTTTATTTTTATCGACTGTCCGCATGCGATTGGTATGCTCACCATCAATGCCCTGGTGGCCAGCGATTATGTGTTAATGCCTCTGCAGGGTGAATTTCTTCCTTTAAAAGGCGTACACAGTTTTATGCGTCATTACGATATTGTAAGAAAAAAACTGAATAGAAAATTAGACCTGCTGGGCATGGTTCTCATTAAATACGACGAGCGGAAACTGATGAACACGCGTGTGAAGGAAAGCCTTGAAAAGACATTTGAAAATAAAGTATTTAAAACCGTCATCCGCACGAATATCCAGCTCGCCAAAGCACAGGAAGCCGGTATGGATATCTTTCATTTCGACAAGTATTCAAACGGCGCGACAGACTACCGCAACCTGGCCGAGGAATTCTTGAGCCGGCTTGAGTTGCAAGGTCGGGCCATCGAAAACCGGCAGGTCCTTGAGAGAGCAGTCTGAGTGATGAAATAAGATGGAAGGATATTTCTTCGCTGTTTCAATCAGCTTATGTGGATGTATTTCAGAAAATGGTAATAACCTGTTCTGTAAGATCCATCCGCTTTTCTATTTTTTGAAAGATTCTTCGAATGTTTTTCCACTGTTCAGATCTTTTACCAGCTGAAGCAACTTCTCCCTTGAATACCAGCGGCCCACTACATATTTAGCCACCATATACCGGAGCATTATCTCGTCTCTGGTGCCGTTATAAAATTGTGCGCCTGTTTTAAACTTTGTTATAGCCGGCATACTTTTAAAATGACTGGTTCTTGCCGAAAGTGTGTCGGAGGAATAGTAATTCCGATAATCACTTTGCATAGCCAAACCATGTTTAAACCAATCCGGTATTACAAAATTCCATCTGTAAAATCCGATTCTTGCATATAATTCTGCATGTGATATTTCGTGGGCGATGATGTCCAGATCGGTTCCCTCTTTACTCAGCACGATATAGCTGCCTAATTTACAATAGGTGACCGCGGGCGCTTCCGGGTTTGCGCTGTAGTTTTTAAAATCCGCTGCCTGGTCACAGTAAATAAATTTCGGATCGGCAGACCTGCCGCCCCAAAACAAACGCACTCTGGTGGAAGCGCTGTCGATCAGGGATTGAATCAGGCGAACATCGGCATCATCCGTTTCGCTATTAAAATAAATCCGGCCCTCTTTTTTGAAACCGGAAAAGTCAATCAGGATGCTTTTCGTTTCCTGCGGGAAGAAGACAAAATTTGCAAAAGCCGTAATGGGAATCAGTGCAAAAAAAATCAGTAATATTCTGAGAAGGCGCATTCTGACTTTCTTCATATGCCTTTGATTGGAACGCTATAAAAATATAGATAATTTTTAAGACTTTCCTTTGCGTCAGGAAAACCCCGGCTTTTTCAAATACCCGGGTTAATGGATGTTTTTATTTTGTCCAACCAACATTTCTTTTTCCATTCATCCATTTTCTGTCGTCTTTTTTTAAAGACTGTGGGTGTGGACTGATTTTCTTTTTTATCGCATTTATTTCTGTTTACTCTTCTTCGAAAAATTGTTGTGCTGTACCCAATCGTGCATGTTCCTGCAGCTGATCTATAATTTTGGAGGCCCGGTTGCCGTGATGATTTATTTTCTCCAGATTGTTGATTAAATCCTGTGCCACTTCTTTTTTTTCTTCTTCATTACCGGGAGAAATGATTTCCTGCGCCAGATCCCGGGAAAGCTCTGAAAAGTTATTTACAAAATTCAGTGGGTTTTGTATTTCATGCGCCATGCGGGAAGCCATCATTCCAAAGGCTGCCATCTTTTCTGACTGCACCAATTGTTGTTGTGTGTTTTTTAAATGCTCATACGCTGTCGCCAGCTCTTTGTTTGCTTTCTGTTTGTAACGGTAACGATTAATCAATCCGATCAAAAGCAACCCCATTACGGCGGCACCGGCGATGATTGAGTTGCGTATATATCGCTGCTTCAGGTCCTTCTTCTCCTGTTCTTCCCTGATTGCCGCTTCTTTTTTATCAAATGCATACTGCATGGCGGTCTCTGTGAGTTTTTTGTTTTTTTCCATATTGAAAACAGAATCTTTGAAGAGTGCATAATTCTTATAACTCACCAGGGCACTTTTGCTGTCGCCAAGCAACATTTGTATTTCGCTCAATCGATTATAATTTGCGGATAAAGTATTTAAATCCCCGATTTCCCTACAGATTTTTATAGCAGAATCTGTATAAACTTTTGCCTGTTGCAATGCCGGCAAATGATATTTGCCTGTAAGGGTGTCTTTTGACTGCTCCAGGTAAGCATTGCCTGAATTGCCAAGATTCATCGCCATGCCTACCTGAAGTCCGAGCTCTTTACTTATTTTGAGCGCCTGTGAAAAATGATCCAGGGCTTTCGGGTAGTTCTTTTGATTCATGTAAACAACGCCCATATTGCCGAGGTTTCTCGCTATTCCATTTTTATCTCCCAGCTCTTCGCATAATTGAAGCGAATTTTCGAAATACCCAAGCGCTTTGTTATTATCAGACAGATTTTGGTAGAGCTCGCCAATGTCGCCGAGATTGGAAGCGATGCCGCTTTTATTTCCCAATTCTTCATCAATCTGATTTGCCTTTATAATATACTCAAGTGCTTTCTGATATTCTTTCTCACTGTTGTAAACAATTCCAATATTGCAGAGTGTAGCTGCAATATCCGGTTTATTATTTATTTCTTCGTTCATACGCAACGCATCAAAATAATATTTTAATGCATTGGGGTAGTCGGATTGATACCAATAGACAACCCCCATATCGCCGAGAATTCTCGCCGTGCCGGTTTTGTCTTCAATCTCTTTAAACAGTTGTAATGCCTGTAAGGAATATTTCAGCGCCGTAGTATAATCAGATTTTCCATATCCATAATTACCTGCGATGGTTCTGGAGGCATTGGCCATTCCTTTTTTCCAGTTCAATTTTTCGGCCAGCGCAAATCCGTGTTTTCCATACTTTAATCCTTCATCCGGATTGATTGCATAATAGGTATGGCTGAGATCTATCAGCAAATTCACTTTATTGCTGTCGTCATTTGCTTTGGGCAACCGGCCGAGTAAAGAGTCTATGCGGTCCTGCCCCTGGCGTTGGGCCTGTGCCTGCTTCTGAAAATAAACAGTAATAATAATAAGCAACAGAAGTTTGTTCATTATTGCCGCCACAAATTGGTTGTTCTAAAATAATATATTTTTCCCGCATATATCCTTGGAGGTTCATTTCTTTACAGGTAAATGGGTCTTTATCGATTTCCGGAAAATCACCTATAATCTCGTTCATGATTATTCCAACTTTTAGAGTCATACCATTGGATAATTTTTTTTTCTTCTCCGGAAACGGAATCTTTGAAACGATATTCATTTGTTTGCGGGTCATACAGATAATCGCTTTCCCATTCCTGAAAATGAGCAGCAGTTTCTTCCAAAGCATCCAGGATATGGTTCATTTCGCTATCCGTCATCGTGGGATGTATGGATAACCTGATCCAGCCTGGTTTGCACGATAAATCACCTGCCTGTATCGAACGCAACAATTCAAAAGAACGGACCCGGTCAATTGCAAGCAATTTGTGCCCGTAGGTCCCTGCACAGGAACAACCACCCCTCATTTGTATTCCAAACCGGTCGTTGAGTAGTTTGACAATCAGATTATAATGGGCTCCTTCAACAATAAAAGATATTACCCCCAGCCTTTTGAGATTATCAGGCTCCAGCACCTTCAAATGCCTTATAAGTAAAATCCTGGAAAAAATGATTCTTAAGAGTTCCTGTTCCCGAGCGAAAATATTGGCAACACCCATCTCTTCTTTCAACTGCACACACATCGCCGCCTTTATCCCCTGTAAAAAAGGCGGCGTTCCGCCGTCCTCCCGCATTTCTATATCGGTCACATATGCACGATCATTCCAGGGATTGCTGTATATAACCGTACCTCCGCCAGGATGGTCAGGGATTGAATTTCTGTATAACTTTTGATTGAAAATTAAAACGCCGGGTGTTCCGGGACCACCCAGGAATTTATGAAAGGAAAAGTAAATGGCGTCCAGGTCAGAACACGCTTCGCCAGGGTGCATATTGATGTCAACGTAAGGCGCAGAGCAGGCAAAATCAACAAAGCACAAACCATCGTATGCGTGAATCATCCGGGCGATTTCATGGTAGGGCGTTTGAATACCGGTTACATTGGAGCAGGCGGTAACGGCCGCCCATTTGTTTTTTCGTTTACTGAATTGTTCCAGCAGATTCCTGAATTGGATTAAATCCACATTCCCTTTTTCATCTTTTTCTATGATTACGACATCCGCTATGGTTTCCAGCCAGCTCAGGTGATTGCTGTGATGTTCCATATGGGTGATAAAAACAACGGGCCTCAGTTCTTCTTCTATTTCTACGACTGTAACATCCCTTTTAAAATAAGTCCTCATTTGTTCGGGCATCCGTACGCCTAATATTCTTTGAAGTTTATTTACAGCTGCCGTCATGCCACTACCACAAAAAATCAGCTTGTCATGCTGGTCGGCGTGCACATGCTTTTTAATAATTATTTTGGCCTGCTCATATGCCTTCGACATCAATGTTCCGGTAATCGTGGTGTTCGTATGCGTATTGGCCACAAAGGGCATCACCCGTTTTTGCAAACATTCTTCGATGGGCTGGTAACACCGGCCGCTCGCTGTCCAGTCTGCGTATACTATTTTTTTTCTTCCAAATGGAGAATCAAAATATTGTTGATGGCCAATGACATTTTTCCGGTACCCGGAGAAAAAGCGACCGAGTGAAGTTTTATCAGCCATAGATTTCCGGCGGTTACTATTTGGCCGCCGTTTTGCGGGAGATGTTAAATAAGGCATGTGGCTCTTTTCTAAACTGATTATTGAATAGATTGGCTATTACAAAAATGTAGGCAACCAGGCCAAGCACAATCAACAGCTGAATTCCGGATGTTTTCTGAATATCCTGTTTTGATTTCGAGTCGCAGATTTCACCCGGGCAGTATTGTACTTTTTCTTTGTAGACGATCGAATAAACTTTGCATCCCAGACAGATGCCGAAACAGGCCTCAAAAAACAGGAAGATCAGGCAAATGAGACAGGTGATGCCGGTAATGGGACTAAAGGAATTCATCAGTACCAAAAAGACAAACATGAGAGCGGATAAGGATACGCCAATGATCCAGGCGAATCTTTTTTGTCGGGCACCTACATATTCAGGTGTCTGGTTCCTGACGATCAAACGACCGATGATGAGAGAAGGGGAAAATTTCGGATTGATAAAGACGCGGATGATAAAATCAGTCAGGAACAGGGTGATGGCATATTTTACCGGAATAAAATTCTGCTTAAATACAATTAACATCAGGGACATAAATATGAACAGGAACCATATTCCTGCCGAAGCCCGGATTTCTCTTTCATTTAAAACCCGTATGTTATATCCGTTTACATTTTCTCCAAATTGAAATGCCCTGTTCATGTGTGTTGATTTGTTGAGAAAGACTGAAACCAGTACAACAGTATTAAATAAAAAGAGCCGCCAAAAGCGGTCGTCAACAAACAACGGATTCTGGTCAACAAACAACGGCGAACCGTCAATGGTCCTATGGCATTGCCCGGTAAATTTGTAATGGGGTAGGAATTGAAAAATGAACAGCGAACAATTTGCCGATATTTATCAAACAAATAAAAGGATGAAGAAACGAGTCGATACCGGGCAACTCAGGTTTTATGGGCTGGTGATGCTTGGTTTTCTGGTGTTGCAATATTTCTCCGACCTGTCGCATTCCAATGAGTCGCTTTTTGCCAAATCGGTTAACAATTTCTGGGATACCGGTTTTGTAATGGTTGTTCATTACATACTTTTTGAGTATACGCTGCCGAGATTGAGCTGGAAGAAATTCGTCTCATCCCTTCTTCTTATCGTCATGCATATTTTTTTATATTCCTGGGGCCTCTATATATGGATGTATATTGGTGTCGGTTTACATATTTATACACTGTTCGTACCCTTCAAATCAGTATCCAGCGCGGTTGTCATTCAAATGGGGTATAGCGTGGGTTCTATCATCGCCTTTGGGATTGTCCGGAATATTTATCATTATTTTCAATTAAAACAGGTTGCGCAGCAACTGCGTATTGAAAAACAACAGGCGGAACTGAACTATCTCAAGTCGCAAACCAATCCGCACTTTCTTTTTAATACGCTGAACAATATTTATTCATTGGCGAGGGATAAATCTGACCTGGCCCCGGAATCAATCCTCCGTTTGTCGAAGATATTGCGCTATATGCTGTACGAAACATCCGGTCCTTATATCGCCATCGAACAGGAGCTGAAAATAATAAACGACTATATTGGCCTGGAGAAACTGCGTTATGACGAAACCCTGCGCATTCATTTCAACTATGATGTGGAAGATATGAAACAATCTTTACCTCCCTTGCTGCTGATTCCTTTGGTGGAAAATGCCTTTAAGCATGGCGTTTCGGAGACGACGAATCAACCCTTCGTGGATATTCATCTTTCGGTCAAAAATCGTCAGCTTGATTTTACTGTCCGTAACTCTACTGAAAAACCTTCTGAGGAAACGGGTGTCAAAGAGAACATCGGGATTTCCAACCTGCGGCGTCAGCTTGAATTGCTCTATACAGATTACAACCTGTTGCTGCAACCCGGTGCTTTTGAATTTACTTCCCGGTTAAAAATAAATCTGGCAAGCCATGTCTAAGATCAAATGCATCATCATAGAAGATGAGCCACTGGCAGCCAAAGTGCTGACTGACTACATTTCACAAGTGCCGTTTCTTGAATTACAGGAAACCTGTAAGGATGCGCTGCGGGCGACCGATTTCCTGCGGGAGCATGATACCGATCTGATATTCCTGGACATTCACCTGCCCAAACTAAAAGGGATGGCTTTTTTAAAAACACTAAAAAATCCGCCTGCCGTGATTGTCACGACAGCCTATCATCAATACGCGGTAGAAGGGTTTAGTTTGAATGTTACCGATTATCTGCTGAAGCCCTTTGAATTCGAGCGTTTTTTTGCGGCCGTTAACAAAGTAAAAAATACCGCCGCCGCGAAAACACCTCCTACCGAAGGGACCGATACAAAGAATTATCTTTTTTTGAATGTGCAAAAGAAAAAGGTTAAAATTCTGTTCTCAGAAATTCTTTATGTAGAAAGTCAGCGTGAATACATTAAAATAGTCACTACCAAAAACGAATATCTTTCCAAAATGAGTACACATGAAATGGAAGCTCTTCTGCCTGAAAATCAGTTTATACGGGTTCACCGTTCATTCATCATATCCGTCAGTAAAATCGAATCCTATACAGCCGAAGCGATTGAAATAAACGGCATCTCCCTACCTGTTGGACGAGGTTATAAAGGTATTATTGAGAATTTGTAGCAACGGGTTGGAATATTTATTACTTAACAAGCGATTCTCTTCCCGGTGTCGTAAATTTGGAAACAAACATCAATCAATCAACTTCCCTTATGGTTAAGAAATATTATTACGCTGCAATTTTGATATTCAGCTTATCATTCCTGGTGACACTGGATGGCTATTCGCAAACAAAGATGCTGGCAAAAGGAGATGCAGCGCCTTTGTTTAATGCCCAGGCCAGCCTCGCCGGCAAGGCATTTGATTTTTCACTGAAAAACGCCCTCGCCAAAGGTTCCGTGGTGGTGTATTTCTATCCATCTGCCTATACCGGTGGTTGTGATATCGAAGCGCACACGTTCGCTGAACTCAAGGATAGTTTTACAATTGCGGGAGCAACGATTATCGGTGTGTCCGCAGATGATATTCAGCGGCTGAATAAATTTTCTTCAGATACGGCTTATTGCGCAGGCAAGTTTCCTGTCGCCTCAGACCCTGGAGGCCAGATCGCGGCGACGTACGGGCTGACCATGGCAGCGGGCAAAGCCGGCATAAAAGATGTGCAGGGAAATGACCTGACGCATGGCTTCATCCCGCGAACCACGTATGTAATCGATAAGAATGGGAAAATTGTAGCGGTTTTTTCTTCAACGACTGATCATATTTCTCCTGTTGACCATGTTGAAAAGTCCCTGGCGATTGTACGAAGTTTGTAATGGCCTATAGGCGAAAAAAGATGAGGTTGATAAATTTTAGAAAATTGGTCTAAATTTTATCTCAGATCGATTTTTGCCATGTCATACAT
>Ga0206961_1149_pt1 | contig 13447 bp, 13 predicted proteins | sample Alteio_BWOrgHeat_30_FD_153238 | JGI IMG/M metagenome (GOLD analysis project Ga0206961, IMG submission 153238) | Enriched cells from forest soil in Barre Woods Harvard Forest LTER site, Petersham, Massachusetts, United States -... | ecosystem: Environmental > Terrestrial > Soil > Temperate forest >...
GATAGGCGGGTCCCCATTCGGCCTGTTCAAAATGTGCATGCATATCCCATAGCCCGGGTAAAATCGACTTGCCTTTCGCGTCTATGATGAAAGCTTCGGCAGGAACTTTTACATCTTTCGACTTTCCGATTTTTTTTATTTTTCCATTTTCAACGAGGATGGTCATGTCGCCCGTCGTGGTTTTCTTTATCACGTCGATCAGGGAACCGTGCACGATGGCTATGACCGGATGTTTTACAGATGAAGGTTTTGCCTGCATGGTGAAAAGCCGCATACCCTGGATGGCCGCTATTTTGATAAACTCCGGCAAAAGAGATTCATACGCCTGGCCCACAATTTCCTGTTTGTCGCCTTCCGCGTCGTTCGTCATCAGACACACCAGGGCGCCGTCGGAACTGGTCCATAACAATTCATTTCCCCATACCAGTCCGGTAATATGATAGCGTGTAAACAGGGCGTTTGTGTTTTGAAATTGAACCGTATCTGTGCCGTCTTTAAAAATACTTACGGAACCAAAGGGTGGTGTGCTGATTATTTCAGGGAAATGATGATTGGTCCAGTATTTAATTAAAAGCATCTGCGCAGTACCCGGAGAATATCCGGCAACCGGGAAATAGAGTCCCTGCAGCGGTGCCGAATAAGCGGAGGCGATCGCTGCGGTAAGGAGATACAAGGAAAATGGTTTCGTCCAAATTAAAATTTACAGTTCCGTTAAGCCCGGAGTTTTAAAAGAAATCTGCTCAGAGGCACACCGTCTTGGCCTTTCGGTGACTGGTCATATTCCCGAAGGAATGAATCTGGAACAGGCGGTGGATTCCGGCATGGACATGGTGAATCACGTGCAATACGTGTATTCTATTCTGAAGAGAAATAAAACCGACGGCTCGATTGACTTCAAAGATTCCGCAAATCTGGCCGTCATAAAATTTTTAAAAACGCACCAGGTAGTGATAGATCCCACCCTCGGCGTTTTTGAACTGGCTTTTCGATCCGTGAACGACAGCATCACCGATATCGAACCCAACTTTTCAACACTGCCCGATCCTTTAAAGCAGTTATTCATCAATTTCGGAAGCAGTAATCCGCAGCAGATTGCCCGGGGCAAAAAAATAATGGAGTCGTTTACACAGGTTGTAGGGGAGCTGAATAAAAATCATATTACTATGGTGGCAGGCACAGACATGGGTTTTCCCGGGTATAGTGTTTTTAGGGAACTGGAATTGTATGTATCCGCTGGGCTTACCCCGATGGAAGCACTTCAGACAGCAACGATCGTTCCGGCCCGGGTTATGAAAATGGAAAATGCATCAGGTTCCCTGGAAGCCGGAAAAAATGCAGATATCATTTTGATTGAAGGAAACCCTTTGCAGAACATTCGGAATATCAGAAATGTAAAAACAGTCATACGGAACGGATCCATGTACGATCCGGGCGCATTACATACCATGGCCGGATTTCAATAACGCACTACGGTCTAAAACCGCAGTGCGTTATAAATTTATTGAAACAGTACAGTGGCCAGAATCTCATCTTTCATCTGATTCACTTTTTCGGGCAGCAGACCGGGAAACAATGTTCCGATGTTGGTGGCCATAAAAATATAAGTCTTTTTTTCCGGCACATAGATCAGCATGCATCCGGCTCCGATGCCCGCTCCACTGTGTCCGTATCCTGTCATTCCGCCTGCCGCGTAATGCACAAGACCAAGTCCGTATATCGGATTTCCTTCCCCGTCATTTACCCAGGTTTCCATTTCTGCCAGGGTTGATGCAGAGAGCAATTTGCCTTCCACCAGTCCTTTCAAAAATTTAACAGCATCGGTGGTCGTACAAACAATGCCATCGTCTCCGATAAAGGAGGATACATTTACTTTTTGCATGGCGCTGATATTCGCCGGTTTGCCTGTGTTGAGTACATCCCAGTAACTATTTACCAGTTGTGGATAGTTCAGGTAGGCCGGGTCATTCCGATAAAAACTATGCTTCAGATCCAGGGGTTGAAAAATGGTTTTACTGATAAAATCCGCATGATTGCCTGTCAGCGAATCCGCCATGAGCGCGAGCAGTTCATAATTCGTATTTGAATAGGCATGACGGCTGCCCGGCGTGAACAAAAGTTCTTTGTCTTTAATGGTTTTCAGGATTTCGGAAATATCAAAACGCTGCAGCGGATGCTCCAGCAGGAAGGCAACAAAGACCGGATCATCTGAATATTCTGCGATGCCGGAGGTATGATTCAGCAGCATACGTACTGTAATCCGGCCGGCATGTTTTACAGACCCGGCGTATTTCTCCGGTAAATATTTTGTGATCGGTGAATCCAGTTGGATTTTACCCTGCTCATATAACTTAAGGATCGCCACCGCCATATAAGTTTTGGATACACTCTGCAAATACTGCAGGTGGTGATTGGCCATTGGCGTTTTATCTTCTATACGGGCATATCCTTCGGCGCCCGCCCACCAGCCATCTTTTTCAGAATAAATGGCAACTGCTACTCCGGGCACGCCGGAAACGGTGTATTTTTTCATGATTGCATGCAGGGTGTCTGATTTTTTATAAGCGGGAAACTGAGCATGCAGGGAACTGTCCAACATCATACAGGAAATCACAATAAACAACGTTTTCATTTTTTTTTCTGCAAAACTATTGTGAGAGGAATCGCGGGCTTCAGATTGAAAAGGCTTTGTCCGTGAAGCGTAGTAAGTTTTACCCTGAAATGAGCCGGCTGTCTTGGAAACTTTTAAAATTCCCCCGAATGGTAGCAGATTCCCCTTTTAAATGAATTTTATTCCGGTCGATACCATTGCTTAAAAGCGGGCGCTTTGGTCCGGCTGACCAGAATGGCTTCCGGGAAGTATTCGGTGTGTTCAACCAAAATATGCAACTTTCCATTCTCCAGGCGGCTGAATCCTTTCAAAGCCTGTCGGCTGAAAAGATGCTGGCGGTTGAGCCTGAAAAATATTTCTTCCGGCAATGACTGTTCAATTTTATCGAGAGACTGGTCAAGAAAATATTTTTTCAGCTGGGGTGTAATTAAAACAGAATATTCTCCATCCACATAAAAACCCAGAATTTCTGAAAAGGGGATGGAGAGATTTTGTTTACCCTGGCGCACAAAAAATCCTTCCGTCCTGACTTTCCTGTCTTCCAGCCTGAGCGCTTCCATCTGGCGCATGGCGCGGTAATAATACAGTGCGATATAAATACCATTGATCACCAGGAACCAGATCAGAAATATAAATATATCGTTCAGGTAGAAATTTCTGGGAACCGGCGTGTCTTTCACCATCCAGTTCAGCAACTCGGTCAGGGAGATAATTATCACTAACGCAACAGCAGAAGAAATGATCACCTGAATGATAATTCGTTTTAAGGGTGAACCTGAATAGGGCATTTTTTTGTCCAGATACAAAATCACGAAACGAAGGCCCAGCCAGGCAGCGTAGCCTTCCAGTGTATCGATGGAGAAAGTGAGCAGGGTATGCCCGTTAAAAGGGATATGGGCGTACGTGAGGTAGTAATTCAGCGCATTGATAAAAGGGATCAGTACCAGAAAAAGAGGAATATCCCGGTAAGTAATTGGAATTTCGCTGCGCTCGTTCTTCATGCTGTAAATTTCCCAATACCTGCTTAAATAAATACCGAAAAATGATAAATTTTATGAAATCGGGTTGAAATTTAAGCAGACATTTTCCGTTATTTAGCATGGAGAAGTTTCAGGGATCAGAACGTATGGAATTAAAGAAAGAATAACGACATTTGAATGATCATTCGTCCCTTTTAAATCGAGCCCTTTGCAATTAATGAAATCTAATAAATTCCTTCCCGCCTTAATATATACGGTAATTATATTGATCTGCAGCATCCCGCTGCACGCGCAACCGGAAGAAACCAAAAAACTCATCTCGCTGGAAAAGAGGCGGTTCGATGCCATGATCCACCAGGACACATCCTTGCTGAAGGTTTTGCTTGCAGACAGTCTCATCTTTATTCATTCCAGTGGAGTGGTGGACAATAAAACGTCTTTTTTAAAGGACATCGCTTCCGGCCGTATCACCTACCAATTCATCATTCCCGAAAAAGTAACTGCTTCCATTGAGGGAAACTTTGCCTGGATTTACGGCAGGGCCAATGTTCGGTTCAAGCTGGCCGTGATGACCGTGGCCATTGACCAGTATGTCAGTTTTACGGAAGTCTATCACTGGTATCACAATCAGTGGCAAATGGTATTGTGTCAGAATGCGCGGATTGAAGCAAATGCACCCTATACGAACAACACCATTCCCCAGGTAAAAAGCGGTTCAATACCTTCTATTTACTAGATCCAACAGGTTTCGTCTGGTTGTTTTGCAATTTTTTAAAAAGTTCCTCGGGACTCAACAACATCACCGGTTTGGTAGTCGGATCCTTAAACATCACATCAGTCTGATACGGTTTCGCCTGTAGAATATATTTGTCCAGGAAATCGAGGATCACCGGTATGCGGTCAAACATCGGGTACACGGCTATTTCATGACCCATGCCTTCTTCACTGTAAAAATAATAAGGAAGATTTTTCTCCTTCAAAGTCTTCGCAATCCAGGCAGATCCGTAGAACCCTTTATTAAAAAAACGGATTTTATTGTAGGGCACAATTTTATCGGCCGTACCATGAAACATTAAATAAGGTGACGGCGATGCGGCATACTTCAGACTGCCGTTGAAATCCAGAATGGCTCCTGCAAAAGAAATGATGCCCGCATATTCAAAACCAACCGGTAGAATACCGGCGGCCGCGTAATTATTTCTGCGCTGGAAATCGGCTGTCAGCACTGTGATGGCACCGGAACTGGATCCGGACAAAATAATTTTTGAAGTGTCTATTCCAAAACGTCCGGAATGGTTAATTACCCAGCTGGTTGCTGCATAAAGATCAGCCACGGCCATGTTCACGGCATTTCTCAGCGGTGCTATATTGAATTTCGAAACATGCTGAACACCCCGCATACCCAGGCGGTAAGAGATGGCCACCACATTGTAGTTGTTCTCCACCAGGTTATTGAAATAGTGATGATAAATCGTGTCGTCCCGGCTTCCGGTAACGAAGGCACCGCCAAATACAAAAATGATGCAGGGTTTCTTAACAGCGGTATCGGCAGCTTTGAGTGTATAAACATCCAGCCCCAGCTGGCTGGTATCCCGCGTTACATATATAAAACTCTGTTTATCGATCGACGGGCTGATTTTCTCTGATTGAGCAAAACCGGTCGAACAAAAAAACAGCATGATAAATGAAAGAAAGAAAATCTTTACCGGGCGATATGTTTTATTCATCATAAGAATACAAAATTCGTATATGTCTGAATATAAATGTATCGCCCTTGTGGCAGGTTCTGTAAAATTTGTTTCAGATATTGCAGGATCCAGTTGTTTTACAAATGAATCCAGTCAAAGAATAAGCATTCATTTTTCCCTGATTGCTTTAAATTCAGATCCTGCCTTCCATTTGGGAAAACTGGTTTCGAATGCAAGTTTTTTGCCGATCAGGAACAACATATCCATATTCTGCAGTCCGCCTTCGAAGGTCCATTGGGGATTAAATTCGTCGGCACGCGAATGATAATGATTGCTGGTATAGTCTTCTGCCAGTTTCTTTCCATAATCTGTTCCTTTCCCGACAATATCATTACCCCCGGAAAGGTCCAGTGCCGGTACGCCCTGTTTGGCAAAACTGAAATGATCCGATCGGAAATAGCTGCCAGCCTCAGGACGCGGTTCGGGTGAAATATACCTGCCCTGCAATTGGGCGATGTCTGCCACATAATCTTCCAGTTCATTCTGTCCCAGCCCGGTGATGACGATGTTTTTGCTTTTTTCATTCGGGCTCACGATATCCATATTCAGATTGGCCACTGTTTTCTTCAGGGGATACAACGGATGCAGACTATAATATTCAGATCCCAAAAGTCCCTGCTCTTCCCCGGTCACCGCGATGAAAAGAATCGTGCGTTCCGGTTTTTCATTCAGGTTCTTAAAAGCCCTTGCCATCTCCAGCAGCGCCGCCGTTCCACTGGCATTGTCGAGTGCTCCGTTGAAAATGGAATCGCCTTTTGCATCCGGCGTTCCCACACCCAGATGATCCCAGTGCGCCGTATAAAGAATGTATTCATCCGGCCTTTTGGTTCCCGTAATTTTTGCGATCACATTTTGGGAAACATTATAAACGGCTTTCACACGCACACTGGTTGAAAGTCTTTCACCCAAAGCAACGGCTTTGAAGCCGGGCTTGTTTGCCTGAACCAGCAGTGAACTGTCTTTTCCGGCAGCAGCCAGGATTTTTTTTGTTGCATCTGCGCTTATCCATCCCAGTAAGGGACAATGATATAAGTTGCTGCCGCGTGTATCCAGAAAGAGATTGGATGATCCCCAGGAATTCTGAACAACGGAGAAAGGGTAAGAAGCTGCTCCCGTATTGTGAATGATCAGACAGGCCTTTGCGCCCTGCCGGGCAGCTTCTTCATATTTATAGGTCCACCTGCCATAATAGGTCATGGTTCTGCCCTTAAAAATGCTGGTATCCGTTGTTCCGAATCCCGGATCGTTCACCATCACCAGCACCACTTTTCCTTTCACGTCGATACCGGCGTAATCGTTCCAGTTGTATTCAGGCGCTACCACACCGTATCCGGCAAATATGATTTCATCCCGGTTCAGTGAAATAACGGAATCCGTGTTCTCGGTAGATAATACATAATCATCTTTACGCGTGAGTTCGAAACTGCCTTTCGCTGTTTCTACTTTCATCAACGCGTCGGGCTTAAGTGAAATTTCCACCATGGGCACGGCCTGTAAGTAGCTGTTTCCATTTCCTGTTTCCATTCCCAACGCCTGAAACTGTTTTTGAAGATAGTCGACGGTCCGCGTTTCACCAATTGTGAAAGGCTTTCTTCCCTGAAATGAATCGGAGGCCAGTACGATGATATGTTTCGCCAGGCTGTCGCGGTTGAATGGAGAGGCCGCCGGCTGATCGGTTGGGTTGGCCAGTTTGCAGGACTCCAAAGCCATCACACTGCAAACGCAACAGAGCATATATTTGTTCATGGTTTATCTACGGTTACATCCTGCGCCAGTACGGCTTCATCCGGTTTTGTTTCCATTTCCTTATTGAGCGCATAGAGGGCGCTGTCGGTTGCTTTTTCACCACCGGCGATTTTTATTTTATCCAGCAGATCAATGGCCAGTGTTTCTTCTTCCGTTTGTTCCTTTACAAACCATTGCATAAAATTCCAGGTGGCCCAGTCTTTTTCAGCCATGCTCATCTCTACGATCCGGTAAATATTCGAAGTATTCTCCACTTCCGATTTGTAAACTTTTTCAAAGCAGTCATTCACGCTTTTGGGATCCGGACCCGGATCCGGAATGGCCGTAACCACTACTTTTGCGCCCCGCTTTAAAATATATTCCAGGATTTTCATCATGTGGTTGCGTTCTTCATTTTCATGACGAAATAAAAAGTTGGCGATGCCATCATATCCCTGTTCACTGGCCCAGGAAGCATAGGAAAGATAGATCTGCGCATTGTGCGCTTCGTTGGTCATCTGCTCATTCAGGATTTTTGCAAGCGTCGGCGAAAGTCGGTTGGTATCCATAATAATTTTAATTAAGTATAAAAACGTAGTACAAATAAAAGTAGCTATTATCTGAATAACCCGGGTAACTTTTGTTGTTCGTTTTTTCCGTCCGCTTACAACTCACACGTTCATTTTTACAACTCACAGCGTTTTCTTTTCGTGGGAAATATCCGGGCCTGCTTCATGTTATAATTTAGGGAATCATGCATCATCCATCAGGGCCTTGGGCTAATAAAAACACCGTTCACATCGTCGGGGCAGGGTTTGCCGGACTATCTGCCGCCTGTTTCATGGCGAAGGCAGGATGGTCAGTAACCGTATTCGAAAAACTGGATTGTCCGGGCGGACGGGCCAGAAACCTGAAGACAGGCGGATTTACATTTGACATGGGCCCCAGCTGGTACTGGATGCCGGATGTTTTTGAACGCTTCTTTGCGGAATTTGGGAAAACAACCGAAGATTTCTATAAATTAAAAAGACTGGATCCTTCCTACCGGGTGTATTGGAAAGATGATTTCACGGATATACCCGCCGGGCCCGTTCCGGTGGTAGACTTATTTGAAACCATTGAACCAGGCAGCGGGGTACGACTACTAAAATTTCTGAGAGACGCCGGCATCAAGTACCGGGAGGGAATGAAAATGGCCTATCAGCCCTCTTTATCGGTCGGCGAATTTTTCTCCATGCGTATGCTGCGCTCTGCCATGGGACTGAATCTTTTCTCTTCGATCCAGAAATACATTCACCAGTCGTTTACGAATCCGAAACTCCGAATGCTACTGGAATTTCCTTCTTTGTTTCTGGGGGCACTGCCGGCGCAGACGCCCGCACTTTATAGCCTGATGAATTATGCGGATATCGTGCTGGGTACCTGGTACCCCAAAGGCGGATTGTCAAGGGTGGCTGAATCGATGTACGAGCTGGCATTATCTCTTGGAGTGAATTTTAATTTTAATGAACCGGTGAGCAGCCTGAAAATAGACGCAGGTGAGATTCGAAATATAGTTACTGATCAGGGTGAATACGAGGCTGAGATGGTTATTTCAGCAGCGGATTACCAATTTACGGAAACATTATTGCCCGTTAAATATCAAAGTTATTCTGCCGGTTACTGGGATCAGCGTAAAATGGCGCCTTCCTGCCTGCTGTATTATATCGGACTGAATAAGAAAATTCCGCAACTGCAACATCATACTCTTTTTTTTGACGAGTCTTTTGATGCACACGGTCATGAGATTTATGAAGATCCCCAATGGCCCCATAAGCCTCTTTTCTATATGAGCGCCCCGTCTGTCAGTGATTCTTCCGTTGCTCCTCCTGGCTGCGAAAATATTTTCTTACTGATTCCGGTCTCAGCCGGTCTGGAAGGCGATACGGAAGAATTGAGAGAAAAATATTTCCAGCTGGTTATGGACCGGCTCGAAAACAGGATGGGTGAATCCATACGGGATGCGGTAATTGTGAAAAAGACTTTTGCCATAAACGATTTTAAAGAAGTTTATAACGCGTACAAGGGGAATGCCTACGGCCTGGCCAACACGCTGGGGCAAACGGCATTTCTGAAACCCCGTTGCCGGAGTAAGAAAGTGAATAATCTTTTTTATTGCGGACAGTTAACCGTTCCCGGCCCTGGCGTTCCACCGGCGCTTATCAGTGGTGAAATAGTCGCACTCGAAGTCCTTAAAACAAACCCCGAAAAAAAACCAGATTATGATTTCAATCTTTCATAGCGTAAGTCAGGAGTGCAGTAAGATCACCACAAAGAAATACAGCACCTCCTTTGCTTCTGCCATCCGGCTGCTGCACCGGGATCTGCGAACGCCGATTTACAATATTTACGGACTTGTTCGCTTTGCCGATGAAATTGTGGATACCTTCCATGATTATCCAAAAAAAGAATTACTGGAACAGTTTAAAAACGAAACCTTTCAGGCCATCGAAAGAGGCATCAGCCTGAATCCGATTTTACATAGTTTTCAGATCACCGTTCATACATACCAACTGGATCCATCACTGATCATGGACTTTTTCTCGAGTATGGAAATGGACCTGGATCTGGCACACTGCGACAAGTACCTTTATGAAAAATATATTTATGGCAGTGCCGAAGTAGTTGGCCTGCTTTGTCTGCAGGTTTTCTGTGAAGGGAATAAAGATACCTATGAGCAGTTGAAACCATACGCGCAGTCGCTGGGAGCCGCCTTTCAGAAGGTGAATTTTCTACGGGATGTGAAATCGGACTTCTTGGAGCTGGACCGGGTTTATTTTCCGGGTGTTGATTTCAGACAGTTTGGTATGGACGACAAATTGAAAATTGAACGCGATATAAAACAGGATTTTGATCAGGCGCTGTTGGGAATATTGAATCTTCCCATCAAGGCCCGTTTTGGTGTGTATGTTGCCTACCGCTACTATCGTTCACTTTTTAATAAGATACGCACCCTGCGACCAGAACGGATTTTGCAGGAAAGAGTAAGGATCCCCCGATATCAGAAAATGGCTATCTTAATACGGGCCAGCGTGAGAAATAATTTTTCTTTTGCCTCGGGAAGCAGAATTTAATCACAAAGCATATGCATCCACTTTTGTTTATAGGAATTTTGTTTGCCACTTTTTGTTCGATGGAAGGAGTGGCCTGGCTGACACATAAATACGTTATGCATAATCTTCTGTGGAATCTGCATGAAGACCACCATCAGCCAAAGCCGGGATTTTTCGAAAAAAACGATGCCTTCTTCCTGATTTTTGCCGTGCCCTGTTTCTTCAGTCTGCTGTTTGGATTTATGTATAAAATCTATTGGCTGGAGGCCGTTGGTTTTGGTGTGATGGCATATGGGTTCAGTTATTTTCTGGTTCATGAAGTGATCATCCACCAGCGCTTCAAATGGTTTACCCGTTCCGGAAATACCTATATCAGTGCGGTTCGCTGGGCGCATAAAATGCATCATAAACATCCGGGAAAAGAAAATGGTGAAGCATTCGGGATGCTTTACGTGCATAAAAAGTATTTTGATAAAATAAAAAAAGACAGGGCATTTCAGCGCAGCCGGCAAAAAATATAAATTTCTTACTATTTCTAATAAACAAAATAAATACGATTATATCATCACCGGTTTCGGCTGCGCCGGCATGAGTCTGCTTATGCACATGCTGGAGTCCCGACAATTTGCTGACAAACGCATACTGGCCGTTGATATTTCTCCTAAGTCTGTCAATGATCGCACCTGGTGCTTCTGGGAAAAAACCCCGGGTATTTTTGAACCGGTCGTTTCCAAAACATGGAAGCAATTATGGTTTCATGGGGCTGCTTATTCCAAACTATTGCATATCGAACCTTATCAGTACAAAATGATCAGGGGAATAGATTTTTATAATCATTGTCTGAATCGCATTCAGGCTGCGCCGAATATTGAAATCAGGTATGGTGCAGTTACTGAAATTAAATCAGGTGCTGAAGACGCGTCCATATTCTTCGACGGCCATACAATCACGGCGGATTATGTTTTCAGCAGTATCTACACCATGCAGAAACAAAACGCCGGGGATCATCACCTGATTCAGCATTTCCTGGGATGGGTGGTTGAAATGGAAACCGATTGTTTCAATCCCGAACAGGCCACGCTGATGGATTTTCAAACCACCCAGGAATACGGAACTTCCTTCATTTATCTGATGCCGCTGAGCAGGCGAAAGGCGCTGGTTGAATTCACTGTTTTTTCTGAACTCTTAATTGAACATCATCAGTATGAACTCGAACTAAAGAATTATATGCACAGTCATTTTAATAATGATTCGTTTGCCATTACCGAAAAGGAACGCGGTGCCATTCCGATGACGAGTCATGTATTTCCGCAACAGGAGGGAAGAGTTACTTATATCGGCTCTGCAGGAGGAAGAACCAAGCCTTCCAGTGGATATACTTTTTATTTTATTCAACAGCAGTCTGAACGCATTGTAAAAGATCTTTTGCAATACGGCCGCCCTTTGCCTTATAAGAGCAGTCCAAAATTCAGATTTTATGACCGTGTGCTATTGAATGTGCTGGCTACCGGCAAGATGAAAGGGGAGAAATTATTTACGCGCTTTTTCCGGTCGAATCACATTTTGGATGCACTGGCATTCCTGAATAATGAAAGCGTATGCCGGCAGGACTTCGGCATCATTGCCAGCCTGCCATGGATTCCTTTTCTGAAGGCGGGTTGGGAGGAAAGAAAGCAGCAGCATTTTACTGAATAGCTTTCGCCGGCATGTTCTCTGCGTCTTCTGCCGTTTTGATCAGGTTATTAATCATGCCGTTAAAAATAAAAAAGTGAAAGGGAAGAACGCTGTACCAATACATTCTTCCCCACAAGCCCCTGGGTCGGAAAGTAGCCGTCTGCACCAGTAACTTTTTTCCTTCCTCATCGTCGGATTTAAATTCCAGCCAGGCTTCGCCAGGCATTTTCATTTCTGCATACAACAGCAAACGTTTGTGCGTTTTATCAGCCACCAGTACACGCCAGAAATCCAGGGTATCTCCCGAATGCAGACTGGAAGAACTGGTTCTCCCTCTTTTCAAACCCACTCCGCCAAAGGCTTTGTCCAGAAATCCCCGGGCTTTCCACAACGTATTGCCATAGTACCATCCTTTTTCACCGCCGATTGCCCAAATGTTCTGAAATATTTTATCTTCCTTTCCTTCTATTACACGTTTTTTTACATCACGAAAACAACCAAAGCTGGGTACTTCTACATTCCTGATAATGGAAGGGTTTGTATTGAAGGCGCTGAAGGCGTCTTTCCAGCTGCTCACCACCTCGTTCTGTTCTATTTTTTGAAACGCAATTTCCACTGCCTGCCTGTAAGTGAGCAATTCGATGCCCAGCTCCTGACTCAGACGACTGGGCCGGCAAATCACGTTTACCTTCATGCTATCCACCAGATTCATTGCCAGGGAATACGATGTGGACGTAACGAAATATAACCAATAGCTTGACAAACGTGGGGTCATAATCGGAACGGTAATGATGGTACGCTTCATTTTACGCACACTGGCAAATTCAAGCATCATCTTTTTATAGGTTAGCACCTGCGGACCGCCAATATCAAAATCCTGGCTGTAATAAGCTTCCTTCCCCAGAACACCTGCCAGAAATTCTATCACATTGCGAATCGCGATGGGCTGACAAAGCGTGTTCACCCATCGGGGTGTGATCATCACCGGTAATTTTTCTACCAGGTCGCGGATGATTTCAAAAGAAGAGCTTCCCGATCCCACAATGATGCCGGCACGCAAAACGGTGACCGGAATTTTCCCGTTACGTAGAATTTTTTCCACCGCCAGCCTGGACGATAAATGTTTGGACAATTCCTTTTCGTTCACAATGCCACTCAGGTAAATGATTTGTTTGCAGAAAGTGCCCGACAACATTTGCAGGAAAGATTCGGCCACTTTTTTTTCTGTCTCTTCAAAATCGGCTCCCTCCTTCATGGAATGAATGAGAAAATAAGCGGCGTCTATATCCCGGGGAAAAGGTGCATCCGACTGATTTTTCAAAAAGTCCACTTCGATCACCCGCACGGCAGATTCCTTATTTTCCTGTTCGAAGCGCGCCTTGTCCCGCACACAGCAAATCACTTCATGCGATTCGCGCAGCAGGGCCGCGAGCAATCTCCTGCCGATGTATCCGTTGGCACCTGTGATGAGGATTTTCATACAGGATCAAACAAAGGGGAAGAAAAATAGTTGGGTTCAGCATAAATGCTGGTTTTACAACTCATCGCATAATATGCACGGTTCACGCTCATAATCCGTATGAGCGGACTGCCAAGCATATTTTATGCATTTCCTTATCG
>Ga0206961_1150_pt1 | contig 13430 bp, 10 predicted proteins | sample Alteio_BWOrgHeat_30_FD_153238 | JGI IMG/M metagenome (GOLD analysis project Ga0206961, IMG submission 153238) | Enriched cells from forest soil in Barre Woods Harvard Forest LTER site, Petersham, Massachusetts, United States -... | ecosystem: Environmental > Terrestrial > Soil > Temperate forest >...
GTGGCTCGCTTCCGAGCGTGCGTCCTACATCACCGGACAAACGGTGCTGGTGGACGGCGGCAACTACAAAGGCTTGTAATAGAAATGCAATGTAGGCGCGGGCGTCCTCGCCCGTGCGAACTTAGAAAGGTAACCATGCGGCCGTTGGCATCACGAATGGCAGTAATGACCGGAGAAGGTGCGCTATCGGTTTATGCTCGCGCCAAGGAACTGGAGCGCGAAGGCCGTTCTATCATCCACCTCGAACTAGGCGAGCCCGACTTCCATCCAGCTCCCGCGGTAAACCAGGCCCTCAAGCAGGCGCTCGACGACGGCAAAGATCGCTATTGTGCGGTCGCTGGTATCGCGCCTCTTCGTGAGGCTATTGCCGACTACCTGTCCACAACTCGCAGACTGAAGATTTCTCCGGATAATATCGTTGTCGCGCCGGGCTGTAAGTTATCTCTTTTCATGGCGATGATGGCGTTAATTGATCCGGGAGATGAGGTACTGTATCCCGACCCCGGTTTCCCTGGATATCCCTCGATCGCGTTGGGACTAGGCGGCGTTGCTGTTCCGTTTGAATTGTCGGAGCGTAACCGATTCCAACCCGATCCCGACGAGATCGCGCGGAAAATTACTTCGCGCACGAAAATTCTGATCACGAACTCCCCGGGCAATCCTACGGGTACGGTGTACTCCGACGAAACTCAAAGGCGTCTGGCGGAACTGGCCGTGAAGCATGATCTGCTGGTTCTCTCTGACGAAATTTACGCCCGCGTGATTTACGGTGAAAAACATATCTCGATGATGAGCTACCCCGGCATGGAGGAGCGCACGCTGATTATTGACGGCTTCTCCAAGAGCTTTGCGATGACAGGCTGGAGGCTTGGGTACACCGTCGCTCCGCCAAGGATTGTTCCTGCGATCGCGATGCTGGCGGTGAACAGTTATACATGTGTGGCGGAATTTACTCAGTACGCTGCGATCGAGGCGCTCAAGGATCGTGAGGGAATGACGTCTCGCATGGTTGGAGACTTCGTCGAACGTCACGACCGTTTCGTGTCTGACCTGAATCGCGTCTCCGGTTTTCGCTGCGTGCCGCCTGCTGGCGCATTCTATGCCTGGGTCAACATTGAAGAAACCGGGATCAGCGCGGAGGAGTTGTGCCGCATCATGCTGGAGGAAGCCAGTGTTGCTGCGATTCCGGGAGCCGCGTTCGGTGTTGCAGGTACGAAATTCGTCCGTTTTTCGTTTGCCTCTTCCACTGCGATTTTGCAGGAAGCGGTGCAGCGGATCCAACGGGTTTCGTCCGCATGGGAACACACTGCGGTGGTGCGTTGAATGGAGCTCAATATGAAACTACGAAGGCCTGGCAAATCATGGCGCTACTTATTACTAGTTTTCGCAGCCACCACTCTTGCCTCTGGCCAGGCCCGTCCTTTGCCCGGACCCGACGTTCAGCAAATCTATCTGCGGCTGCTCCCTCAAATCGAGAAAATTCCAATCTTTGACCACCACGCGCACCCCGCATTTGCCGACGATCCGGATGTGGATGCGATGGCAGCGCCACCGGGGAGCCTTGCCCTGCGCGAGCGCGATAGCAATCCTGAGCTCGTGGCCGCCGCCAAAGCGCTGTTCGATTATCCTTACAACGATCTTTCCCCCGAGCACGCCAAGTGGTTAGTCCAGAAGAAGGCCGAACTCAAGAAGGCCAAAGGTGGCGCATATTTTTCCAGCATTCTGGACAAGCTCAATATCGAGCAGGGAGTCGCAAACCGGGCCATGATGGCGGACTATCTCGACCCCAAGCGCTTTGTGTGGGTGTTCTTTGTAGACTCGTTTATGTGGCCGTTTAACAATCAGCGAGAGACTGCGCGAAACGCCGACGAGGAAGTTTACATTCCTCTTCAGGAGAAGATGCTGCATCGCTGGATGCAACTGGAAGGTGTGAGCAAGCTACCAGCGACGTTCGCCGACTATCTGACCTTCGTCAGTCACACGCTGGAAGACAACCAGAAAAAGGGTGGTATCGCCATGAAGTTTGAAGTGGCCTATTTCCGCCCTACCAAATTCAGCGACCCAACGCGGGAGGAAGCCGCGGACGTCTATGAGCGCTTCGTGGCCGGCGGGATTCCCAGCGAACAGGAATACCGGACATTTCAGGATTTTGTGTTTCGTTATCTGTTGCGCGAAGGCGCGAGGCTGCACCTGCCCGTCCACATTCATTCTGCGGTCGGCATTGGCGACTACTTCAATCTTTACCAGAGCAACGCTCTAAATCTGGAGAACGTTCTTCGCGATCCACGTTATTCCAACGTAACGTTTGTAATGATTCACGGCGGCTATCCCTACGATCGCCAGGCGATCTGGCTGGCTGCAGCGAAGAACGTGTATCTGGACTCCTCGGAGACTGAGATCATCCTGTATCCCGCCGAGTTCAAGAATGTGCTCAAATACTGGCTGGAGACATTTCCGGAGAAAATCACTTTTGGTACCGACGCGTTTCCTTATAACGAAGTGCTCGGTGCCGAGGAAAGTTACTGGCTGGGAGTGCAATCCTCGCGGACGGCGCTGGCCGCGGCTTTGGCGGAGATGATCTCGATGGGCGAATTCAGCGAGGTACAAGCTTTGCAGATGGCCCACGGTTATTTGCATGACAATGCAGTTTCACTTTATTCCGGAAAGGTGCATTGATGGCGAAGGCAAAACCCAAGCGGACAGCGAAGAAAACGGCGAAGAGAACCACGGCAGCGCACAAGCTCAGCGCGCAAAAAGCTGAACTCAGGCACGTGTCATGGGGTTTGATCGAACTGGAAAACTTGAACCCCCTTCTGCAACGCCACTTTGTGGTGGGCCAAAACGTGATGCTGGCGCGCGTCCTTCTGAAAAAAGGGTGCATCGTTCCCGAACACAGCCATCACAACGAGCAGATTACCTACGTTCTTGAGGGCGCGTTGAAATTCTGGATTGATGGCAAGGTGCTTGTGGTAAACGCCGGCGAAGTCCTGACCATTCCGCCCCACATGCCGCACAAGGCCGAAGCGCTAGAGTACACGGTGGATCTAGATATTTTTTCTCCCCCCCGCGCCGACTGGATTAATAAGACCGACGAATACCTACGAGGCGAAAAGTAGAAAACGACTTGTCATCCTGAGCGGAGCAGCTGTAGCGCGAAGCGCTGCAGTCGCGGAGTCGAAGGACCCCAAAGACGCAACGAGCAACCATGAATGCGAAAAGGCATTCGCACATGGAACTACAGATCAGAGTGGTAATCCCGTACCAGAAATAACCGATTGACCCCGGAACGGTCTCATCACCAAAAATGACCGAACACACTCCGCCACCCCCGCCGACGTCGCAACTGCATTGCATAGCTTGCCGCAAAGTGTGTCTCAAACCGAATCAAACTTTCCGTTGTGCCCGTTGCGGCGATCTCTTGGAGGTCGTGTACTCCGGCCGGCCTGATCCGATAGCGCTCAAGGCCCTCTGGCAGCAGCGCCGCACGTCCCGCCTTCCTCTTGACCAAAGCGGAGTGTGGCGATTTCGAGAACTACTGCCTACTCTTCAGGACTGGCAGCAAGTCATCACTCTGCGCGAGGCCAACACGCCTGTCTATGAGCTGACGAGCTGCGCCCACTCGGCCGGGCTGCAAACCCTCTACGCCAAACATCAGGGCATGAATCCTACGGGGTCATTCAAGGACACTGGAATGACCGTAGCCGCTTCGGTCGCGCGTCAGGAAGGATTCAACTGGGTAGCGTGCGCCTCCACTGGCAACACCTCGGCCTCGATGGCGGCCTATGCCGCACGCGCTGGAATGCGTAGCCTGGTGCTGATTCCCGAAGGCAAAGTCTCCTGGGGCAAACTCTCGCAGGCGCTTGACTACGGAGCACTAACCTGCCAGTTGAAAACTGATTTCGATGGCTGCATGCGAGTGCTCAACGAAGTCGTGCAGCAGTTGCCAATTTACCTGCTGAACTCCGTGAACCCGTATCGCATCGAAGGCCAAAAGACCGCAGCCATCGAACTGCTGGAGCAATTCGATTGGCAGCCACCCGATCACGTGATCGTTCCCGGAGGCAATTTGGGAAATTCCTCCGCCCTCGGCAAGGCCTTTCTGGAAATGAAGGAGCTGGGATTGATCTCATCTTTGCCCAAGCTCTCGATCATTCAAGCCGCCGGAGCGAACCCGCTCGTCCGCACCATGCGAGAAAACGGTGGCAAGCATCTGATCACAGTACAGGCAGAAACCGCCGCCAGCGCCATTCGTATCGGCAACCCAGCATCATGGAAGAAAGCGGTAGCTATCTTAAACGCGACGGGCGGTGCGGTTGAACAAGTAACCGAAGCCGAAATGGCGTTGGCAAAGGCAGAAATCGGCAGTGACGGCATCGGCTGTGAACCCGCTTCTGCCGTGACCCTCGCCGGACTCAAGAAACTGGTCCAGCAAGGCTTCGTAAAATCAGGAGAAACGGTAGTATTGATATTGACCGGACACCTGCTCAAGGACCCCGACTTCACCATGAAATTCCATCGTGGCGACCTGTTCCGTAACGAAGAAGCCGCAGAGACTCTTGCCGCCCAACAGCGGGCTCCCATCGTATTGGAACCCACCGCGGAAGCCGTGATTAAAACCTTGAATGATCTGCAAATGTAGGAGACGGGCAACGTCTCAGGCTGCATAGCCACTCGTATTTTTCCTATGACCAACCGTACGAAAAAGCCGCACCCGCAATCCCTGGAAATCATTCTCCCCGCGACCTCGGCGAATCTGGGTCCGGCGTTCGATGCTGCAGCCCTCGCCTTTTCCATGTTTCTCAAAGTCCGAGCCAAACTCGCCGGCGAATTTTCCGTGACAGCTCGCGGTCGTGATCGTGACATCTGCGGGCGAATCGAAGACCATCTCATTCTGACTACCTATCGCGAAGTGTTGCGCTCAGAAGGCAAACTGGAACAGCCTCTCGCACTCCGCATCGAAAATGAAATTCCGATTGGCAAAGGATGTGGCTCCTCAGCCGCAGCGAGACTCGCCGGAATTGCATTGGCGGTACATTTCGGACGATTGCGCTGGTCGGACCGTAAAATCGTGGGCGAAGCCGCTCGCCGCGAACATCATCCCGACAACGCCGCCGCCGCATGGATGGGCGGCCTGGCAGTGGCGCGAGCGTCCGCCAGCGGCGAACCGCAAATCGCTCATGTAACTCCGAGAGGGAAGTGGCCGCTGTTGCTCGCTGTTCCCGAGGAAAGTCTTTCTACCGAAGCCGCGCGTCGCGTCCTGCCCGATCAGTATTCCCGGGCCGACGCCGTCCTCAACATTCAGAATTCCATGTTGCTGCTCGCAGCATTTCTTGAAGGACGAAAAGAACTTCTGGCCGATGCGCTGGAAGACCGCATCCACCAGCCTTACCGCGCAGCCTTGTGCCCCCTCTTGCCGGCCGTGCAAAAATTGAAGGGAACGCGCGGGATCCTCGGCACTGCGTTAAGTGGAGCAGGCCCGTCAGTGCTGATCTTTCTGGACCCCAAGGCGAGTCCATTCCGTGTCCGCGCCAGAGTCCGCGATCACCTTCGATCGCTCGGTCTCCATCCCGAACTAATTCACACCGCGATCACCAGACGAGGGGCAAAACAGCGGACACGCTAGCAAACAATGTAGGCGCGGGCGTCCCCGCCGTGCACCCGCGCCAAGACCATCCTACCTGCTAGCCGGGGGAACGACCCCATTCATCCGCAAGTACTCCACCATCTGCCCGTAGTGATCGAAGCAGTGTCCCACGATCAATGTAGCCATCCCTAGCCGAGTCACCTTGCCCTCGCCAAAAGGACTCTTGATCGGCGTCAGCAAGTTTGCGTCGTTGATGCTCGAAACTGCCTTATGAACGTAAGCGAACGAACCTTTCAAAAACTTCACGGCATCCGCTTTGGTCTTCACGGAGTCCGGCCCGTTCTCGCTGCCCAGATCCACCGGCGGCTTCTCTTCCAGGATGGCTGCGCCGACCAAGTAGTTGACCGCGGCCACATGCTTCACCTGCTGAGCGAAAGTTCGCACGCCCTTGAATTCACCGCTGGTAGGAGCGAACGAATACTTGTCTTCTGGCATGGCCTCGGCAGCCGGAACAAATTCTCCCTCCACGCCGGATACGCTGTGGTCCATCACTTGAGCGATGGTCTGCGGCCCGGCCGCCTTCGCATCCTGCCACCCCAAAGCCAAGCCGCTAAAAGCCATCACAAGCAAAAAACACAACAGTCCCTTGGTGTTATGCATTAAAAGTCTCCTTGAAATGGAATCACGGCATTGTATTACGCAGGCGGGGATTTAGTCTCGTACTACGGCGGGAGCGTACTGCAACTCTTGCGACGTCAGCGGATAGCGCCGCACACTCACCAGCCCGGCGAGCAACGCTAATGCGGAAAAGAGTAGTGCTGTAGGAATTCCCCAGCGGCTGGCGAATGCGCCCCACACCGCGCTGCCAATCGCCATTCCGCCCTGCAACACCAGCAGGTATAAAGACAGCGCCCGGGCTCGCAGAAATGAAGGCGACATGGTTTGTGCAGCAACGTTGAGGCATGCCAGAATCGCAATCCAAGCTGTGCCACTGGTGAACAAAATCACTTCCAGCCATCCAAAGTTAGTCGCACGCCCCGCCGCAAACGTCATCGCGGCAAACACTATGATGGCAATCGAAACCACACCGTCCACCGAGAATTGACTGCGCAAGCGAGGCAGTACTGCTGCACCCGCCAATGCGCCCAGTCCGAATGAGCCCAGCAGCAAGCCGAACCCGGTAGCGCCATGAGGGCTCGCAATGATCGGCAGCAATGCAAGCAACGAGCTTGCTGCCAGGCTGAATGCACCAGTCCGGATCAAGACGCAACGTACCAGTGGCGCGCTGCCCACATAACGCAATCCCACCAGGATGGCATCTCTCACTCGCCCAGTTTCGACCTGCTCATGCTGCGACCGCTTCCAGCGATACAAGAAAAATATTACTCCGAAAAATGATGCAGCGTTCAGCAGAAAAGCCATCCCGGAACCCGCGATTGCGATTACGATTCCACCCAAGGCCGGTCCCACAGCACGAGCCACATTGAATCCAACCGAATTCAAGGCCACTGCCGGGGTAAATCCGCGGGAGGACACAATCTCGGGAGTGATAGCCTGCCACGCCGGATCGTTCATGACCGCGCCCAGCCCCAACAAGAATGTAAACAAAAGTAAAATCCACGGGGTAGTGTGTCCCAGCAAAGTGAGGACGCCCAGCAAGGCGGATGCCGCTACCATCCATCCTTGGGTGAGGAGGAGAAATCGCCGCCGGTCCACCATGTCCGCCAGCGCGCCCGCAGGCAGGATGACCAGAAAAACCGGCAGCGTGCTCGCCGCCTGTACCAGGCTCACCATTAGTGGAGACATAGTGAGCTGCGTCATCAGCCAGCCTGCACCCACGTTCTGCATCCATGTTCCAGTGTAGGAGATGACAGCGGCGATCCACAGCGATCGGAAAAGAGGTTCGCGAAGTGGAGCCCACGCGGCTGCGCTCGCTGTGACCGGAAAGTTCGATGGAGCAGGAGTCTTGACAGCCTCGGCCATGGTCACCGTTCTGCTGGAGCCGGCGGCTCCAACTCTGCGAACGGCCATTCTCCACGCCGCCACGAGCGCACTAAATAAATGCCAACACCGCTAAGCAGAACCAAAGCGGCGTAACGAATCTGACTCAGAGAATTAGTGCGAGAAATAAGGACGAACAAAAACCCGACGGATGCAGCCAGCGCAGGCAGCGGATAAAGCCACATGCGGAACGGCCGCGGCAAGTCCGGACGTCTTATTCGCAACACGATCAATCCGATGGCCTGTACCAGAAACTGCAGCGTGATGCGAATGACCACCAATCCTGCGATCACGTCTGCCAGCGAGAGGAAACAAAACAGAATCGCAACCACAGCCAGCGCCAGCAATGAAACATGCGGAAACCGGCCCTCTGCGTGCACTCGAGCAAACGATTTGAAATAATTTCCGTCTAACGCAGCCGCGTACAGTACCCGCGAGTATCCCAACATCAGCGAAAATACCGAGGCAAATGCAGTCCACATCACCAACCCGGTCACCAGTTTCGCCGCCCAACCTCCGTAAATTTTCTGCATAAAAATGGACACAACATACAACCCATTGTTGTGGGGACCTGCCTGTATTTCCTGCCAGGGCACCACGCCCAGAATACTGACGTTCATAATCACGTATAGACAGCCCACCAGAAAAATGGATAGCAGAATGGCCCGTGGGATGGTCTTTCCCGGCTCTTTGACCTCATCGCCCAGGAACGCCACGTTGTAATATCCCCAATAGTCGTAGGTTGCAATCAGCATGGCTGACCCCAGCCCCAGAAAGAAATTGGGTGACAAACTGAATGCGCCTAGTGGAAAACTGAATGCCCGCGAAGCACTAAAATGACTCAGCCCGGAAACGATCACCCAACCCATGGTTCCGACTACGCCTACCAGCAGCAACTTTGACATCCATCCAATGCTGGTAATTTTGCGGTAAAGAAGCAGGGTCGCTAGGACCACGACTATGATCGCAACGAATGTCGCTCCCGAGACCACCCAATGCACCTGCATGCTTCCCAGCAGCGGCAGCGGAACGCTCCAATGCCGCGCTAGTTGCTGAGTTTGCAAACCGGGCCAGAAATAGGAAGCGTAGCCTGCCAGCCCAATCGCTCCCGACGCAATCGAAAGCGGTGCGCTGAAGGAAAGTTGCCAAATGAAGAGAAACGAAATCAACCGTCCGAGGCGGTTGGCTCCATAGATCTCCCGCAAGTAACCGTACGATCCGCCTGACCGAGGCATCGCAGCCCCGAGTTCCGCCCACACCAGGCCGTCGCACATCGCGAAGATCGCACCCAGAACCCATCCCAACATGGCCTGCGGCCCACCCATTGCGCTCACAATCAGCGGGATGGTGATGAACGGCCCTACGCCGATCATGTCAATCATGTTGAGAGCGGTCGCGCTCCCCAATCCAACTCCCCGGACCAGGGACGGCGAACTCTCAGCGTTTTGTTGTGAAGATGACATTTGTAGCGCCGGCGTCCCGCCGGCCAATCGTGAAAGGTGTTGCCCTTATGCTGGAAAGCTTTAGTCTTGAAAGGGCGCGGCTTCAGCAGTGCCGTCTCACACCAATAAAAATGGGGCTTTAGCCCCTGAGTCTCTCGTCTAGTCTCGAGAGCATGTTTCTAACGATGCTCCCGCCTCAATGTCCCGCGCTCAGCAAATTCACATACAACCGCACCGCTCCCGGAACCCCTGCCGGCAATTGCCGGAAGAAAGCGTAGCCGGTGTAAATGTAAATTCCCTTGCCATACTGCGCCCGCAACAATCCCCCTTGCTGTTCCGATTCTCCCGGATCATGACAAGCCAGCAGCGGTTTGAAATGATCATCCCACTTGTCCATGAAATAGAGACCGCGCTCCTGCACCCATCCATCAAAATCATGCTGCGTGATTTGGTTGGGATAATGAAAAACGGTGTCTTCTGGAGCCAGGATCTGCACCGGAGCCTCCTCTACAGAAACACGTGCCCGACTGAGTTGTACAGGATAGGGTGTGTACTTCCCATTGTTGAAGTCAGCCACGCCGGCTTCGTATTGCACGATAAGCGTCCCGCCCGCTGAAACAAAATCCAGGAGCTTTTTGTTATTTGCCGCAACCTCTTTCTGTGTGTCGTAAGCCCGGATCCCCAGCACAATCGTTTGGTATTGGCTCAGGTCCGCGGACGCAAGTTTATCGGCTGGAAGCAGCTCAATTTTCATTCCAACCTGTTCTAGCGTTGTCGGAATATCATCACCCGCACCCATGATGTAGGCGACTTTCAAGTTCTGCGGAACCTTCACATCCACAATGCTGATTCGCTGCACCGCAGGCTGGTAGTAATAAAAGCTGCCGAGATCCTCGCGGGTCACCAGGCTGTAACCCTCGCTGTAGCTCACTCCGCCAGACTCGAAGACAACACGGAGTTGCGCTCGGCCCTCCTTCAGGCTGGCGGGAAATACAGTGAATTCGAAATTCTGTTTTTCGCCGCGAGTGTGAAAATCCGCTGCCAGCTTCGAGGGCTCAACCCGCCAACCAGACGGAATTTCCAGACGAAGCGTTCCGTGCGTTACACCCGACAAGTTGGTCGAAACTCTAACTCGTACCCGGCAAGCCGAGTCTCCTTGTGTGCGGATGACCTGCTGCCCCGGTTCCAGCATGACAGAAAACGCCGGCACCACTGCGAGCGGTCGCTCCTGCGTTTTTCCCTTGTCATCCGCGAACGGGACGACAACATCAGATGATACTTCCGCTCCCAGCCTCCCCGAGTGGAAGCTGTGTCCCTGGATCACCAACTCTTTGCGATAAACATGGTATTGGGCACTCGCATGAAATGGCGCAGGAGGGAAGGGAAGGTTCAAATATTTCGCATCATCAATTGTGTTGATGCTTTCTGTTTCCGGGTCCGTGCGATGCCAGTACGGCCGTGTATAAATCCCAGCGCTGGCAGCATCCGCCGGAATCCGCACTACGAAGTTTGCATACCGGTCCTCGCCCGGAGGAACCAGCAGAGCGATATCCTCGTCAATCTGCTTTGCCCATCCTTGAGGAGCGTTGAGACCTATGCGATCCAGCACCAGTTTGTATTTTGAGCCGTTGTGAAACTTCACCCGCACCATGAATTTCTGTCCAGGTGAGACGACGGTGAGGGCCTCTTCTTCTTTTGGGATCGTTGTTCCCTTACCTGCTGGAGACGCGACCGTCGTTGCCATCTCAATGTTGATAGCCAGATTGATTGCTGTTTGGGCTTGCTGCTGCTTTTCGCGAAGCACCCCAAGCAAGTCTGCCTTCAGCACAGGAGTAAGCCCGCTGCCTTCCAAACGAGTGATGAGCGTAGCCAGCTTCGTGGAAGCATTGAAAATCGGCTCCGCGGCTTCAGCGGGAATCTTCTTACTGCTTCGCGTCGCGTTGTCGATTTCTGTCGCGATCTCGACCAGCGCTGGTCGCAAAAACGACGCTTTCGACTCTTCCGTGCCTAGCCGGGTCGCCAGTCCCGGCAAACTCGTATCAATCCCGTCGAAAAAATCCTGCTCATGTCCATCCGGCCCAGCGGTCGCAGGCAACACGGAGTCCGCCAGCTTATAAAATGTGTAACGTGGGCCGGGATCGACCGAAAAGCCTCCCGCTCCCTGTGAAAGCTGATGCCGCAGCCCCATCAGCGCAAACTGGATGTACGACATGCCCAATCGCGGGTTCACTTCTCCCGTATTTAGTTTGACGGTGTAGTTTTCCGCTGGACAGGTCTGCGCTCCAAACCCGCACACGTTTCCGATATAAAACTTCTTCGCCTGCCAGGGCAGCAGCCCTTCCTTAATTTGCCCCGGAAAACGCTTCGGATCAGCGGCGGCACGGAAAGCCTCGCGGGCAAGTATCGACGACGCTTGATGATGTCCATGCCCATCGCGCTCAGTTCCGGAAAAACGCGCGACCAGCACTTCAGGTCGGAACGTACGAATCACCCGCACCATGTCGCCGAGAGCGATGTCGTGCCCTTGCCACTTCTGAAAAGTTTCGTCCGCATTCTTTGAGAAACCGAAATCAGCGACCCGCGTAAACCTCTGTTCCACTCCGTAGTAGCGGTCTGCTCCCAGTAGTTCCAGCGTGCGCAACACGCCCAGCACGTCAAATAAATTGCTGCCAATTTTATTTTGCCCGCCCTCGCCTCGATTCAGTGTCAGCAACAACGTGGTAGCGCCCTTGCCGCGCGATTCCAGCGTCAGCATTCCCCCATCTTCGTCATCCGGATGGGCCACAGTTTGCATCAGGCGCGCCGTGGTGTGCAGCCGCAGTAACATTTCTTGCAACCCGGCCGCGCCCATGTCTTGGGGCAAAGGTTCTGTACCCGCGGGGTCTGCCATGCTCTCCGGCCTTGATGTGACTTGCGCACAAGCGGCCACCGTCAGCAGCAAAGCGAGAACGATAACCCGGTAACTCCCGTCAACAGGCCTTGATGTTCGACATCCCGCTATTTCGCCGTCATTTGTCATAGATAAAGGATTGTACTTCGCGCAGAGGAGGCAGTGTTTGTCAGGAGACGGCGATCAAGGTTGCATATGCTTTGAAAAAAGCAGCTAGGCGATCCGCCACGCTATGATCGCGTCCAATAGTCCAAAATTCTTCTAACCTTCGTGTCTTGAAACTCCAGTACGGTAACTTGATCCCGCATGATGACTCTACCCGTTTCGGCATCAGTAAATGAGACGCTGATCTCAAGCACGACAGCATTTCCCGCAGTCATCGTATGTTTAATGGTCAGGACGGTTTGCTTGTAAGCACCTAAATAGTTCGACATCCCCTTCCGAACGTTGCTCTTGCCCTCGATGTGAGCTTTCACCACTGGATCTTCATAAACAACATCGTCTGTGAGGAACGCCAGGTATCGTTCCACGTCCTGAGCGGTTGATTTCTCTTGCATGGCAGCTTCACGTGCGCGCACGACTTGATCTGCGGTCGTGGTCAGGGCCGTTTCTCCGGTCTTGCCAGGGCCGTCCACAGCAGCTGCAGCGATCGAGACACAGATCACCCATGAAACTAGCAGACGATTTCTATGTCCCACCTAATTCCTCAAGGGAAGAGTCCACTTAATCGACTCACTGCACGAGGAAAAGATAGCGTGCCCTGCTCTGTTCACTGCGGATTACGGACGCTTTCCTGGCATTGATGGGCCGCGGTCAGTACGGCGTCAAAATCCTTGCTACTGCGCATTCCTGCCAGCATTGGGTCCGCCAGCAACGCCGAATATGAGCAATAGTTCTGCTCAACCGCTGCCTTCAGCATATGCAGGGCCCGGTCCTGTTTCCCACAAAACGCCATGATCGCCCCCTCGTAATACCATGGTTCCGGATCAGGCTCGGCCAACACGATCGCTTCCTCGTCGGCGGTGATCTTGTCCACATCCGATGCCGGCCGCATCCCCAGACATGCTTCCATCAGAGCACGATGATAGCGAGGATTACTCGACACTTTCTTCACGCTCTCCCGCGCCTCTGCCAGCTTACCTTCTCGCATCTGGATCGAAGGCATCACGTAAGCCGCCCACTCCGAGCCCGCGTCAAGATTCACGAAATCCCGCGCGCGCTGGGTCTGCCCCAGTTCCATGAACGTCCACGCGCACGATCGGAACATGTAGTTTCCAGGCGACAGCGTCAACGCCGTATTGCATTCCTTTGCCGACTCATCCTGCATTCCCGCGTAGCGCAGAACATACGACAGCGTGAAATGTGCCTGGCCCATCTGCGGACGATTCTTCACCAACTCCTGAGCCGCCGCATACGCTTTCGCCAATTCCCCTCGCTCTACCCGGTTGGTAATCAACTGAGCCGCGGCCACTGTCCGGTTGGGATCAAGCGCCACCGCACGTTCCGAGGCGCT
>Ga0206961_1151_pt1 | contig 13379 bp, 10 predicted proteins | sample Alteio_BWOrgHeat_30_FD_153238 | JGI IMG/M metagenome (GOLD analysis project Ga0206961, IMG submission 153238) | Enriched cells from forest soil in Barre Woods Harvard Forest LTER site, Petersham, Massachusetts, United States -... | ecosystem: Environmental > Terrestrial > Soil > Temperate forest >...
TTCTCCCTGGCTCACCTGGAATGACACATTGTTTACAACAGTACGACTGCCATATCTTTTAATCAGGTTCTTGGTATATATCGTTAAGCTCAATGGTATTGGTTTTTAGCAAATTTACTATAAACAAATATAAGGCGATAAAGGCATTATTATTTAACAGCAGTTTGTGCTTTATTATTACTTGACTAAGTTTGCACATATTTTTTATCAAATGAAAGTTACAGAACACATACAGCAAGCAAAAGGTACCTTGGTTTCTTTTGAGATTTTGCCACCTTTAAAGGGGAAAACGATCAATTCGATCTATGAGCATTTGGATCCTTTGATGGAATTCAATCCGGCATTTATAAATGTTACCTACCACCGTAGTGAAACGATGTTCAAGAAAAAACTGGATGGTACTTTTGAAAAAGTAGAAGTGCGTAAAAGGCCGGGTACTGTTGCCATCTGCGCAGCATTAATGAATCATTACAAGATTGATGCAGTACCGCATTTGATCTGTGGCGGTTTTTCCAAAAGAGAAACAGAAGATGCATTGATCGATCTTAATTTTTTAGGCATTAATAATGTGTTGGTTTTACGTGGTGATGCTGCTAAGAATGAGGCATTTTTTGAACCACATCCGGACGGGCATAAATACGCTATTGACTTGCAAAAGCAAGTGATGGATTTGAAAAATGGTATTTATTTAGAAGAAGATATTAAGAATGGTGTAAGGCCCGATTTCTGTATCGGCACAGCCGGCTATCCTGAAAAACATTTTGAGGCGCCGAATTTGAAAATGGACATGGAACACTTGAAAGCAAAGGTAGAAGCGGGGGCAGACTATATTATGACGCAGATGTTTTTTGACAATGAGAAGTTTTTTCAATTTGTAAAAGAATGCAGAGCGAATGGAATCAATGTCCCTATCATTCCGGGGCTAAAACCGATCACGAATAAAAAACAGCTGACCATTTTACCTAAAATATTTCATGTTGATATTCCTTCGGAATTATCAAATGGTATTTTAAAAGCAAAGACCGATGAAGAAGTTGAAAAAGTAGGAACGGAATGGTTGATACACCAATCTAAGGAATTGAAAAAATTCGGTGTGCCCGTATTGCATTATTACACACTGGGCAAACCAAAAGTTATTTATAACGTAGTGAAAGAAGTAATATAAAAAAAGCCTGCACCAATTAAAAGTGCAGGCTTTTTTTATGAGCGTACCGCCTAATTTAATAAGGATTGAAAAACAGCTTCATTTATTTTAACAGGATATTTTTGTTTTAATTCCTGTATCCATTTTTCTTCTAAATAATTTTGATAATCATTTATTACTAATCCTTTCGATTCTGAAAAACTGCGGGGTTGATTATCAGGGAATATTTTCAAAACCTGCATAAAGCTGGCCGTGTTATCATTTTTATTGATCATGGTGTTGGTGATCAATCCTTCTGCCAGATCAGTTCCTGCAGGTATTGCTATTTGTGTTATTTCGTAGCGGCCCGAATCTGCCTGTGATTTTCCTTTGCTGGCCTGTGCAATTTTTCTCCAGTTTTCTCCAGCACGTAATTCGGTTTTAATTGTGTCGGCTTCCTGTGTGTTGTTGCAGGTGAACAGTACCACATTTACGCTCTTGATCCAGGTATATTTTTCTTTGTGCTGATCGTAATAGTTTATCAGGCCGGCGCTATCGATTGCAGCTTTGTTCCATACCTTTTTATCCATTATTGCAAACAACAAATTACCATCTGCAAATTCCCGCATTTGATATTTGAATTCATTGTTGTAATCTTCCAAATGATCGCGGTAATAATCCGTTGCTTTTTTAGCAACATAACTATCCCATATATCTTTATCAGTTTCGCCCTTTTTTAATTTGTAATCTTTCACATAATTTAACCAATCAACTCCTTTCACAGATAAATGCGGGAAAGAAAAGATCTCTTTATTATTGATAGAATAATTGCCAACAGCTTTTTCAAGATATGCGCTATCTGCAAACTTAAATAGGTCAGCATCTTTCACCGCTGTATTTCTTTTATACTGTGTCTTTGGTAAAACCACTTCTTGCAAAAACTTTTCATTCACAAAATGTATTCTTTCATCATGCAATACATGTTGTTTTAATGCATCCATGTATACATCATCAGTTTTGTTGGTAGGCGTGGGCGTTTGTTTTAATCTTTTTACGATGTGATAGCCATAGCTGGTTAAAAAAGGTGCCGCTATCTCACTGTCTTTTTTTATGTCAAGTACTTTGCTTTCGAAAGAAGGATCATATTTCCCCGTTCCAAAATCGGGCAGTATGCCACCGTTTGCAAAAGTTAGTTTATCATCGCTGTATTTTTTGGCAAGTGTTGCAAAGTCTTGCCCTGCTTGCAATAGCTTATAAACAGAATCTGCTTTTTTACGCAGCATATTCATGATTTCGCCGGTTGGGTTTTGCGGAATTGCAAAAAGGATCTGTGCCACTTTCAATTTACCAATGCTTATTCTTTCATCAGCATCTATAAAAATATGCCAACCTGTTCTTGTGCGAAAAGGTGCGGAAGATTCACCAACACGTAAACCATAAGCAATGTTTTCATAGAAGTAAGGAACAGAAAAAGCGGTGATATATCCGAGGTCTGAAAAACTGATCTGATTGTCTCCCTGTGTCAGATCCTGGTAATTCGTTTTGCCTGATCTAAGTGCTGCATATATGGCTTGTATCTCATTGTAAATTTTGACAGTATCTGCAGGGTCCATTTTATCACTTACAGGAATATAAAAATGTAGCAGGTGAATATCTTTTTGACTTCGCTGAAAAGCTTCATCAACCAGGTTGTCGACACCATTTTTATCGGTCATGTATCCTTCAACTATTTGGGTGCGAAAATTTTCGATATCACTTCGCATTTGCGGCAATGTATCCATCCTCAATGCAGTTGCCGCCTTTACTTTTAATTTAAAGATAGCATACAGATCAAGGTAATCCCGTAAAGATTTTTCCTTATCAGTTACAGGTGTTTTGTTTTTATTATAAGCGCGTAAAAATTCATCTTTACTAACTGCATCCTTACCATAAGTAAAAAGTGTTTGAGAAAAAAGCTGCGATACAACAAGCAGTAATACGATCGCTAAAAATATTTTCTTCATTACTAAATAAGGATTTAGGGATTATTTTTTAGATTTATCACTGTCTGCGTTCTCTTTCCACTTTAACGTCAAAAAATCGTTTATCTGTTCCCAGGTTAAATGTTTGGCAACAATTCTTTTGTCTTTATCTAATAAATATAAAGTGGGCGTAGATGTTACATCATATAATTGTCTAAAGTTTGGATCATTTGCTTTTTCCTCAGCGTCTTTCATTTCCTCAGTTTGATAAACATTTGTCCATTCACCGATCTTATTATCCCTGATATATTTTTTCCATTCATCCGGTACTGCTTCTGTTAATACCGCATAGATCTTTACATCATGTTTTTTCCAGCTTGCTTCATAAATCGAATCGATCTTTGGGATCTGAATTTTACAATGCCCGCAAGTAGGATCCCAGAAAACAACTACGGTATAATCTGCTTTTAGATCATAGAGTGATTGATGCTTGCCCGATGAATCAATTAAATTAAGATCCGCAGCTTGCTCACCTACTAAATTAGACATCTCCATATAGGCACGATTACTAATAAGGTCTTCCTGCTTTTTTGTTAACCAAGGGCTTAATCCCTGGCTATGGTATTTCTCGAATAGGTGCACCAGTATAGCATCCTGACCCATGTATTTCGGATAGAAAAATTCATCTGTATACCAGTTCAATAAAAATTTATACATCTCAGGACATGACCGTGCTAATAATAATTGATAGTCCATTTGGGCTATAATTGTATCAGGCTCTTGCTGTAAAACTTTTTGGTAGTAAGCTTCTAATCTTGGTACAAAAAATGGCGTGCGAATAATCCGTTCATCCATAAAACTTATATTATCCCAATAATGTGCTTTATAATAGTTATAGTTATCTAAAGAATCCTGGCGCGTAAGAGGTTTTTGCATTAAGGGCTGTGGTTCTCTCATGGCTTCTAACAAAACCACTAACATAGAGTTGGGATAATTTTTTATGAATACTTCCCTGTTAGCGATAACTTCCTTGTTGTATTTATTGTAATTGGCTTCATGCAAAGCAGAATCTTCTTTCGTTTTTGAAAGGCCATAGGCCCTCCGTTCAGCATCTAATAGTTTGGCCAAAGGGAGCAGGTCTCTTTGATATTTCATAAACAGGTCATTCTCAGGCGAACCGCTTATATGTGTTTTATTAAGAAAGTCTGTAGTATCAGCTTTAATAGTAATTAACTGGTTGCTGCCTGTGTTTATAAGAAAATCCATTGTCTGGCTTTTGCCCGGAAACACAATAGCATAAATACCTCCGGGTAAACTGTCTTTACCCGAAAAGACAACCATTCCATTTTTATCAAATACTCCCGAATCCTGTACATCTAAACTTTTACCCAGATGATAGACCAGGTAAGCAATGCCGCTTTTGTATTGCGGAGCTTTAAGGGTTATTTTATACCCCTGGGCATGTAAAGCCACAAAATAAATTACTGCTACTGCAAGACTAAATATTTTTTTCATATCACAATTTGAACGGGTACAAATGTATTTAAAATGGTTGATTATTTAAATGTTAGAACTTTCTTAAGCAGTAAAAATTTCAATCATTAACATAATATATGGTTTACTTTTGCAGCGTGAAGCGAAAAAAATACTTACTTGAAAAAGTGGCTGTTACCGGCTATGCTGCCGAAGGTAAAGCATTATCGAAACAAGACGGCAAAGTTATATTCATCGAAGGTGCTGTACCGGGCGATGTAGTCGATGTTTTTATAACAAAAGACAGAAAAGACTGGGCTGAAGGGAAAGCTACCGTAATAAGAGAATATTCGCCCGAAAGAGTAAGTGCTTTTTGTGAACATTTTGGTGTATGCGGGGGATGTAAATGGCAAATGTTGCCTTATTCAAAGCAGTTAGAATATAAACAGCAGGAAGTTACCCAAAACCTAAGGCGCATCGGCAAAGTTGAATTACCTGAAATATTACCCATTGTTGGAAGTGCCGATACCGTTTATTATCGCAATAAGTTAGAATTTACTTTTAGTAACAAAAGATATTTAACGAATGACGAAATAAAAAGTGATGTGGTAATGCCTAATGAAAATGCACTTGGTTTTCACGTGCCAAGGATCTTTGATAAGATCATTGATATACACCATTGCTATTTGATGGATGATGTAAATAACGAGATCAGGAATAACCTTCGCGAAATTGCAAAAGACAATGCGTTCGCTTATTACGATATTAAACAACACTCGGGATGGTTGCGGAATGTTATCATTCGTTTATGTACAACGGGCGAGTTGATGGTAAACATTTGTTTGGGTTATGAAGATGAAGCTGCAACAAAAATTTTGTTAGATAGCTTGTTAAAAAAAGTACCTGCTATCACAACCTTATTATACACGATCAATACAAAATGGAACGATAGCATTTATGACCTTACGCCACAAACCTATTTTGGTAAAGGGTTTGTGATAGAAAAGCTGGAAGAATTTAGTTTTAAAGTCGGTCCAAAATCATTTTTTCAAACCAACACCAAACAGGCTGAGCAACTGTACACTATTACGAAAAATTTTGCAGGGTTAACAGGTGTAGAAACAGTCTATGACCTGTATTGCGGAACAGGTAGCATTGGCATCTTTGTAAGTGGTGCAGCAAAAAAGATAATTGGTGTTGAAGTAATTGATGAAGCGATCGAAGACGCCAAAGTAAATGCTGCATTGAATAATATTACGCATGCAGCATTTTTTGCAGGCGACGTAATTAAAATTTGCGATGATAATTTTTTTGCCGCTCATGGCCGGCCGGATGTGATCATTACTGATCCTCCACGGGTAGGCATGCACGAAAAACTGGTACATAAATTACTGGAAATTGCTGCACCCAAAATTGTATATGTTAGTTGTAATACTGCAACACAGGCGAGAGATATACAATTACTGAGCGAAAAATATACAGTAGAAAAAATACAGCCGGTAGATATGTTTCCGCACACGCATCATATTGAGTGTGTGGCACTTTTAAAACTGAAGAATTAACTCCTAACTTTGTTTTATGGCATTCAATTCAATACAAAAAGAAACTCCAATAGTTTTTAACCTGATCATTATTAACGTGCTGATGTACATGGCGCAGCTATTGATACATCCTTTTGATATAACGCAGTGGGGCGCTTTGCATTTTTATAAGTCGACCTTGTTCAAACCGCACCAGCTGATCACCTGCATGTTCTTGCATGATCCGGGAAGTTTTGCGCATATCCTTTTTAACATGTTTGCACTTTGGATGTTTGGCAGTATTTTGGAAAAATTTATTGGATCAAAAAAATTCCTGATATTTTATTTGGTTTGCGGGGTAGGTGCCAGCATATTAATTCAATTTACGATCCCGTTCAGTGCTGAACAATATGCTAAAAATGCAGTGGAACTTTTGCAAGGGTATAGCCCTGCTGAGATCGCGGCGGCCTACAAAGAAAATTATTCCATGATCGGCGCATCGGGTGCTATCATGGGTGTGATGGCCGCATTTGCTTATTTATTTCCCAATACTGCGTTGTATGTATTTTTTATTCCCATCCCGGTAAAAGCAAAATATGTGATCCCTGTTTTTATTTTGATCGATCTGTTTGGTGGCTTGTACCAGTTCAAAGGTGATAATATTGGCCATTTTGCCCATTTAGGCGGTGCATTAATTGGTATTTTATTGATCATGTATTGGAATAGAACCAATAGAAAAACAATGTATTAACACGCCACAGTTGCCCATAAGTATACCTTTGAAGTGAGCTCCGAAAGCTTTCGGGGACGATGCTGCTATCAAAAACAGCAGCCCGTTACAAAAAATTCAATAAGATGAAAAACTTAACAGCTTTTTACACGGCTGCTTCGTATTTTTGTTATACCAAATTATGGGAGAATCAGACAGATACGGTGAATACAGATTACCCAAGAAAAATATTTTTAATCTTGGACAAGATGGCAATGCATTGGTGGCTTTATTTACCATTAATGCTATCTGCTTTTTATTGCTATTAACTTTGCAGGTCGTTTATTTTTATTTTCAGTCAGACTCTATTTTATACAACACACAAGCAGTGCAATTTTTCGAATTGCCTGCACAGCTTACAAAATTAAGTGAGCGGCCATGGACTGTGTTGATCTACATGTTTACCAATATCGGCGTTTTAAACATGTTGAGCAATATGCTTTGGTTGTGGACCTTTGGCTATGTATTGCAAGATCTTACGGGCAACAACAAGATCATTCCTATTTATATTTATGGCGGATTATTGGGAGCGGTATTTTTTATTGCCACCAGTTATGCTTTGCCTAATTTAAAATTATTTGTTGACGATTCTTTTCTGGTAGGATCAAATGCTGCTACGATGGCAATCGCTATTGCGGTAACGATTCTTACGCCTAATTTTCGTTTTTTTAGAAACTTAGGAGGAGGCATTCCGCTTTGGATCGTTACGGCTGTTTATGTTGCAATAGATCTGTTAGGATTGGCAAATCTTAGTACAGCTGCTTTTGCGTCTTCACATATTGGTGGTGGAATTGCGGGGTTTTTATTTGTATATTTTTTACGCAGGGGAATGGATGGAAGTGTGTGGATGAATAATTTGTACGATTGGTTCATAAATCTTTTTAACCCTAATAAAAAACAAGCTTCTGTACATTCTATTAAAGAGAAAGTTTTTTATAGTGTAGGAAATAAAAGTCCGTATAAAAAAGTATCAACAGTTACACAGCAACGTGTAGATGAGATACTGGATAAGATCAATCAGCAAGGATATCATTTTCTTACTGATGAAGAGAAGGATATTTTGAAAAGGGCTGCTGAAGCAGACGACCTTAGTTAATGCCTTGTTGCATTTACTACAACCTAACTAACACATCTAACACATGCCGTTAATCTCATTACGCCAATTTATAAAAAAAGGCTTCATTGTTACTAATATACTGGTGGCAATATTGTTCTTGCTGGGTTGTTACGCTAAATGGTTTGATCCTACTCATTGGTGGTTCATTGGCCTTTTTACTTTATCTGCCGTTTACCTTTTTTTTATACTTTTTGTTTTCTTTATTTTTTGGTTGTTTGTTGAACCTGGCCTGTCATTGATATTTTTTGTTGTGATCATACTTAGCTGGCAGCCGATACAAAACATTATTCCTTTCCGGTCATCCTCTTCTTTTACGATTAAGCGGCAGCCAAATACGTTACGTATCATGAGCTGGAATGTTGCGCAATTCAATATCCTGGAAGATAAAAAACATCCAGAGGTAAGAAAGCAAATGCTGGCGCTGATAAACAGGTATAAACCGGATATTGCCTGCTTTCAGGAAATGGTAGCGGGTGATAAATCCGTTGATCTGAACACACCTTATTACCATAAATACAGGTTTTATCCATTGAGTGGTTTTGTGGATAGTCTTCACTTCCCCAATTATTTCTACGGTTATAATTACAAAGAAGATTTTTTAGATAGTCAGCATTTTGGCATTCTTATTTTATCAAAATACGAACTCATTAACAGGCATGCGGTGATGAAATATCCTTATGATTACAATTCTATTTTTCAATATGCAGATATGGTGAAGGATGGAGATACATTCAGGATATTTAATGTGCATTTGCAATCTTTAAAATTTACGCCTGTCAATTTAAATTATATCGATAGTCCTTCGCTTGAATCAAAAGAAGATATTGAAAAATCACAAAGCGTCATTGGTAAAATAAAAATAGGATTCTTAAAACGTAAAGCACAGGCCGATCTTGTTAGAGAAGAAATGGATAGTTCGCCATATCCGATAATTCTTTGCGGTGATTTTAACGATGTTCCTAATTCGTATGCTTATTCAACAATTGGCAGAGGCTTGCAAAATGCATTCGTAGAAAAAGGATCAGGCATCGGACGAACCTTTAGTGGTATTTCTTCCACATTGCGTATCGATAATATTTTTTTAGATGATGATTTTACTGTTGAGCAGTTCACAAAGATCAACCGAAAACTGAGCGATCATTATCCTGTTATTACAGATGTGCAACTTAAACCCGAAGCCCGGTAAATGAGGCTTTTTCCTTACATTCGTTTTCAATTACAATAAATAATATGTCGCTTAAAGTTCATAATTCATATACAAGACAAAAAGAGGAATTTAAATCTATCACTCCTGGCCATGTGGGTATGTATGTATGCGGACCAACAGTAAGTGGTGAAAGTCATTTAGGACATGCAAGGCCTTATATAACTTTTGATATTGTATATCGTTACTTAACTTATAAAGGATACAAAGTTCGTTACGTAAGAAATATTACCGATGCCGGACATTTTGAAGAAGAGGGAAAAGCTGCTGAAGATAAAGTCGGCAAAAAAGCAATTTTAGAAAAGTTGGAACCGATGGAGCTGGTGCAGAAATACACCAACCTTTTTCATTGGGCCATGTTACAATTCAATTGTGTTGAGCCAAGTATTGAACCTACCGCAACCGGGCATATTGTTGAACAAATTACTATGATCGAAAAGATCCTTAAAGAAGGCTACGCATATGTTGTAAACGGCTCTGTTTATTTTGATGTAAAAAAATATGCGGCATCACACGATTACGGAAAACTAAGCGGAAGGATCATTGACGACTTACTAGAAACAACAAGAGAACTTGAAGGACAAGAAGAAAAAAGAGACCGTGCTGATTTTGCGCTATGGAAATCTGCAGCACCGGAACATATCATGCGCTGGGTAAGTCCTTGGGGTGAAGGTTTTCCGGGATGGCATATTGAATGTTCTGCAATGGCAACAAAATATCTAGGTGCTGAGTTTGATATTCATGGTGGAGGTATGGATCTTCAATTTCCGCATCATGAAAGTGAAATAGCACAGAGTACTATTTGCAATCATCATAATCCTGCGCGTTACTGGATGCATAATAATATGATTACCATTAACGGCCGCAAGATGGGCAAGAGCTATAATAATGTTATTAAGCTGACGGAATTATTTAGCGGTAATCATCCATTGTTAACGCAGGCTTTTAGTCCAATGACGATCCGGTTCTTTATTTTACAAAGTCACTATCGAAGTACATTAGATTTTGGTTCTACTGCATTGGAAGCATCTGAAAAAGCATTCAAGCGTTTGTGGGAAGCATATGAAATATTAATGAAGCTGACTATAACAGCAACAAGACAACCGGTATTAGATGTTGAGTTGAATGATAAGATCGTGCGAATGGTAAATGAGTTTGATGAATTTATGGACGATGATTTTAGCACGGCAAAAATATTGGCAAATATGTTTGAGCTGGCATCTACAATCAATTCATTTAAAGATAAGCTGATCGATATCAATGTTATTTCTGCTGAGACTTTAGCCTTGTTACAAAAAGGTTTCAAAACTTATTTAGAAGATATTTTCGGATTAAAAGGTGCAACACCTAACAGCGATTCTTTAGAAGGCGTAATGCATTTGCTGATCGATATCCGCAGGGAAGCAAAAAGCAAAAAAGACTATGCTACTTCTGATAAAATAAGAAATCAATTGTCGAGATTAGGTATTGAGTTGAAAGATGATAAGGATGGAAATGTGAGCTGGAGCAATACATAATACTGAACCACTGAGACACTGAGTACACTAAGTTCCACTGAGGAGCGAATTTTTAAATCCGTATTACTATGATAATTACTCAAAAGTATATTAATGATACTGCGTATGCTATTGTTGGATGCGCAATTGAAGTTCATCGGCATTTAGGCCCCGGACTTCTCGAATCTGTTTATCAAACCTGTTTAGTTGATGAGTTGAATAGGTATGATTTTAATGTTCAGCCACAAGTTTGGGTTCCTGTAATTTACAAGAAAAAGATTTTAGATAGTACGTTAAAGCTTGATATTTTAGTAAACGATTTGATTATTGTTGAACTTAAGGCGCAGGAAAATATGATTCCTCTATATAAGGCCCAACTTCTATCTTATTTAAAACTTACTGATAAACCCAAAGGGTTATTGATTAATTTTCACACAGAAAGTATAATTAAAGATCTTGTTACATTAGTAACAGAAAATTTCAGCAAATTAGCAAAAGCCTAACTTCGCGCTCAGTGTAACTTAGTGTACTCAGTGTCTCAGTGGTTAATTTCTTCTTATGGAACATATTGAACATCTCTCAAAAGATAAAAAACTTAGAGAAATAATCTCGCTTCAGGATCCGTATACTTTAGTAAAACGAAAAGATATTTACCTGCTTTTGTGTAAGTCGATCGTAAGCCAGCAATTAAGTACAAGAGTTGCGGAAGTTATCTACGGAAGATTTCTTGATCTATACAAAAACAAAAAACCTACTCCACAACAAATAATCGACACGCCTTTAGAAAAACTGCGCAGTGCAGGCTTAAGTAATGCCAAAGCAAATTACTTACAGAATGTTTGCCGTTTTTTTATTGAAGAAAAATTAACTGATGCAAAATTGCATAAGATGACCGATGAAGAAATCATAGAAAAGCTTACGCAAATAAAAGGTGTTGGAAAATGGACGGTAGAAATGATATTGATGTTTGCTTTGGGAAGAGAAGATGTATTCGCAATGGATGACCTCATCATTCAGCAACATTTTGCAAGACTATATAAATTAGATATTACTGATAAGAAAGCATTGAAAATTAAAATGCTTGCACAGTCGAGTAAGTGGAGCCCTTACCGTACTTATGCTTGTCGTTATTTGTGGGGATGGAAAGATGTTCAATGATTAATGTGCTGCCAGCCAATTATCTCCCGAACCAATTTCTGCATCAGTAGGTACACCATTTGGCAGAACCAAAGCTGTCTGCATACAATTTAAAATGATTGGTTTTATTATTTCCACTTCATCTTTGTGCGCATCGAATACCAATTCATCATGCACTTGTAACAACATCTTAGATCTGAAATTGTTCTTTTTAAATTCATGGTGAATTTTGATCATGGCTAATTTGATCATATCAGCAGCCGTTCCCTGGATAGGAGAGTTGATCGCATTTCGTTCAGCAAAACCACGTACAGTAAAGTTGGCACTATTGATATCTTTCAACCAGCGTTTACGTCCCATCAATGTTTCAACATAACCCATTTCTTTGGCACTGTTGATTGTATCATCCATGTATTTCTGGATATTTGGAAATTGCTTTTTGTAATTATCGATGATCTCTTTTGCTTCAGCTCTTGGAATGCCTAAGTTCTCTGCTAATCCAAATGCACCTTGACCGTAGATGATACCGAAGTTTACGCTTTTAGCTTTGTAGCGCATTTCTTTGGTCACGTCTTTTTCCTCCACATTAAATATTTTCGCAGCCGTTGCCGTATGAATATCGATTCCACTTTTAAAAGCCGCACACATATTTACATCGCCACTGATACCGGCAACAATACGTAATTCAATTTGAGAATAATCGGCGCTTATTAATACATGGTCCTTATCTCTCGGAATAAATGCTTTTCTGATCTCTCTTCCTTTTTCTGTGCGTATTGGAATATTTTGCAGGTTAGGATTGTTGCTGCTTAATCTTCCCGTAACAGCAACAGCTTGTGCATAGGATGTATGTATGCGACCTGTTTTTTTATTGATCATTTCAGGAAGTGCATCTACATAAGTTGATTTTAATTTTGTTAGCTCGCGGAATGTTAAAATATCATCACAAATTTTATGTTTGGTTGCCAGCTTTGCTAAAACATCTTCGCCTGTTGCATACTGGCCTGTCTTTGTTTTTTTTGCTTTAGGATCGAGTTGCATTTTATCGAACAAAACTTCACCTAATTGTTTTGGTGAAGCAAGGTTGAAACGAACGCCTGCCTGCTCGTAAACACTTTCTTCACTTTGTTTAGCAACTATATCTAATTCTTTAGAATAGTTTCTTAAGAAGTCTTCATCGATACGTATTCCTTCAAACTCCATATCGGTCAATACTTTCACCAATGGATTTTCTACTTCATAAAAAACCTTTTCAACTTCTTTTGTTTTTAATAAGGGAAGAAAAAGATTTTTTAATTGCAAAGTAATATCGGCATCTTCGCTGGCATACTCTTTAATTTTTTCGAGTTCCACATCACGCATATTGCCTTGAGCTTTACCTTTTTTACCGATCAGCTCTTCAATATGTACTGGTTCGTAACCTAAATATTTTGCGCTTAAAAGATCCATACTTCTTTTACCATCAGGTTCAATTACATAATGCGCCAGCATCGTATCAAAAGTATTACCGCATAATTCCATGCCGTACCATTTTAATATCAGCATATCATATTTAATATTCTGACCGATCCATGTTTTG
>Ga0206961_1152_pt1 | contig 13224 bp, 12 predicted proteins | sample Alteio_BWOrgHeat_30_FD_153238 | JGI IMG/M metagenome (GOLD analysis project Ga0206961, IMG submission 153238) | Enriched cells from forest soil in Barre Woods Harvard Forest LTER site, Petersham, Massachusetts, United States -... | ecosystem: Environmental > Terrestrial > Soil > Temperate forest >...
CAGTTCCTCCGTCAGATATTGGAATCTGTTCCCAAACTGACTGAATAAATCATTACTTTTTTTACAAAACGTTATCTTTAAGAAACGATTGTAAATAAAAGTCAATGAAAAATTCCCGTCGAAATTTTATCAAGAAATCTTCTCTCGCCGCGTCCGGTGTCCTGATGGCCCGTGCCGGATTCTCTACTTCCAGCTATAGAAAAATCATAGGAGCAAATGATCGCGTGCGGGTGGGTGTTGTCGGTTTTTCCGACAGACACCGCTCCACGCATATGCCCTGCTTCATGAATCATTACAAGGAATTGAATTTTGATATTGTTGCCGTATCCGATATCTGGAACCGCCGGCGGGAAGAAGGCGCAGCGCAGTGGAAGCAGAAAATGAATCACGATATTACCCCCTGCAGAAACAACGAAGAGTTATATGATAAGAAACTGGCCGATGCGGTGTTTATCAGCACAGCCGATTTTCAGCATGCCCGTCACGCCATTCAGGCTGTGGAGGCTGGTTGTGATGCTTACGTGGAAAAGCCTTTCGCAGAAACCATGGAAGATAACCGGGCTGCTTTGAAAGCCATTCAGGCTTCCGGAAAAATTGTTCAGATAGGTTCGCAGCGAAGAAGTGGCGCCAATTATATGGCCGCGAATGAATTTATACGTTCGGGAAAATTCGGCAATATCGTGATGGTGGAATTAACCTGGAACGTTAATCAGCCCGGACGATGGCGCCGGCCTGAACTGGTGCCCCTGCTCAAAGAAGAAGATACCGATTGGAAACGTTTCCTGATCAACCGGCCCGGTGTACCATTCGATCCCCGTTACTATCTGGAATATCGTTTATTCTGGCCCTACTCCTCCGGTCTGCCCGGTCAATGGATGAGTCATCAGATTGATACGGTGCATTGGTTCACCGGACTGCAGCATCCGCGTTCAGTAACTGCCAATGGCGGCATTTATATGTGGAAAGACGGTAGAAAAAACTGGGATACGATAACGGCTGTCTTTGATTACGGACCCGCCAATGATTTGTCCTCCGGATTTCAGGTCAGCTTTCAGTCGCGTATGGACAACGGCGACGATCATGCGACCGAAGTGTATTATTCCAATGGAGGCGAATTGAATCTGGATACCAATAAAATTACGCCGGCGGGCGGTCTTACCCAGCATTTCGCCGATGCCATGCACATGCAGGCCAACCTGCTTCCTGAAATGAGTTTGTCCAACGCAGAGAAAGTGGTTACTTCCGCCAATACGGGTGGAGACAGTCTAACGTCGGCGCATATACGCAACTGGATGGAATGCATCAGAAGCCGTAAACAACCCCATGCGCCCGTAGAAGCAGGTTATAGTCATTCCATTGCAAACATCATGACCAACGCGGCCGTACATACCGGAGCAAAAGCAACCTTTGACGAACAAACCCAAAATGTAATGTCCGATGGTAAAGTATTTCTTTACTAGACTAAAAATGAAAGCAGCAAAGACGCTCTTATTTTTTATGCTGCTCTCTCCTGTTATGCTTTTTGCCCAACTCACGCTGCCAGTCAGACTGGTGAAATCAACTGAAAAAAAACAGATTCATATTTATGTAGGCGAATCCCTGTTCACCCGTTTCTTTTATCCGGACAGTCTGGAGAAACCAGTATTGTTTCCGGTTTATGATGCAGGCGGAACCCTGGTTACACGTGGCTTCCCCATCAATCCCAGACCCGGCGAGCCGACCGATCATCCGCATCATATCGGAATCTGGTTTACCTATGAAAATGTAAATGGCCTTGACTTCTGGAATAATTCGTATGCAATTCCTGAAGAAAAAAAATCTCTTTACGGATGGATTAAAACGGACAGCATTCTGCAAATGACCAATGGCGCACCCGGCATATTGATTTTTCATGCCAGCTGGGTCAATCAGCAAAATCAGGTGTTACTGGAAGAAACTACACGATTTGAATTCAGCGGCAACGCGGAAGAACGAATGATCGATCGCACAACTGAGCTGAAAGCAGCAACAGATATCAACTTTGCAGATGCAAAAGATGGCATGCTGGGCATGCGTCTCGCACATGAACTACAGATTCCCATTTTACAAGACCAGCAATTCACAGACAACAAAGGCAATGTAACGACCGTAAAAAAAGACGTCGTTGCCAATGGAAATTATCTCACCAGCGAAGGTAAATCCGGTGATTCGGCCTGGAGTACCAGGGCGGGCTGGTGCAAAGTGTTTGGCAAAATGGGAAATGATTCCGTCAGTATTACTTTGTTCGATCACCTGGGAAATCCGAATTATCCAACCTTCTGGCACGCACGCGGCTATGGTCTGTTCGCCGCCAACCCGCTCGGTGAAAAAATATTTACCAATGGCAAATCCGAATTGAATTTAAAACTGAAACCTGGTGCAAAGGTTATTTTCAAATACCGTATTTTGATACAAAACGGGAAAAAGACTCCCGATATAGCTGAATTAAATCAAGTGTTTTCTTCTTTTAATAAATAAATTGAGGAATCACATCTACAATTTTTATCTAAAAAAAAGAGTAGACAGAATTCCTCAATTTAAAAGTTAACCTCAGCGGTCAATACTAGAATCCAAACCCAACATAAATCGAAAGACCGTTATTTTTTGCATCACCCAAAACATCTCCGGATACGTTGCCGGACTTCCCGATTTTGGACAGCCCGTAGTTATAGCGGGCTCCGATCATAAAGTTTTCGATGTCAAAACCAACACCTCCTGCGAGACCAAAATCCCAGCGGTTAAAGTTATCTGCATTCAGATCCGTAATGTCCTGAATGGTACCATTGCTGTTTACGTCTTTGACATTGGCATTGGTAAGATACGCAGCGTAACCGCCTAAATGAATGCTGAAATTCTTTGTCAGATTCACAACGGCCAGTACAGGAAGTTCAACATAACCCAGATTAAAACGGTAGTCACCGCTCCCCTGGATAAAGTTATTGTAATCTGATTTTGCCCCTTTCAGGCTGTACAGCAGTTCCGGCTGAATAGAGAATCCTTCCGTAATTGGAAGTTTTGAAAATACACCCACATTAAAACCCGGTTTCAGATGACTGTCTGAAAAGTTATCTGAAGAAAAATTAGTCAGATTCAACCCGCCTTTAATACCGAATTTCGGGCTTAAAGCGGATTCAGCAGAAGTTTGCTGTTCCTGTGCATGGGCGACAGAAAAAATTGTTAAAGAAAATGCTAAAAAAAGAAACTGAAATTTGTGCCTGCAAAACTTGCTTGTTTTCATACCAGATTAATTTATTTGGAAACAGAATAGTCAATTTCCATGCCTGCCAATCTGGAAAAACACAAATTATTTAACAGAAGCCGGTGCCAGTCCGTTGCGGGAATCTTTAATCAGGAATATAGAGTCACTCAAAACATGTTCTACTTTGTTGCAATCGTCCATATACTTTATCTGCGAATACATATTCACCTGATTCAGGTTACTGGTATTAATGCCAAAAGTAACTGACTGCATATTTGAGTATAGACTGTCTTGTTCAAGTGAATAATCTGTTGCCGGATTATTATTTATCTTGATGTTTAGTTTTTGATAGGTCTTCATGGGTTTGAAAAAATAAACCTGCACATAAGCAGAATCTTCACCGAGCTCATTGATGATCCGATCTACCATCGGACTGCCCTTGGTGCCGGTGAGATAACCGTTTTCATCATAAGTTTCGCTGTACACGGCAACTTTGTTCTGATAAAAAGTGTAGGACTTCAGCAATTCATTGGGATAAAAAAGATAAGCACCTCCTTTTAAACTGTCCCAGCCGTCATCATAAATCGCAATGATTTTATAACCCTTGTCTTTAACGCTTATTATTTTTTTTGATGAACCTTTTAAAATATCGGTGGCATCAATGAGACAAGGCCGGCTCTTAGAGTTACATGCAAACAGGGAAATTATCAGCAAAAAGGCTAACCATTTCATGTAGTATTGTTTTATATAGCCGGGAATGCAACATTCCCCGTTCCGGCCCGTTTAAATTAAGATTAATTATTGAAATTTTATATCAATAACGAATTTTGATGGTTTTAATTATTTCCATTTATACAAAGGAAACAGGGCATGTCAATCGCCAGTCTTAAATAATCTGTATATTTCCAATTCAAAATCAATTACAGTCGGGTCTTTTCCGGGCAAAATCATGTCAAAGAAAGCAGGTTATTTTCGTTTGATCGTGTGGGTTATATTTCTTTGTTTTTTCAATCATCTCAATGCCCAGGATAATCAAAAGCTGTTGAAGGATTCACTCACGGCTAAACCAGCAGAAAGTTCAACCAACTTTTTAAAAGATACCAGTTTACTGAAAAAGGATACACTGAAAAAAGCGGTCGTTGCAACAGCCAGCGACAGCTCAGCCCCCTCTCCTTCCCATTTTCAGGCAAATCTTACCTGGCAATCCAACGATGTCAACAATGGCCGCAAAGATTCATCAACGATACCTTTGATAACACCCGAAATCAGTTATATTTTTAAAAGTGGTTTTGAGATTGACCTGAGTGTGGGCTACAATACACACGAAACGTCGCCACAGGTGAACCAGTATACACTGGATGGTTCATACAGTTTCAATCCGGGCAACTACAGTGGATCCGCTACGCTGTCAGGATTTATTTACAGCAAGAACAGCGGTAGTACCACAGCGGAGCAAAAAGGAAGTCTTGCTTACGACAACAGTTATGATTTCGGATTTATTGAACCTGCCTTGAATCTTACCTGGACATTCGGAAATCATATTCCGGATTACCAGGCTGCCTTCGTTCTGCAACATCAATACTCGATCGGCAACCTCAGCATAACCCCGACTGCTACCATGAATGCAGCCACTCAAAATTCCTATAATTCTTATTATCAAAACAGGCGTTTCAGCATTCCGAGAAATGATGGGAAACCACCCCTGCCCACCAATGTTACGGTGTCTGGAGAAGTATTGAATGCTGATAAATTTCAAATTCTCGATTATGAATTGAGTGTGCCCATCAGTTATACCGCCGGTAACTGGACTTTCAATTTTACACCCACCGAAGCTTTACCGGTAAATCCGGCCGATATTAAAGCCACGATTAAAGTGGATACCAACGTAAAAACCTATACGTACAAAGAAACCCTTCCGAACACTTTTTATTTTTCTCTGGAAGTGACTTACGCATTTCTCTAAATTATTTTCTACTGGAAATGTTATGGCGCGGCCGATTGGCTCGTGGCCGGTAATTTCTGAGCTAAATAAATATAGGCCGGGTGTAAATGATGCACGAACAGATTGGTTTTGCTGTCCGGAAATAATTTATAATAGTCGGCGTCTGCCAGCAGTACGATGGTGTTTCCAGTGCGCACATAGTCCATACTGTTGAAATAACCCGGCGGCTGAAAACCCGGAACTGCTTTTTTTATATAAGACTCCAGTCCTTTTCCCAGGCAATCCTGAAAACGATATTCGGCTTTTCTTACCGGCGCATCCATTTGATTATACAGATATTTCAACACGATGTCTTTGGGAAAGGGTAATTTTCCAAGCAGCTCTTTTGCTTCCGAAAAAGGATTGGTATTATTGAAATCATCCGGCGTCTGAATGGAAAACATGGTTTCGGGAACCCAGTCGGCTGAGTTCACTATATTATAAGCCCATCCGTACTGGGTCATGGCCTCATAATCATAAGCGTAATACAGATTGCCGACTTTAGGACCTGCGAAACAATAGGTCTTAAAACGAATATCTGCAGCCAACCGGTTTTGTTTTTGTAAACTATATAACCAGGACGTAGCAAGAAATGCCAGCGCACCTCCCTGACTATGCCCCGTGATGATAAATTCTTTGATCCCGGACCGATACAACGAATCTATTTTTGGCAATATGTCGTAGGAAAGAAATCCAACGCCCAGCAGCCAGCCAACATGAACCGCTGCCCTTGGATTGGATGCCAGATCATATTTGAAAATCAGCGAATCCGATAATTGAAGTTCTCCTTTGGCGGGAACCATGGCTGCATAAAAATTTTCCAGCCAGCTTACCGCCTGCTTCGTGGTTCCCCGAAGACTGATTACCGCGAGTCCGTTGTTGTCTACCCACAGTTCCCAGAGATTGTCCATACCGACAACCGGAGACCGGTAAATCATTTTGAAAACCACCGGTTCGGGAATCTTACTTTTGTATAAACTGTCACCAAAATTAGCACCCATCTTCAATAATTCAACACATTCTGTTTTGTCGAATCCGGGTTTCAGATGCTGGGCAGAAACAAAGGATACATATAACAATGCGAAAACAGGCAGCGCTTTTTTCATAATAACAGTTTTACCCTGCTTAAAAGAAACAGTCAATTGAAATTAATGATTTGCAACGAATAAGAATTATTCACCATCGCGTCCACCGTCATCGGTCAACGGTCAAAGTCAGAATGCTTCCCTGATATTAAAGTAGATACCGGCGAATCCATCACCCCGGCCGTAATCAACACAGATGTTCGTCCGGTCATTTTTATTCATCATGATCCGAAGACCAAATCCATAGCCGGGAGCCAGGGAACTGAAGACTGACTGATTTGTCAGCGGATTACTGGCGGTGGTACAATTGAGAAAAACCACGCCTCCAAAAAGATCATTCTTAGTGATACGGAAACGATATTCTGTTTCACCGTATACCATATTATCACCGCGGAATCGGCCCTGTATATATCCCCTTCCCGAGCGGTTGTAGGTATCCCAGGTGATGGCAGGTAATTCGAGATAAGGCATCTTTCCCGAAGTAACGGAAACGCCCCAGAACCAGAATGCAAGTACATCCCGTGGAACGGATTTCTTCAGTCCGAAATAAGTTCTGTATTCCCAATACAACATCGTGCTGGCCTGCGTACTGCCAAAAGCAACCGGATTAAAACGAAATGCCAGATTGATATAGTTACCGGAAAAGGCCTCGATCGGATTGTCGCGACTGTCGTGCATAAGATTAGCGGATAATCCATTGGCAGAATAATGGGCTGTATCAAATCCGTAAGACTTGGAATAGTTGTAATGGGAAGTCAGGTGAATTGGTGAATCCAGACGCAGCGACTGATCGTTGATTTTGAAATTGTCATCAATCATCAGTCCGATACCCGCATACCAGTGTTTGGCAAATTCTCTTAAGGCAGTTTCATATAACCGGACATAATTAAATTTCATCGGCTGGGCAGAATCGGTTCGCTGTGTGCCACCATTAAAACCGAAAGTGTAGGTCTGATTTTTTAAACCGTACACACCCAGTCCATACGTGTCCTGGTTAAAAAATAACAACCGGTTATCACCTGATATATACCACTTGTTATCGGGCAGATAAATATCATATTTCAAATTCAGCAACAACTGACTTTTGGTTGTGAGTGAAACATTGATCAGTGCCGATGAAAGGCTGGTATTGGCGGGACTTCCCACAAATTCTGTTACGCTGATGGCACCTCCGATAACAAATCCATTGGCAGGCGTGTAACCGAGGATGGGTAATAAGGATAGATTCTTTACGCCTTTTTCCGGAACATTTTGGGGTTTAGCCTGTTTGCCCGTCCACTTACGCAGTACGTCGAAAATATCCACCTGTTTGTTCAGCTGTAACGAATCCGGCAACGGCATCTTACTCTGGGCATTCGTAGTTACATGAAATAACAAAAGCAGCAAGGCACCTGCAAGCGCTGTGATTGTTTTCTTTCCTTTCAACAGTAGTCTGGTCTTTTTCTGAATGGTCAACTTAATTGGGTGAATAGTATATGAATCTGGCAGCTGTACTGCCTGTCTTAAAAATTAAATCCGATTCTGACCTGAGGACCATATTCATCCATATCATAAACAAAACGATCACCACCGCCACTGTCGTTATTATAGTCCATGGAAATGATCCGGTATCCGAGACCCAGTTCCAGTAATTTGGACGCACGATAATAAACATCGGGCTGCAACTGCCATGCAAACTGGGAACCAACACCAAAACCACCAATGTCAGCTCTTAACTGAATCATCCATTTTTCATTGATCACTTTTTTCAGACGGGTTACGATCAGGGGATCCACCCAGGTATTCGATTTGGAGCCATTAAAATTGGAGATGCCGCCTGGTGTGACCGCATTGACGTTGACGCCGGCTGTAATATTGTTTATCCGCGCTCCCACACCCACTTCCAGCCAGGGCGCTACCCGATAGAGACCTTCCAGTTCCCACCAGAATTGTTTGAGTGAGGCCGAGCCATTCAGCACACCGTTTTTTCCGGAAGCATCCTGGGTCAGGTTGGCATAAAACAAATCTGATGTAAAAGCCAGTTGATCATTATGTACTTCTGCATATAACATCCCACCGATTTTCAGGTAACTGAAAACCTTACCAGCCGGTACACAGATAAATGTATTCGGAAGATTGCCGATACCGGTAGTGCCACTCATGCTCGTGAACATGATATAAGGCTCGAGTAAAAGATGGAATTTTTTGGAAGAATCATTGTACACCTGAGCATTCGTTTGAAAGGAAAATAACAGGCCAATGCAAATGATGGCAGTTCCAAGGATCGTTTTATACTTTCTACTTACTCCGTATTTCATCATCTTAAATTTATTCTGATTATATTATTTTGGAAAAATAAGCGTCAACTGTGCCCGCCATCCGAAATCGGCCAACGGAGTACCTGACACCGGAAACTGCGGACCAACCGCCAGTTGAATGATTTGCTTGCCAAATTTGGTGATGCCTGAAAAAGGAACCGTGATGGTGGTTGCATTCTTCTTCGTCTCCCAGTTTTGTGTAATGGATCCTACTAACCCAATGCCTGCGCCACTTTTCCAGTTATAAGTAAAAAAAGGCTGTGCGAACAACTGACTCACATTGGCACGATCAGACGAACCGGCGATCGACCAGATCTGATTAACCAGCGCGCCATAGGTAAACCCATTCGCCTGCTTTAGTATAACGGCCGTGGGACCAATGCCCAGTTTGCCGGTACCCAGATAGGTATCCGTAGCCGTCGGAATTAAAAAGGCAGGACCCACGCCCCAGGTTACCCCGTTATGTGATTTCGAAGGTGAAAAAAATGCACTGGCCGTAATATCACTTAACCCCGACTGGGATGTATTCTCACCGGTTACATTGTACTGCGTTACGATCGGAACGATCACCCGGGTAATGATATTCCAGTTTTCATTTAATCTGACGGGTATCACCGGCTGAAAATTCATTACGTTCTGTGTTCCTTTATAGCTGCCGATACCGTAGAAAGTATTGTTTTGAAAAGGAACACTGATCAGACTGGCAATTGGATTGGCTAGTTTTTTCGCCAGCTCGGCAGCTTCATCGGCAGCCGGTGGCGGAGTTTCTTTTGGTTTGCCCTCATCCTGTGCTTTTAAAAAAACCGGCAGGAGAAACAGCATCATCAAAGTCAGCCAGCCCGTACTTTTCTTCAAACGTTTCATCTTTTCGTCTTTTTATTTAAATTTCAAATGCTTGAATTCGAAATCGTTCCAAAAATAGGCTAATCTTCCAGTGCAGTAACGGATTATAAAAAAAAGGCTGAATTACCTTGCCCAAAAATACCCATTGAAGTCCCTGGAATCTAATTTTGCTACGTTTAACAGTAAAACACCTGGGTCCCGGCTCAGTGGTGATCACGGGAAATGTGATTCGCGTACTGCTGCATTATTCATCAAAATAAAGTGCAACTTGCAAACAAAAGGAATGAAATTTTTGAAGCGGGCGTCATTGATTTTTAATTTGTCCTGCCTCTTATTTTTCACTTTCAATGATTCATTTGGCCAAAACAGCTTTAAAATATTCCTGGTCGGCGACGCGGGGGATCATGAAGAATCCGGCGAGACTTTAAGAAATCTGCAAAAAGAACTGGCCACAAGTCCCCATAGTGCAGTCGTTTTTATGGGTGACAACAGCTATAAGGATATTTTATGGGGCCTGATTCCTTTTGGCTACAAAGGATTTGACAGCACAAAGAATACGATGGATAAAATCAGATCCCAACTTTCGCTGCTGGATAATTACAGGGGATCGGCTTTTTTTGTTCCGGGCAATCATGACTGGTGGAACCGCATCACCTATGCCAGGGGAAAACCCAAGCTTGCCATGGAGGAATCGTTTATCTCTGAAAATTTAAGGTTGAATAAAACGATTGCCAATCCGGAAAATGTTTTTCTGCCGAAAAATGGAACCTACGGACCGGATTATGTTGAACTTCAAAATAAAACCATCCGGCTTATTTTCATCGATACCTACCGGATTATTTTAACAGGTATCAAGAAAGACAAAATCCCACCGGAAGAAAACCTGTTTTATGCGCAACTGGACAGTGTCATCAGGGCTGGCTATATGCTGAAACAAAAAATCATTGTCGTTGCACATCATCCGGTTTATACCATTGGACCCATCAGTAAGAAACTGAGCAGTCCCTATTTGTTCCGTCGCATCAAGGCCTCCTTTCTTAACTTTCCTTCCTATCAGGTGATGGCCGATAAAATCAATGCGATCCTCCGGCACTATCCGGGAATTTATTATGCCAGCGGACATTTACACGCACTTCAGTATTTTTATACCAAAGACAGCATTCATTATATTGTCAGTGGTGCAGGAAGCAAGGAAAAAATGCTGTCGGTGAAGGAAATGACTGAATATGCCCGGGGACCTTCTCCGGATGATTATATAAAATGGGATACGGGCGGATTTTTTGAGATTGAAATTGATCCGGAGTCAACCCAGACATTTCTTTACTTTGATAATGCCGGTTTGAAGTGTTCACTGGAGAATTGATGCAACCGGAACGGTTAAATAAATCAGATGCCGAAAATTTATAAAACGATACAGGATTTCTGGACGCAGGATAAAAGTTTTACTTTTTTACTCATCACGCTGGCCGCGTACATTTTCGGAATCATTCCCATTCTCACGGAAGATATTTTAAGCAAGATTGCATTTCTGCTCTTTTACTACCTGCTCCTCACCAGTAGTCTGCCTTACCTGTTAAAAAGAAATCAACGCCTGATTATACTGGGGTTGATTCTGTTTCCTTTTATTTTCCTGGTGTTGGAATTATATTTTATCAGTCTCTGGCTCCAGGTATTAACGGATATTTTTATTGTACTTTATTGCTCATTGCTGGCGGCCATCATTCTCATACGCACATTTGAAAAAGGTCGAATCGATAACCGGCGCGTTCAGGGTGCCATCATTGTTTATCTGCTCACCGGTCTCATATTCTGCCTGGTCTTTCATACCATTTATATACTGGATTCCGGAAGATCGTTTAAAGGACTGATGGGGTCGCACCGGAAGGAATTTCTATATTTCAGTTTCTGCACATTAACCACGGATGGATATGGAGATATTCTCCCACTCTCGTCCATTGCGCGTTCTCTCTCTAATCTGGAAGCGCTGGTCGGACAATTATATCCCGCTGTACTGATTGCCAGACTGGTGTCAATGGAATTTTATTATAAACAGCCACAGCAATCATGACGCGTAAGGGTCAAAAGCTGATTCTTAAATCATATTTTCGGCAGACCGGACGATGGCATACAATTCCTTCTCCAGTTCTTTTTCAATTTCGCGGTATTCGTTTAAGGCCCGTTGTTTCTCGAGAATGTCCTGTTGAAAATTCAGAATCATTTGCGAACAAAGAAAGAGGTCTGAACAAAGGGACTTAAAATCCGGATCGGTTCTGTATAAATCTTCAATGACAGCCTGATGTTCCGCAAACCTGTCTTTAATCAGGCCCAGTTCTGATCTAAGTGTATTCATGTACGCCGGTTGGAAGAAACAACATAACGGGATTCATCCATTGCTTACAAATACATAATCATTAAATTTGCACTGGAATTCGCCCCCTGGTTTACTGAAGATACTCGATTGTGCATCCAAACACAGGCCCATCGTACATTTAACTGTAAAACCATTCTGATGAGTATTTTCACCATGACCACTGAAGGAGAAATGCTCCCGGAAACCGAGATCCTCGCACAACTGCAAAAAATTTTCACCTGTCCCGCATTTTCTGTTTCTGATATTTTGCGCCGTTTTCTTGCTTATATTATTGAAGAAACCCTGGCGGGTAATTCAAATACGATCAAGGAATATACCATCGCATTAAACGTACTGAACAAGCCAGTCAGTTTCAGACCGCAACAGGACGCCATCGTTCGTATTCATGCGGGAAGACTGCGCCGTGCATTAAATAATTATTATAAGGAAGCTGGTATAAACGACGATATCGAAATTTCGGTTCCGAAAGGAAGCTATATACCTGTTTTTTCAGGCAGGAATCAGGATATACTGAATGCTGAAAAGAATTCCTTTTCATTCGCTTTAAAACCTGCATCTGATTCGATCACACTGGTAGTACTTCCATTCAGAACTTTCGAATCGAATAGTTCAAAACAGGCATTTGCCGACAACCTGGGTCAGCAACTCTGTGCAGAATTTGGAAAATTTCCAGGGTTTTCAGTCATCTCTTATCACGCCATTCAGGAGCTCGCGCCTCTTTATACAAAAGAAAATGAACTGGCCTTGAATTTCGGCGCCCAGTATGCCGTAACAGGCAATGTGCAATTTGAAGCCGGCAGATTAAGGGTAGCCGTTCAGCTGACTGACATTCACACCGGAATTCAGATTTGGACTGAATTATATCATCGGAATTATACAGTCAACAATTTATTTGAAGTCGGTGACGAAATCATTGCTTCCGTTATGGGTTTGCTGGGTGATTTTAATGGCATCATCATTCAGCAGACAGCCAGGGGATTTACAAAAAATCAATTCGGAACGGCGTTCCATACCACCCTTTCCCGGTATCACGAATTTTACTCGGGCTTCAGCGAGGAGATTTATCATGATACCTGCAGGGCAATGGAACGGATGACTGAACAGAATCCTTTAAATGACACGGCCTTTGCACTCCTTGGTGATCTTACCCTGCTCGCCTTTTTATTTGATCAGGCGGCTCACGGGAATGCACATATACTGGGTTTAAAATATGCGCGAAAGGCTTTAAAAATAAACCCGGTCAGTCCATACGCACATCTCACCCTGGCACTGGCGCATCTGTGTTTAAATAACCGGGACACCTGCCTGCAAGCGTTGGAAAAAGCATTGGTGCTGAATCCGGGTGCTTCCGGCGTTACCGGTATGATTGGATGTATGCTGATTGCTGCGGGTGAATACCAAAAGGGAATTGATTGTATACGGAAATCAAT
>Ga0206961_1153_pt1 | contig 13120 bp, 9 predicted proteins | sample Alteio_BWOrgHeat_30_FD_153238 | JGI IMG/M metagenome (GOLD analysis project Ga0206961, IMG submission 153238) | Enriched cells from forest soil in Barre Woods Harvard Forest LTER site, Petersham, Massachusetts, United States -... | ecosystem: Environmental > Terrestrial > Soil > Temperate forest > O...
CGAGGGAATCAACACCCAGGTCATCTGAAAACCGTGCATGATCGGCCACCTGATTTTCTTCCAATCCCAGTTTATATTGAAGGATGTCTTTAATTAAAAGCGAAGTGCGGTCATCTGTCACAATTTCTGTCTGTTTCATAGTGGTTTAATGATTCGCAAAATTATTCAAACGACGGGAGCCTTTTTTGAATAAAATGTTAAAAGAAAAAACCGCTAAAACGGATAGCGGTTTTTCAATAAAAGGATCTTAAATAGTTTTACGAAAGGATTTGGACTGGTTTTTTTCGGATGATTGAATCGGTTATTTCTTTTGGATTGGATATATCAAATGTATACCAGCTGTTCCTTTTCCGCCAGCGCAGGAACACTCGATTTTGGATCGTAAGTTTACGATAATGGGACAGCTGTGCTAATAAGAGGCGGCTGCGGGCCATTTGCCGCCATTTTTCATTTTATGATAGGTAACGTAGGAAACGACCAGCATACAGAGTACGAACAAAGGGAAAAAACTGAGTCCAACCAGTCCCTCCACCGAAACATAGCTGATAAAGGCAAAAATAAAATCGAAAGCCAGACCCGCATAAGCCCATTCTTTTATTCTGGCAGGAACGGCCGGTATGGTGATGGCTAAGGCACCCAGTACTTTGCACACAGCGAGTGCAACCCCAAAATAAGCAGGATAACCGAGATGCCGAATCCCTTCTTTGGCCATTTCGGTTTGGGAAGTCAGCGCGGGCATCACGCCTTCAAATAAAAAAATAAAGCCGGTGGAGATCCAATAGATAATACGGTTTGTTTTCATGATTTTGTTTTTAGAATTCGTCTTCTTATTTATCGAACAAAACTAATGCGGCCGGGGCGGGAACAGGGCGCGTAAATGCGACTTTAGCAGGTGGGTATTTGCGTTTCGTTACAATAAGTTCATATCCTGTTCATATTGGGTTCACATGTCATATATATTTTTGACAAACCCAGTGAAATGAAATTCATATTCTTTTGCAGCCTGATGTTTCTGTCAGCTTTCGGTTTTTCACAAACCGATCCGGTTTCCGAAAACATATTTATTATTACCACAGATGGCTTCCGATGGCAGGAAATCTTTTCCGGCGCAGACGCCGGCCTGATCAGTAACCCACGCTTTGTGGACGACAGTTCCCTGATGAAACAATTGTACTGGGACAGCACAGCGGAAGCCAGGCGTCAGAAGCTGATGCCCTTTCTATGGACAACCATCGCAACACAGGGACAGATATTTGGGAACCGGCAATATCAGAATAAAATGAATGTAGCCAATCTGTATAAGATTTCTTATCCGGGTTACAATGAAATGCTGACGGGCTATCCGGATCCTTTTTTTATTCCGAACGTGCCGATCCGAAACCGGAATACCAACATCCTGGAATATCTGAATGATAAAAAAGAATACCAGGGAAAAGTCGCTGCTTTCAGCTCATGGAATATTTTTTCTGCCATACTGAATAAAAAAAGAAATCATTTGCCGGGCGGTTGTGGTTATGAAACACTACCCGACGATGGTTCAGTGAACAATGAAATGATCAATGAGGTACAGGATAGTCAGGTGGAAAAAAAACATACGAGATATGATCTGTTAACTTATCTCAGTGCAAGAAATTATATTGAAAGAAATCATCCGAGGGTGGTACTGATCGGGTTTGGGGAAACAGATGAATTTGCCCACAGCGGCCGGTATGATATGTATTTGCAACAGGCAAATAATGTAGACAGGATGATTGCTGAACTCTGGTATTATGTTCAGACCAGTTCGTTCTACCGGAATAAAACTACTTTTATTATTACCACCGATCATGGCCGGGGTAAAAATCCGGGCACCTGGTATAAGCATGGCATATTAACCAGTGGCTCGGGTGAAACCTGGTTTGCAGTGATGGGTCCTGGCATATCCGCGCAGGGAGAGATTAAAAATGGGAAACAGATTTTTCAAAAGCAAATGGCCTCCACCATTGCCGTGCTGCTGGGCGAACAATTTAACAGCGGGAAAAACAAATCCGGACCTATATCCATATCCCGGACATTGAATGACCATCTGGCGATAGCAAAAGAAATCCGTTGAAGTATGAGTTTTTAAAAGCGCAGTCTGCCGCTGTCGCCGGATCCATGGCTGACTATGCGATTACTATTTTACTGGTCGAATTTTTTCATATTCAATATGTACTGTCCAGCTTTTTAGGAAACATAACAGGCGGTACCCTGCTTTTTTTATTGAGCCGCCAGTGGGTGTTCAAGGCAGCCTCCGGAAAGATGCAGATACAGATATTGAAATTTGTGCTGGTCTTTGCGGGAAACCTTATTCTTTCCGCCATGGGTATATATCTTCTGACAAAATGTTTTGGCATGCACTATTTGTTTTCAAAAACACTGATTTCCGTATTTCTGGGCCTTACTTATAATTACTTTATGCAAAAGAAAATCGTATTTGCCAATAAATGAGCATGGCTGTAGTTGAATACGAAAAGCAGGTAGTAGCTTTGCTTATGACTTCTCCTTTAATAGAACGTATTCATAAGATGCCCGCCCATACGCGGATGTGGATCGCGGTTTTCTTTGCCCTGGCGACTTTTTTTATTTCAGGCAAAACGCCAGCTGCCATACAATTCATCCTGGTATGGAGCAGTTTTGCTTTTTCGAGCCTGATATTATTCTGGATTACCATCTGTACGGCAGAAATTCACGAAGTAAAATACATTGCCAAAAAACAGGATTCCAGCCGTACCATTATTTTCTTTTTTGTGTTGTTTGCAGCCATCATCAGCCTGTTTGCCGTGATCATATTATTGAAAATATTACCTGACACCAAACAGGCAGGATACCGATTTCATATTGGCTTTTCGATCCTTTCCGTGATTCTTTCCTGGATGCTGATTCACACCGTATTTACCTTTCGATATGCCCATTTATATTATACCTGCCGGCATGAAGAAAAAGATATGTCCAAAGAAAATGAGGGTGGACTGCAATTTCCAGGCGATACGTCTCCGGATTATCTGGATTTTGCCTATTTCGCTTTTGTGATCGGAATGACATTCCAGGTATCGGATGTTGAGATCACTTCCAGGCAAATCAGGCATCTGGCATTATTTCACGGTCTCATTTCCTTCGTATACAATACAGTCATTCTGGCCCTTAGTGTAACCATTATTGCGGGGCTGGTGCAGAAATAACTGGTGCAGAAAGGATTTTTCCCTGATTATTTAATTCGGAATTTTTCCCTGCTCGGCTTCTTTTTTCAAATCGTTGTTTGCGATAACCGCTACTTCCACCCGGCGGTTGAGTTTGCGGTTGGCGTCCGTATCGTTTGGATATTTCGGCTGGTTCTCACCATACCATTTTATTTCGAAGCGTTCTTTGGCAACACCCTGTGCAATCAGGTAGTCACTTACGCTGTAAGCTCTTTTTTTGGAAAGATCCATATTGTAGGCATCCGTTCCGGTATTATCCGTATGGCCCTCTACCAGGATAATGGTCTCCGGATATTTATTGAAGACAACGGCAATTTTTTCCAGATTGTATTTCGCCGAATCACTGAGATCGGCCGAGCTGATTTTAAAGAGTAAACCAGAATTGAAGGTCATGTTGATTCCTTCGCCGACCCTTTCCACCTGTGCGTCCGGAACCGCCTGTTTAATTTCCTTCGCCTGCTTGTCCATATGATTGCCGATCAGATAACCTGCACCGCCACCGACAGCAGCACCAATCAGCGCGCCGATCACGGAGCTTTTTCCACCGCCACCGATGATGGCTCCGGCAGCGCCGCCGGCAGCCACGCCGATGCCTGTTCCCTTCTGGGTATTATTCAAACTCTTACAGCCTGTAAAAAGAATCACTGATAAAACAGAAAACAATATTAATTTTTTCATTTCGATCGATCTTATTATTTACAAATAGCCAGTTGCGACATTTCTATATCCATACTTTTCATGCCCGCTGCCAGGCCAGACTGAATAGTACCACATAAATTTTTCTTTTCTGATGCATTCATTTTGGCAGACAGTGTATTGGCATCGTTGGTTCCGTATTTTGACTGATACATTTTGATTAGCGCTTCTGATTTTCCTTTCCAGGCTGAAGCATCGTTTTTTCCTTTGGCAATGGCGGCGTTATAACTATCTATTGAGGAAGAAAAATTGCCGGCAGAACTATAAATATCACCCTGCAGTATATATAGATCAGTATTATTGGGATCGAGACTGATTGCCTGCTGAATATTCGTTTGTGCATCACCGTATTGTTTCTGACGACTGTTGAGCGCCGCTATTTTTGCATAAATCGTTGCCCGTTGCGCTGTATTTCTGTTTTTTTCTGTCAGGGAAACCACGGTCTGCAAATCCGCTTTTGCTTCTGTATTCATTCCCAGACCCAGTTCGGCATTGGCCTTCTCGAAAAGACTTTCAACATTCGTTTTATCGAGTTTTAAACCTTCATTGGCTGCAGCCAGCGCATCGTTGTATTGCCCGAGTCCGTTTAACGCGGTTGCTTTTCCGGAATAAGCCGGCTCCTTTGCATCGTAGGAATCGCACTTTTTGAGAATTTCATTGAAATTGGCCAGGGCACTGGTGTAATCGCCTGCACGGTTTTGAGCCTGGGAAGACTGAATCAGGTTATAACATCCATTGGAAGTAGTTACCAGTCCGCTTTTGCAGTTTGTGACTGTTAATCCAACCACAACTAAGCCTGATAAAACGAAATATTTTTTCATGAACATTTTTAGATTGTGCCTTGCTTATTCAATTTTGGGGCCAGAGACGTGACTATTGACAAAACCATGCCATCCGAAAGATTAACAAAAAACACATAAATTTATAGCTATGCGCAAAGCGACCCCCTTGCCTTCTTTGCTTGTCATTGCACTCACCTCTCTGTATCTGGCCTCCTGTAATTCGACTGTAGTGGATATTCCATTCCCTTTTTCCGATAGCGGTTACCCGCAACCGGTGACGATGCCTTTGGTGCTGACTGCACCAAAAAAACTGAATTGGGTTACACTCAAGACAGGAAAGATCACACCGACGGTCAGAAAATTTGACCTGAAGGGTCTCCCTTCAACACCTTACGACCCGGTCGGATATGAGCCCCTGAAACAGGCACCCGAAGTATCTCATCTGGATTTCAATAGTCTGCCGGATTCCGCATTTGATTTAGAAAAGATTCCGTCGGAACCTTTGGCACTTAAAAAATATGTGCTGGCACCGCCGGTAATTACCAAGGCGGGTTTGATCTCGCCCAAAGTCAGCGCCACAATGGGTGTATCGGACTGGGGAAATGCCATGGGTTTGCAGGGACAAAATTTCCTCTGCATGATAAAAGACAAAAACGGGCTGATCTGGCTCGGCACAAGAACGGGCATCTTTCGTTACGACGGAGAATACGTACAGAGTTATCCCATTGGCCTTACGCAGGGAATGATTGAAGACCATGAAGGCAAAATCTGGTATATCAGTGAAAATGGCATTGGCTATCTGGATACGCGTCATGGTGTAACCGGATTTTCTCCGGCGTACTTTGCTCCTCTACCAAGAGTGTCAAAAATGATGATCGACGACAAAGGCATGTTATGGATACCCATGTGCTTTAAAGGTGGCACGAATTCCCCGGTACTTCTTGTGGTGGATCCTGTGGCTGAAACCTGTAAAACGCCCGATATAAAAAACCACTTAACCGGCAGTCTATACTGGGGTGTCTGCCAGGGAGATGATCATACGATCTGGGTAGCAACAAATAAAGGCTTTGACATCATTCATACAGACAAAGGAAGAATTTCATATATAGGGAAAGCCCAGGGCACGTCCAATGATACGACCCGGATGGTTACCAATGATGGGAAAGGGCATATCTGGGTTGCATACAAAAACGGGCAGGTGGATATGTTCGATCCGGGAAAAAGTACATGGACAAAATATACCGGTCTGCGAGGTACGGTGGAAAATGAAAATAGATTGTTCTATCGTTTCCTGTTTGGCAAAAACGGGATCATCTGGATCGGCACCAGCGATGGTTTGTTTCAGCTTGATCCGGTGAATGGATTGATCAGGCATATAACCGATAATGATGGTATTCAGAAAGATCATATTGTTGAGCTCCTCGATGATGGCAAAGACAGATTGCTGGTAGCCACGTATCAGTCCGGACTGGATCTGATTGACCAGGATGCAAAAATGGTGTACCCGGTCGGAAAGAAAAACGTGACGACTATGTATGCCGATGAATCCGGTAAGCTCTGGGTAGGTACGGGCGCAAGCGGAATCACGATCCTTGATCCCGAAAAGAAATTATCCTTTCAGCTGGATAAGCAGGCAGGTATCAATATTAATAATACCATCCAGTCTATTTCGAAAATAGATGGCAAGATCTGGGTGACCAGTGACGGTGGTCTCGATAAACTGGACCTGGTCCATGGCATTGCAGAACATGTGGGCAAAAAAGAAGGCTTGCTTACGGACACTACGTATAGTGTAATCAAAGATTCGAGGGGAAATGTTTGGGCTACCGGACCCTCGCAGGGCATTGAACTGATTGATTCTGCCCAGACCCTCATCCGGAGCGTGAGCTCGGGCATCGGACTCAGCGACAACACGGTGAGCGCCATAAAAGAAGATCATTTCGGACTTATCTGGATAGCTACCCAGGGCGGCGGTATCGATATCATCGACCCCAATGACTGGTCGGTGCGCTACCTGAATAATCTGCCGGGCATAAAAGATACCTGCTACCGTGTTTTGATGGTGGATCAGTATAACCGGACGTGGATCGGGACAGACAAGGGCATTTATGTGGCCGATCTAAAAAATAATACGATTACTTCCATCAGCACCAAAGAAGGGCTGACGGATGATTATGTTACTTCCCTGATAACCTACAAAAATTATATAGTGGCCGGAACACATCGTCAGATAACACTGATCAGTGCACCTCCTCCGGTTACAGATTCGTCATCGAAAACCGGAACGGGTAAGTGGGGAATTTATACGGCGGCCAATTCAGAGGGCCTTACCCAGGGTTCCAATGTCTGGGATGTACATGTGATCACCAAAGATGGAAAATATGCCTGGGGGGATGCGGGTGTTACATTCATCAATGAAATCAAACCGATGACGGATAGTCCGGTTACCTATATCACGGGCATGAATGTGATGAATCAAAACCGGAATTTTATTAATGAAATATCGCTGGGTGATAAAGACAGTCTGCGTACAACCGATTCTGTTTTTGTAAAAGGCCAGAAACCGGTGAGCACGGGTTACGTTGAACAGCCTGGTTTCTACTGGGATAGTGTAAGCGGTCCGTATAATATGCCGGAGAATCTCATGATTCCTTATGATCAGAATTATCTGCAATTCCAGTTCGCCCAAAATCATATGGGAAGACAGGAGCTTACGAAATACTCATACATTTTGCTGGGCATTGATAAACACTGGAGTGCTTTTGATAGTAAAACAGTCACGGATAATTATCTGAATCTGCCGCCTGGTGATTATACTTTTAAAGTAGCCAGTAAAAGCGCGAGCGGACTATGGGGGAAACCAGCCGTGCTGAGTTTTACCATCTCACCTCCCTGGTGGAAAACCTGGTGGGCCTATGCCATATATATCATTGCGCTCGGCAGTATCCTTTGGACCTTTGTTCACTACCGTTCAAAAAAACTCGTGCGTGAAAACCGTTTACTCGAGGATCGCGTGGAAGAAAGAACAAAAGAAGTAAAACAGCAGGCCGATGAACTGGCTACGGTAGCACAGATCAGTCAGGCGCTGGTAAGCCAGGCGGATTTGCACGATCTGATTATCCTGGTGGGCAATCAGCTCCGTGATCTCTTCCATGCCAATATTGTCTATATCGCACTGCTGGATAAAAAAACAAAAATCATCAGCTTCCCTTATCAATACGGAGACAATATGCAGCCCCTGAAACTGGGCGAGGGATTAACCTCGAAGATTATATTGAGTGGAGAATCTTTGCTGGTGAACAAAGATGTAAATGAGCACGCATCCTCCATGGGCTATGGTGGCGTCGGCATTCCTGCTGCATCCTATCTCGGCGTGCCGATACCGGTGGCCGATGAGATCATTGGTGTGCTGAGCATTCAGAGTACCGTCACTGAAAATCGTTTCGTTGAAAAAGATAAACGGTTACTGGGCACCATCGCGGCGAATGTGGGCGTTGCCATTCGTAAGGCCAGATTATTTGAAGAAGTGAAACTGGCAAATACCGATGCGGACGCCGCAAGAAAAAATGCTGAAGAAGCCAATGCGGCGAAGAGTGCATTCTTATCTACGGTAAGTCATGAGTTGCGTACACCGCTGACTTCTGTACTTGGATTTGCGAAGATTACGAAGAAGAGACTGGAAGAAAAAATATTCCCGATTACGGATAAATCAGATCCCAAAACAGTCAAGACGATTGAACAGATTTCGGGCAATTTAAATGTGGTGATTTCAGAAGGAGAAAGACTGACCAATCTCATCAATGATGTACTGGATCTGGCAAAGATCGAAGCCGGAAAGATGGAATGGAACATGGAGCCGGTACGTATTCAGGATGTGGTAGAAAGAGCGATCGCAGCAACTTCTTCCCTCTTTGATCAGAAAAATTTAAAACTTGACAGAAAAATCGGGACAGATCTGCCGGATGTTTCCGGAGACCGAGATAAATTAATTCAGGTGGTAGTAAATCTGCTGTCCAATGCGGTGAAGTTTACGAATGAAGGTGCTGTTACCTGTAGTGTTTTTCAAAAACAAGGTAACATTGTAGTCGGTATCACGGACACGGGCATCGGCATTGCGCCGTCCGATCACGCCAAAGTATTTGAACAATTCAAACAGGTGGGAGATACATTAACAGATAAGCCCAAGGGAACAGGTCTGGGTCTTCCGATCTGCAAAGAAATCGTTGAACACCACCACGGAAAAATATGGCTGGAAAGTGAGCTGGGTCAGGGAAGCACATTCTTTTTCAGTTTGCCCATGACGGTGCTGGACGAAAAAGAAGTGCGGCATATTCAACTAAATGATCTGGTAAAACAGTTAAAGAAACGCATGGCTCAATCCCACCCTTCCATTCGGGTAGAGAATGCAACCATTCTGGTGGTTGACGACGATGATGGCATTCGTTCATTACTGAAACAGGAACTGACGGAAGCAGGATATAATGTGGAAGAGGCGATCAACGGAAAAGAAGCAATATCCAAAATACGCACACACCGGCCAGATCTGATTATACTGGATGTGATGATGCCGGAGATGAACGGGTTTGATGTGGCAGCCATTCTGAAGAATGATCCCCAAACCATGGAGATTCCCATCATCATTCTTTCTGTAGTGCAGGATAAATCCCGCGGTTTCCGGATTGGTGTGGACCGCTATCTCACTAAGCCCATTGATACCGGCCTGCTGTTTTCTGAAATCGGTAATCTGCTGGAGCAGGGCAAGTCGCGTAAAAAAGTAATGGTAGTGGATGAAGACAATGTTACCATTCGCACGTTGACTGATGTATTGGAAGCCCGGGGATATCAGGTCGTGGAATCGGACGGAAAAGAGCTGGTGGAGAAAGCGATTGCCGCACAGCCGGATATAATCATCCTTAATTCATTGATATCTGATAAGCAGGAAATTGTACGGTCACTGCGGTTTGAAAAAGGATTGGAGAACGTGTTATTTTTAATTTACCAGTAAACAACTATGGAACAAAAGATTTTAATAGTAGATGACGAGCCGCATATCCGGATGCTGATAGAACAAACCCTGGAAGAACTGGAAGATGAAGACGTGGAATTTTTTACCGCCGAAAATGGCGAGGCGGCACTGGAGATTATCAGCAGGGAAAAACCGCAACTGGTATTTCTGGATGTGATGATGCCGAAAATGAACGGCATGGAAGTATGCCGCCGGGTGAAAAAAGAACTGGCCATCGAAGGCGTTTATATTATACTCTTAACAGCGAAGGGCCAGGAAGTGGATCGCCTCAAAGGGCAGGAAGTAGGGGCAGATGTTTATATGACGAAACCGTTTGACCCCGAAGCATTGTTGAACAAGGCGCGGGAAGTGCTGAAGCTTGGTTGACGGTTGACGGTTGATGGTTGATGGTTGACGGTTGGCGGTTGGCGGTTGGCGGTTGGCAGTAATTAGAAAATAAAATGGCGAGGATTAGTCTCAAAAATATTCTTTCCGCGAAGTCGGATTCATTTGCGTTGGTGAATTCATTTATTCGTTCGCTCAACGCATCTGTTTTCATTGAAGACGCTTCACAAAAAATTTTACTGGGTGAAAAAAATGTGCCTGTATCCGCTGAAGAGCCTATTCTGTTAGAAGATGAAATCATCGGCCGGGTAAAAGGGGATGATAAAGTTTCTGTCATCGCCTCCCTGATCAATTTCCTGTTACAAAAAGAAGCTGAAAAGAAAAAAATCGCGGGCGAAGTACTCATGCTTTACCAGGAAGTAAACATGATCTTTAATTTTTCCGAAAAACTTGCAGAAACCATCGGACAAAATTCCATTGCGGCCATTACGCTGGAAGAAGCAGGGCGGTTAATCAAATCAGACAATGGTTTGATTTTACTATGGGATGAAATCGGTGGCGGGATCCAGGTTTTGGCATCTTCCGGTAAGCCTTTGTTTGATGAAGAAAAATTAAAGAAAAATACGGATCTGCTGGTGAATATTTATCAAAGCGGCCAGTCTGATATTCTGAGCGATCTGACACCATTAAGAAATGCGGGGCTGATTTTACCTGAAGTTCAATCTTTGATTTATGCTGCGTTGAAAATGAATCACCGGGTGATGGGTGCCATCATCCTGGCAAGATCAGATTCCACCCAATACGCCGCAGCGGATTTAAAATTTCTGATTACGCTGGCGCTACAATCTTCTTCCGCCATCGAAAGCGCCTTATTATATGAGAAAAATATACGGGAAGCGAAAGAAAGAGAAGAAGCCATGCGGTTGATTTATGAAGTCACCAACAAGTTTGTGCCGCATGAATTTATCCGCTCGCTGGGCAGAACAGTCATAACGGATATTCAGCTGGGGGATCAGGTGGAAAAAATTGTAACCGTACTTTTTTCTGATATCAGGGATTATACCACCCTGGCGGAACAGATGACGCCAGAAGAAAATTTCAGATTTGTCTGTTCCTTCAACGAACGCATCGGTCCGATTATCCGCGCGCATCACGGATTTATCAATCAATACCTGGGGGACGCCATCATGGCCATTTTCCCGGGCAACGCAGCCGACGCTCTTGGTGCAGCCATCGATATGCAGAAAGCCGTCAAAGAGCTGAATGCGACGCGTGCATTGGTTAACCAGCTGCCAATAAAAATCGGCGTTGGTATGCATACCGGTCCGTTGATCATGGGTATCACCGGTGACCAGGACCGGATGGATGCCACGACCATCGCAGATACCGTGAACACCGCCTCGCGTCTGGAAAGCCTGACCAAACATTATAAAGTAAATATTCTTCTCAGCGAAGCGAGCGTAAATCATTTAACCGACCGGGATGCGTTTCACCTGAGACATCTTGGTCCGGTTCAATTAAAAGGTAAGGTGGAAGCAACCAGCATTTTCGAATGTTTCAATGGAACGGACGAACTGGATGTGAATAATAAACTGAAGGCACTCCCCTTTTTTAAAAAAGGCATGTTTAATTATTTCAATAAATCGTTCAATGAAGCTTCCGATCATTTTAATCAGGTACTCGAGATATATCCGGAGGATCCCACGACAAAATTCTTTCTGGGAAAGGTAAGTCACTACCTGGACAAAGGGATACCTGATAACTGGACAGGCGTGGAGGAGATGCATAATAAATAATTCATTCAACGATATACTACTGCGTAATTAGTTCCACAACTATTTACCTGATAGAGACTTTCCTGCCGGTTTTGAAAAGCAAACAAATATAAAACAGCCTGAAGTATTTCGACCGGAACGAAAAAAAAAGATCATTCAATAACTGAATCTGCTGGCACGATTATACAAATAACAGGACAACCAATTATTATCCCTAAATCAATTCTTTCGAATATGAAGAATGGAACGATGCTTCCAGTAATTTTTCGATGTTGGGTACCTTTTCAAGAAATATTTCATAGTCTTTTCCATCTTTGCCTTTATCCTTATAGTGGGCACTGTGCAAATCCGGGTAAAATACACAGGGATAGCCGCCTTCTCTTAAAAGCGTCAATGCATAAGCCAGCGGTTTAAACCAGGCTTCCACGGGCGCTTCCAGTGCCTGCAAAGGTTGTGTATCATGGTTGTCGATTACAGTTACAGCAAGATCAGGCCTGGCTCCCACCAGGCTATTGTCAAAAATCGAAGCCATATTGAAATCCTTTCCCTGTTTGGATGCCTGATGGAAATTGTGGTGAAGGGGTGCATCAAATAGTGACATCCGCCCATTGGTTATTTCAATGTATTTCAATAGCAAGGGCAGTTCGCCCGGTGCCCAATATTCTCCTACTGCAAATAAATCCGGTTTGATTTCACGCATACAATCCAACCACTCATTGTAAAACTTGGGCGACATATGCTTGACTGCATCGAGGCGGACACCGTCGAAACGAACCTGGTCCATATACCACCTGCCCCAGCGCACAAGTTCTTCCCGCACTGCAGGGTTTCTGAATTCAATATCATCCAGCATCAAATAATCGTAGTTGCCTTTTTCATTGTCCACCACTTCTTCCCAGTCATTGCCATACTCATTCATGATGCTGAAAATAGAAGTTTCTTTCAGATCATCGGCATAATCAATCCCGGAAAAACAACGGTGGTCCCATACAAATTCGGAATATTTTCCTTTCCGGCCCGGGAATGTAAATTTTGTATAAGCGTCAATTTCCAATGGCTCGCCGATAAACTGATTCCGGTTTTCGGGATCCACACGAATTACTTTTATTCGCTCTTTTTCATCTGCGCCACCCTTGTGATTCAACACGATGTCCGCATACACCTGTATTTGCGCGGCTTTCAGTTTCTGGACGGCCTGAATATATTCATCTTTGGTTCCAAATTTAGTTCGCACGGTACCTTTTTGGTCAAACTCACCCAGATCATAAAGATCATATACATCATATCCGTTCGACTGGT